>OBIY01000608.1_pt1 | contig 13185 bp, 11 predicted proteins | sample 1519841 | NCBI WGS metagenome assembly OBIY01 (sample SAMN03019774, study PRJEB22545) | beach sand metagenome | biome: beach; feature: sea beach; material: beach sand | place: USA: Municipal Pensacola Beach, FL | collected 2010-07-30 | depth 30-40 cm m
AGCTTCACCCCACGGGGCAACAGGTTTCGGAACTCACAGAACTCACGCATGGCCTCCAGCAAACCGGAACGCAACCCGTTCACGTGCGTGCCGCCCTGGGCGGTGGGAATCAGGTTAACGTAGGACTCCTGCACCAGCTCGCCACCTTCCGGCAACCACATAACAGCCCAGTCCACTGCCTCGGTCTCGGCACTCATGGCGCCGTTGAAGGGCTCTTCCGGCACCCGCTCCCAGCCGGTAGCCGATTCCAGCAGATATTCAATCAAGCCGTCTTCAAACTGCCAGGTCTCGGTTTCTCCGCTGAGCTGGTTTTCCAGAATCACCTTCAGGCCCGGGCACAATACGGCCTTGGCCCGCAGCAGGTGCTTGAGCCGCGAAACGGAAATCTTCGGGGAGTCGAAATACGACGGGTCTGGCCAGAACCGCAGAATGGTACCGGTGTTGCGCTTGCCCACCGTGTCCACCACTTCCAGTTCGCTGCGCTTTTCGCCGTCGCCAAATTCGATGCGGTGCAGCTGCCCGTCACGTTTGACCAGCACTTCCAGCTTGGTGGACAGGGCATTCACCACCGACACACCCACACCGTGCAAACCACCGCTGAACTGGTAGTTGTTGTTGGAAAACTTGCCGCCCGCATGCAGGGTGGAAAGGATCACCTCCACCCCGGGTTTCTTCTGCACCGGGTGCAGGTCCACCGGCATCCCGCGGCCATCATCTTCCACTTCCACGCCACCGTCCTTGAACAGGGTGACCTTGATGGACTTGGCATGGCCCGCCAGTGCTTCATCGACCGAGTTGTCGATCACTTCCTGGGCCAGGTGGTTGGGGCGGGTGGTGTCGGTGTACATGCCGGGACGCTTGCGCACCGGCTCCAGGCCCGACAGTACTTCAATATTCTCGGACGTATAGTTGTTGGTCATAAAGTATCTTGAATTCAGGGTCGGACGTCTGACGTTGGGCGCCGGACGACTGACAAACGGGTTGTCGCGTCAGACGTCAGACTGCCGACGTCAGACTCACACCACAAAACCGCAGAATCAACGGTATGAAGGCGTCAAAGTTATCAAAGGCGTGGCTGCCACCCAAGCCACAATAGCGGTGACAGTCGCCATAATAGTCCCAGCCATCTTCCCAGTTGAGGGTTTCATCCCCGGTCTGGGTCAGCAACAGCTGGTTGTCCGGCTTGGAAATGTCTGCCACTTCGTAGTGACGCAACTCTTCCAGCCAGGCCGGATTGAACTGGTAGGCCTCTCCGGTGTGATAGTTATGCTGGATACCTGTGTATTTGTCCAGTAGTCGCCATGGACGAACTGCCGGATTGATGTGTGCCGCCTTGAGATCATGGTGCTCGGCCAGCCAGGTGGCATAGAAGCCGCCCAGCGACGAGCCCAGCAGCGCCACCGGCCCAGCCGAGGCGATGGCCGCATCCAGCTCTGCCATGGCCTGCCGCGGGGACGGCGGCAAGGCCGGCACAATCAGGCGTTCCGCACAGCCTGCACGCTCGAACACCTCACGCAGAATCCCCGCCTTGTGCGAAGCCGGAGAGCTGTTGAAGCCGTGAATGTAGAGAAGAGAGGTTTCTGGGGCCATGGCATCGCAACCAAAACAGTGAACAGTGAACAGTGAACAGTGAACAGTGAACAGTGAACAGTGAACAGTGAACAAGGCTGCCCGACCGACATACCCTGTCAAGTTTTTCTTCTTTTCTTTGTCCTTAAACGCACAAGGCCACACCCAGAATCTGAGCGCGGCCTCCAGCCTGGCTGTATGCACCTGCGCCACACGCGCAACTATTAACTGTTAACCATTCACTATTAACGGTCTTTCAGTAGCCCTTGACCGTGAAGTCCACTTCGAAGGTGATCCCCTCAACCCGGCTGACGCCGGTATCAATGCGACCATCGGGATGCAAATCCAGCCAGCGGTAGCCGGGATTGGTATCGTCCACCGCGAAATCTTCGCTTTTGGGCTTGAACTGGACACAGGTGCTGGGCACCGCCAGCATCCGCACACCATTGCGTTCGTTGTCGTATTCCTGGTGAACATGCCCCCAAATGATGGCGCGCACGCGGTCATGGCGGTCGATCACATCAAAGAACTGGCTGGCACTGCCGACCACCTGGGTGTCCAGCCAGGCACATTCCATCGGCACCGGATGATGGTGCAAACAGACCATCAGATGGTCCCCTTTGGCATGGGCCAGGGATTGATCCAGAAATTTCAGGTCTTCATCGAACAGTTCGCCCGGCACCTCACCAGGAATGGTGGAATCGAGCATCACGATGGTCCAGTTCCCTACCTCAAGCACACAGGGACTCATCCGTTCACGCTGGGTATCCAGAGCCTCGAGCATGGGGGCAGGTTTGTCGTGGTTACCTTCCAGCCAGTACACAGGGGCATTGAAATCAGCCAGCGCCTGATCCAACCGCTGATAGGATTCGAAAGACGCATCCTGGGAGAGATCACCCGTGGCCAGAATCAAGTCCGGGTTTGGCTGCTCAAGGCGAATCAGCTCGAGCACCTTGTCCAGACTGAACTGGGTATTGAGGCCCAACAGCTTGCCATCCGTGTCGGCAAACAAATGGCAGTCCGATAACTGCACAACTCGAAGGGGCTGCAACTGCTGCGTCAAATCCCCGCTCCCGTGACCGTGATGATTCTTCTGGTTCCCATGGTTGAGAGCGCATGCTCTCTCGGGCGTCCCCACGCCCTCCTGCGATTCCTTATAACCAAGATGATGGCACTTTTCTAGGAATCCGGTCCAAGACCCGGAATTGGTTACCATTTCTCCACAATCCACCCTTTCGGGCAGGGGCTGCATATTGCCAAACCGGCCAGTCTGTGCTCAGCGTTCGCCAGTGACCTGTTGGCGCCACTGCTGACCGCCGTCACGGCCATGATCATGGACATGACGAAGCCACTCCGCCAGAAAACGGTTCCACTGCGCTTTCTCATCACGCTGATGCATATTGCGGTTGGGGTAGGCATAACGAGCGTTGATCCGTCGGAACGGCCGGGCCTCGGTCACTTCCGCCAACCGGGCATCATGGTACAGGCGCACCGTCAGCCGGGAGGCAGGCAATACGTCCAGCAGCTCCTGATCTTCCAGGCGCACCGTGGTGGTGTAAGGAGAACGCTCAAGCACCTGCATACGCAGGGTGTGAGGGTGATGGGCATGCCCCAGATCCACACTCATCTGATCACGGTCCCCGAGGGCATTCATCAGTGGCAGCATGCGAGCATAGTTCTCCTCGCACTGACTCATCAGGGCGCGAAAATCGAGACGATAACGGTCTCGCCGCGTCACTTCGCCCCCCAGCGGGCATCCAGATCCTGGCGATTAAGCAGCAGCCACTGCAAGGCGATCAGGCTGGCGGCATTATCCACCCGCCCCGAAGTCAGCAAGGCCGGGATGGTATCCGCCGACAAGGTCAGGGCACGGATGTCCTCTCCTTCATCGGGGCAGCCAAAGATGCCTCCTGCGCCCGCCAGGTCAGCCTTGCCCACGAACACATGCAGCCGCTCATTGGTACCCCCCGGGCTCGGCATGTACTGGGCCACGGTCTCCATTTCGGCCAGGGTCAATCCCGCTTCTTCAATGGCTTCGCGACGAATCAGGTCTTCGGCACTTTCGCCGTCCTTGTCTGCAATACCGGCAATCAGTTCCAGACACCAGGGAGTATCGCGCCACTCCAGCGCCCCCACGCGAAACTGCTCCACCAACAGGATTTCGCCGCGCACCGGGTCGTAGGGCAGCACGGCTGCGGCCGGAGGCCGAATGAACAGCTCGCGGCGAACCGGCTTGCCCCAGCCCCCCTGGTAGTGACGGTGGCGCAGGGTCAGGGCATCAACGCGGAAGAACCCCTGGAAAGGCGTTTCCGTTTCCAGGATTTCCACGTCATCCTGAGTGAATGGAGGCGACAGTTCAGTCATGGGCTTTATGGTACAGGGCACTGCCCTGCTCACGAAATTCCCGGGACTTTTCTTCCATGCCGGATTCCGCCTGATCGGCCTGGGCCACCTGGGCACGGCCATCACCGTAGGTCTCACGAACTTCCTGGCTGATTTTCATGGAGCAGAACTTGGGGCCACACATGGAGCAGAAATGCGCCACCTTGTGTGCCTGCTTGGGCAGGGTTTCATCATGGAAAGCCCGCGCCCGATCCGGGTCCAGCCCCAGATTGAACTGGTCTTCCCAGCGAAACTCGAAACGCGCCTTGGAGAGCGCATTGTCACGGATCTGCGCACCGGGGTGCCCTTTCGCCAGATCCGCCGCATGGGCGGCGATCTTGTAGGCCATGATGCCTTCTTTCACGTCTTCCCGGTTGGGCAGCCCCAGATGCTCCTTGGGCGTGACATAGCAAAGCATGGCGGTGCCATACCAGCCGATCATCGCCGCGCCGATGGCACTGGAGATGTGATCGTAGCCGGGGGAAATATCCAGCGTCAGCGGGCCCAGGGTATAGAACGGGGCCTCGCCACAATGGGCCAGCTGCTCATCCATATTGGCCTTGATCATATGCATGGGCACGTGGCCCGGGCCTTCGATCATCACCTGTACATCGTGCTTCCAGGCGATCTTGGTGAGCTCACCCAGGGTCCGCAGCTCACTGAACTGGGCTTCGTCATTGGCATCGGCCAGCGACCCCGGCCGCAGGCCATCGCCCAGGCTGAAGGTCACATCGTAGGCCTTCATGATCTCGCAGATGTCTTCGAAGTGGGTGTAAAGGAAATTTTCCTTGTGATGGGCAAGACACCACTTGGCCATGATGGAGCCACCGCGAGACACGATGCCGGTGACCCGGTTGGCCGTCATCGGCACATAGCGCAGCAATACACCGGCATGAATGGTGAAATAGCTGACCCCTTGCTCGGCCTGCTCAATCAGGGTGTCGCGGAAAATCTCCCAGGTCAGGTCCTCGGCGATACCATTGACCTTTTCCAGCGCCTGGTAGATCGGCACGGTGCCGATGGGCACAGGGGAGTTGCGCAGGATCCACTCACGGGTTTCGTGAATGTTGTCCCCGGTAGACAAGTCCATCACGGTATCACCGCCCCAGCGGGTAGCCCAGGTCATCTTGGACACTTCTTCCTCGATGGAGGAGGTCACCGCCGAATTACCAATATTGGCGTTGATCTTGGTGAGGAAGTTACGGCCGATGATCATCGGCTCCAGCTCGGGGTGGTTGATATTCGCGGGAATTACCGCGCGCCCGCGGGCCACTTCATCACGAACGAACTCCGGGGTGATGCGGTCAGGAATCGCCGCCCCAAAGCTCTGGCCCGGATGCTGCTGGCAGGGCAGGCCCGAGGCCAGGTGCTCGTCCAGTCGCTGATTCTCGCGAATGGCAATGTATTCCATTTCCGGGGTAACAATGCCCTGCCGGGCATAGTGCATCTGACTGACATTCTTGCCGGCACGGGCACGCAGCGGGGTGCGGACATGCTCAAAGCGAAGACCCGCCGTTTTCAGGTCAGCCGCGCGCTTGCGACCGTACTCGCTGGTCAAGCCGCCCAGTTCCTCGGTATCATCCCTTTCCTGAATCCAATTCAGGCGAATCGGGGCCAGGCCTTTACGCACATCAATCTGCATATCGGGGTCCGTGTACGGACCGGAGGTATCATAAACGCAGATGGGTGGGTTATCCTCGAACCTTCCTTCCGCCAGTGGCGTTGGATCCTGTCGGATCTCTCGCATGGGCACCCGGATGTCCGGGCGGGAGCCGGTAACATAGATTTTTTGCGAACCGGCAATAGGCAGGCAGGATTCTTCAATAGCATTAGCGGCAATGGGGCGCTGATCGTCTGGCACGTCGGCCTCCAGAAAGTGGGGTCACAATGAGGAATGGCGGACACTATACGCCAGCGCCCATTGGCCAAACAACCGCAGACCCCGGGCCGCAGAAGCAGTACCAATTTTCTGTACCAGCCAGTACTATTATTTGTTATCAACCCACAGGAAGAGTGCACCAGAATGAAGCGCAGCTACACCCAGTCCCTCGCCCTCCTGCTGACCGCCCTGGGCGGCTCTGTTCATGCCGCCAATCTGGTGGAAGTCGCCAACGCAGCCTGGTCCTACGACGGCACCTGGCGCGCCGCCCGCATGACCTGGAACGCCGATCAGCAGTTGCTGGTGCAAGGACGTGCCGCACTCTTCCCGAATGTGTCTGCCAGCTATGGCCGATATGACAACGAACAGGAAATCGAAGACCTGCGACTGGAACAGAATTACGGCAGCGAAGTCAGCACCTTTACCCTGACCCAGCCGCTGTTCCGGGTGGATGCCTGGTACGGCTACAAAGAAGCCAAATCCAGCACCGACATTGCCCAGGCCAACTTTGAACAGGCCCGGCAGGATTTTGTCTTGCGTGTGGCTCAGGGGTATTTCGGTGTCCTGCGCGCCTGGGATAACTGGGTCTCTGCCAAGGCCGAAGAAAAGGCCATCGGACGCCAGCTGGAACAGACCCAGGAGCGTTTCGATGTGGGACTGGTGCCTGCCACCGATGTGGAAGAGGCGCAAGCCACCTATGACCTGACCCAGGTCAACCTGATTGTGGCTCGCCAGCAGTACGAAATTGCCCGCGACCAGCTGGAAACCCTGACCGGACAACAGTGGGAGACCCTGTCAGAACTTCAGGACGACTTGCCCATGGACGGCCCGCAACCCGCTGCCATGAGTGAATGGATCGACAAGGCTCAGACGGAAAACCCCGGCGTGCGCGCTGCCTTGTTCAATACCCAGCTCACCGAGAACACCGCCAAACGCCAGCTCGGCACCATGATGCCCCAGGTACAATTGGTGGCGCAGTATCAACACTCCCACCTGTCGCCCGATGAAGATCCTGCGACCACCGGCGGTGGCGGTGGTAGCGGCTCCCTGTATGACACCCAGAATCGTCAGATCGGCATTGAGGTGAGCATGCCCCTGTTCCAGGGTGGTGGCCTGAACAGCCGCCGCAAGGAAGCCTACCTGCGTGCCGATGCGGCCGACTTCCAGTACGACCAGGCGGTACGCGACATCATTCAACAGACCCGCAGCGCCTACCGCACGGTAGAAGCCGATGCCCTGCGCATCAAGGCCCGTGAGCAAGCCATCCGCTCCACCCGTTCTGCATTGGATGCCACCCAGTCCGGCTACGAGGTCGGAACACGTAACGTGGTCGACGTACTCAACGCCCAGCGCGCGTTGTTTGCCGCCGAGCGCGACTACGCCAACGCCCGCTACGATTACATCATCGACTCCCTGACGCTCAAATCCACCACCGGGGATCTGCAACAAGGTGACCTGGCCGCCGTGAACCAGTGGCTCTCCCCCAGCGAGACCCTCAACCTTTACCAACCAGACCTGGAAGGAAAGAGTGAGGAAATGATGGAAGAAAATGCAGCGAACAATGAATAGTTAAACGCGTAACGCGCAGTATTAACTGAACGCAAAGAGGCCGCGCCCAGACACAGGGCGCGGCCTCTTGCTTTGAGGAGAACCTGTCACAGGCATCTACTTGCTGTGGGAGCTTGCCTGCAAGCGATCAACCACAATCCTCACCCAAACCCTGAACGCGGCCAAACACCCTGCAGACCCCAACCACCCCCAACCGCGCGCTGTTAACTGTTCACTGTTAACTGTTCACCGATCAACGTCAGCCCCTTCTCCAACGCACCACGATTGGCCTCAACCACTGCCGCCGCCGCCTCACCTTGCGCCCGGCACCGCGCCGCATCGTCAAGCAGTGCCAGCAGGGTCATTGCCAGTGCGCCAGCATCGTTCACCACCGAGAGTCCACCGGCCTCGTCCAGCAACTGCGAGATGGCAGTAAAGTTATGCAGGTGCGGGCCGGTGAGTACCGGTTTTTGCCAGGCCGCCGGTTCCAGCAGGTTGTGCCCGCCCACCGGCACCAGAGAGCCCCCCACAAAGGCGAGATCGGCGGCGCCAAACAACATCAGCAATTCCCCCATGGTATCCGCCAGATACACCTGTGCCTGGGCCGGCGATTCAGCAGCGCTACGCCGGGCCACCGTCATCTGCTGCTGGCGCACCAGCGATGCCACATCATCAAAGCGCTCAGGGTGTCGCGGCACCAGCACCAGCAACGCATCATCATGGCGGGCTATGACATCGCGGTGGGCCGCCAGCACCTGCTCATCCTCACCGGGATGCGTACTGGCGGCGATCCACACCGGCCGCGCGCCAATGTCGGCCCGCAGCGCCGCCGCCTTTTGACGCACCGGCGCATCGAGGGTCATGTCGAACTTCACACTGCCAATGGCATGGACACGCTCCGGCCAGGCCCCCAACGCCACGTAGCGCTCGGCCTCCACCGGCGTCTGCACAGCGAGCACATCGAATTGCGCCATCATCGGCCGCACCAGTCGCGGCAGCTTGCGGTAGCCGCGAAAACTGTTTTCAGACAAACGCCCGTTCATCAGCATCAGCTTTGCCCCATGACGCTTTGCCTCGGCACAAAGATTCGGCCAGAGCTCGGTTTCCAGCACCACCACCAGCTGGGGATCAAACGCCCGGAAAAAGCGCTTCAGGGCGGAAGGCACCTCCCAGGGGCAATAGACATGGGTCACCCGGTCGCCGAACAGGGCTTTCACTCGCTCCGACCCGGTTGGCGTCGTAGTGGTGACCAGTAGCGGTGTCTTCGGATGATCGGCCAGCAACCGCTCAATCAACGGCGCTGCCGCCAGGGTCTCCCCCACCGACACCGCGTGAACCCACAAAGAGCGCCGCAGGGTACCCGGCCGATAGCCCCACGCCATTCGCTCTTTCCAGCGCTGTCGATACGCTGGCGCCTTGCGCCCGCGCAGCCAGAGCCGCAGGAACAGGAAAGGCAGAAGCAAATACCAGAGAAAAGAGTAGAAGGTTCGCATAGGCAGTCTTATGTCGGACATCTGATATCGGACGTCTAACGCCCGACCCCGCTATGCTAGCATAGCCGCACTGTTCAACGAGGGTGGACCATGAGCAACACAACCCTGAAACCCGACGTACTGATTGTAGGTGGTGGCATCGCCGGGCTGTGGCTGATCAACCGGCTCAATGCGGCCGGCTATCAATGCCTGCTGCTGGAAAGCCATACCCTGGGGGGCAATCAGACACTGGCCAGCCAGGGAATTATTCACGGCGGGCTGAAATACGCCCTGGGCGGCAGCCTCTCCAGCGAATCGGAATCCATCGCCGAGATGCCTGATCGCTGGCGTGCCGCCATGGCGGGCAACGACCCGGTGGACCTGCGCAACCTTAGCGTGCTCAGCGACACCCAGCACATGTGGTCCAGCGGCTCAGTGGCATCGCGTATGACCAATTTCTTCGCCAGCAAGATGCTGCGGGGCCGTATTGAAAAACTGTCGCGGGCAAATTATCCCTCTGCACTTGCCGACAAGGCCTTCAAGGGCAACGTCTATTCGCTGGACGATCTGGTCATCAATACCGAATCCCTGATTGCGACGCTGGCCGCCCCGGTCCGCCATCGACTGCTGGCGTTTGATCCGCAGCACGACACCCTGACCTGGAACGATGCCGGCCTGGCCTGCGCCACCGTCAACGGCCTGCGAATCGAGCCGGCCATGACCGTTCTGGCTGCAGGCAATGGCAACCCGGCCCTGTTGGAGCAAGCTCACAAGGCCCATTTGCTCGAGCAGGAAGACAGCCAATTGCGGCCGCTAAAAATGGTGCTCGTCAAGCATGACCTGGGCCACCGCTTGTATGCCCACTGTGTGGGCACCAGCAACAAACCGGTACTGACCGTGACCACCCACGATTGCCCGGATGGCAAGGTGGTGTGGTACCTGGGGGGCGATCTGGCTGAGCAGGGAGTGCAGCGCACGGATGCCGAACAATTGGCCGCGGGCCAGGCAGAACTGAAAAAGCGCTTCCCCTGGCTGGATTTCAGTCAGGCGCAACTGGCCACGCTGGATGTAGTGCGTGCCGAACCGAAGCAACAGACACTGGTAAAGCCGGACAGCGCCTATGCCCGCCGCGACCAGAACCTGATCATCAGCTGGCCTACCAAACTGACCCTGGCTCCAGATCTGGGTGACAGAATCATGGCGCTGGTGGAAGAGCATGGCCTGCAACCGGGCGCACCAATGGCGCTGCCTGCTGAACTGAAACAGGCGCCCATGGGCGTGCCGTACTGGCATAGGTGTTTTTAGGATCGCCGCAGGAGCGCCGCTGGCGGCCCGAAGGGTGAGCGGAGCGAATAACCAACGCTTCTGCGACAAGGGAAAAATGCGGGTCAGACATCGGAGGAAATTTATGGGTTTCATGCGCCCGCTGGGCAACACCGGTTTAACCGTAAGCGCTCTTGGCCTGGGCACGGTAAAAATTGGCCGCGACAAGGGCGTGAAATACCCCAACGGCTTCACCATCCCCGATGATCGCGCCGTCGTCGAACTGCTGGCCCAGGCACGCGATCTGGGTATCAACCTGATCGACACCGCCCCCGCCTATGGCCACAGCGAACAACGACTCGGCCAGCTCATGAGCCAGCGACAAGAATGGATCATCGTCACCAAAGTGGGCGAGGAATTTGATAACGACAGCGGTGCCAGCCATTTTGATTTTTCCCCCGAGCATGTTCGCCGCTCGGTGGAACGCAGCCTGACACGATTGAAAACCGATTATCTCGATTGTGTGCTGGTACATTCAGATGGCAATGACCTGGCCATCATCGAGCAAGGGACCCTGGATGCCCTCAACGATCTCAAAAAGGCGGGTCTGATTCGCGCCACTGGCATGTCCACCAAAACCGTGGAAGGGGGCCTCGCCACCCTGCAGCATGCCGACATCGCCATGGTCACTTACAACCTGAGCCATCAAGACGAAGTTCCGGTGATTGAGCAGGCCGCCGCCGACCTGAAAGGCATCCTGATCAAGAAAGCCTTTGCCAGTGGCCATCTGGATGACAATATTGCGGACCCGGTGCAGGAAAGCCTGAACCAGATCCTTGGCACCGCTGGTGTCAGCAGTATCATTGCCGGCACCATCAACCCAAGGCACTTGCAGGAAAATGTGGCCAAAGCGCGCCAGGCCTGCCAGCCATAACAACAACGGAATAGCCTGAAATGCGCCTTACCTTGATCTTTCTGCTGACGGCCACCAGCCTGCTTGCCAGAGCCGATGACATCCTGATTCTTCGTGACGCGCCTCAGGGTTGCGAAGAAAGGGGCGAGGTGTCGGTATCGTCCGGCAGCAAGATGCAGGGCATGCTGTTCAGCGACGAAACCATCGACAACAACGTGAAGAAAAAACTGCGCAAGGCGATTAAAAAAGCCGACGGCAACCGTGGTGTGGTAAAAGACCGCCGTGAATTCATGATGGAAAGCCAGTTCCGCGGTATCGAACACATCGAGCTCGATGCGTGGGTGTGGCACTGCGAAGAGAAAGACGCCTCGTAGTCGCCATCAACATCTCTCCAGGCCTGACAGGACACGCTTTCTTGCCTTGTCAGGCCATCCCCCTTGTGGGCGCCGCATTAACCGCTGGATGCAGACGGTATCTCCACCCCCAGGGCCTGCAACCCGGCCCAGTGCCCCTGCTGATAGCCCTGTTCCAGTTTCCGGGCATTGGTCGTCAGACGGTTCACCGGGAAATGTTCATCCGGTGCAATCACAGTGATCCGGCAGTCCGCCGGTGGGTTGGCAATAAACGCCAGCGAGGCATTGTAAACGTCAGTGCGTTTGACCATGGCGTCGTACAGGGCAGGCATATCTTTTACCCACGGTTTGATCAGCGGCGTCAGAGCGCTGGGTTTCTTGCGATATCCCTGATGCCGGGACAGCACCACCGTAATATCCCGCGCCCCTTGCTCGTAGGCCCATTGCACCGGAATGGAATCCGCCAGACCGCCATCGGTCATGGGCTGCCCGGCCACTTCCGGAAACGCCCGATAGGCAAAGGGGATGGAACAGGACGCAGTCATGATGTCGTCCAGGTTGTCGGGGCTGGCCTGGAAATAACGGGGGGTGCCATCTTCCACCGACGTAGCCACCACCCACAGAGGCACTCGGCCCTGCCAGTGCTGCTCCAGATGCAAGGGCACCTCGAGGCGAGACTGATGCCATAACCAGTGCACATCACATAGATGCCCCCCGCTCATGAACCGCTGCCAGTTAATGAAATCGGGACGGCAAGCATGGTCGGTAATGATTCTTCGGCTGCGTCCCAGATCACCGGCAAGGTACCCGATCAGATTGGTGGAGCCGGCCGACACCCCCACTGCAAAATCGAAATCCCGATAATCCTTTTCCAGAAACGCATCCAGCACCCCCGCCGCAAAAATGCCGCGCATGGCACCGCCCTCTACCACCAACGCTCGTTGTGACATCGCTTTCCTCCACTGGGGAAATCAGTGAATACCCCGTGACCACAATGGCAAAGCCGCCAACGTTGCGGAAATAGATCCTTGCTGTCCCTGCCATCGGCATTGCTGATGCCAGACGCCGGCCCACCCGGGCTGCACCGATTCAGCGCAACCGCTTCATGTTGGCGCACCCAGTATTGGCAGAGGCCACCGCCGTACTCAATCCCACCCCCATTAACTATTGTAAAAACAGACAATTACCAACGACCGCCGCATCTGGCACTCGCCTTGCACAAGAACGCATACCAACTTGTATACAAACAGGTGTGCTAACGAAATGATCGGCTGGACTCTTCAACAATGGCAGGCGGCCTACCGCAGCGGGGACCTCACCCCGGTGCAGGCCATGAAACAACTGGCGATGCATCTGCATGACAGCGAGCGCGCCCTGTGGATTCATCTGCTGGACGAGTCTTCCCTGGTTGCCCAGGCCGGCGCCCTCACCGATCCCTCCCTGCCCCTGTATGGCATTCCCTTTGCGGTGAAAGACAATATTGATGTGGCGGGCATTCCGACTACCGCAGCCTGCCCCGCGTTTGCCTACACCCCCGAAGAAGACGCCACCGTTGTGCGCCTGCTACGCGAGGCCGGCGCCATCGTGGTAGGCAAGACCAATCTGGACCAGTTCGCCACCGGCCTGGTGGGCGTCCGCTCGCCCTATGGTGAAGTCCCCAATCCGTTCAACCCGGACTATGTCAGTGGCGGCTCCAGTTCCGGCTCCGGCACAGCCGTAAGCCTGGGACTGGTACCTTTCGCCCTGGGTACCGACACCGCCGGTTCTGGCCGCGTCCCGGCATCGTTGCAATCGAGTGTCCGGCAG
>OBIY01000609.1_pt1 | contig 13185 bp, 12 predicted proteins | sample 1519841 | NCBI WGS metagenome assembly OBIY01 (sample SAMN03019774, study PRJEB22545) | beach sand metagenome | biome: beach; feature: sea beach; material: beach sand | place: USA: Municipal Pensacola Beach, FL | collected 2010-07-30 | depth 30-40 cm m
TGTACGACGGCTACGGCGGCTACTTCGACGACGGCTTCTTTGCCCGCGCCGGCGGCTACGTGGCCGACCTGCGCATGAACTACAAGTTCTACCTCGACAGCTCGGTCGAGCTGCTGCACGCCGGCTACACCCACATCCAGAACAACACCGGCCAGAACGCCAAGTCCGGCACGTCGCTCTATCTGGGGCCGCAGTGGCTGAGTCTGGGGCAACGCCATCGCGCGGTGGGCGTGCCGCTGGGCATCGGCGAGCGCGACCTGGCGCCGATGGAGGCGCTGGCCTTCAAGTACGGCGGCGCCACCACGCCCTACGACCCGCGTGTGCGCGAGCGTCGGTTGCCGCCGGCGCTGAACGTGGCCAAGGCCGATGCCTGGGCCTTCGATGTGGTCGAGCTGTTTCCGAATCAGGTGCTGTTTCTGAGTGCCCCGCTGATGGGGTTCATCAGCCTGTGGCCGTCGGCGCACGACCGCTGTCGGGTCGAGATCGAGGTCTACATGGCGCCGCCGACCAACGCCGCCGAGCGAGTGGCCATCGAGTACGGCCTGCTGTCGATCCGCGACGTGATTCGCGAGGACCTGAACATGGCCGAGGGCTGCACCGACGCCCTGAGCAGCGGCGTGCTGCCGGAAATCCAGCTGTCCGACCAGGAAATGGCGGTGCGCCACAGCTACCTAGTCATCGAGGAGGCGGTGCGCGCCTACCTGGCCGACACCGGCCAGACCCTCTGATATCTGCCCCAACGGAACCTTGTGGAGCCTGATCGCGATGAATACCAGCAACGACAAATGGACCCTGCGCTTCAACCTGGACACGGCGCCGCTGAGTCCGTCCATCTATACCTCACAGGCCCAGTTCGAGCTGGAGCGGGACAAGATCTTCCGCAAGTACTGGCTGAACCTGGGGCGTATCGAGGACATCCCGAAGCCGGGCGACTACGTGGTGCACGAGTTGCCGCTGTTCCCGACCTCGATCCTGCTGATCCACGGCTACGACGGGCGCGTGCGCGGTTTTCACAACATGTGTACGCATCGCGGCAACAAGGTGTGCCCGATGTTCGCGGCACCGGAAGCGTTCGTGAAAACCGGCAACAAGCGCTTTCACACCTGCGAGTTCCACGGCTGGGTGTTCAACGACAAGGGTGAGCTGGTCGACATCCCGGACGAGGGCGAGTTCTTCGACCTCGACCGCAAGAACCTGAACCTGCGCGAGGTGGCCACCGACACCTGGGAAGGCTTCATCTTCATCAACCTCGACCCGGCGCCCGAGCTGACGCTGCGCGAGCAGCTCGGCGGTCTGGTGGACGAGCTGGCCGGCTATCCGTTCGACAAGTACACCAGCATCTTCGGCTACGAGGGTGAGCTTGGCTGCAACTGGAAGCTGAGTGTCGACTCGCAGATCGAGGGCTACCACGCGGTGACCCTGCACCGCCGCACCTTGGGTGGCCCGCTGGTGGGCGTGAGCGACAACCCGATGCTGCACATGCTCGAGTTCGCCACCTTCGAGCGCAACTTCCGTCTCTCGATGCCGGGCATGCCCGGTGCGGGCGGCGGCGCGCGGGGGCCCATCGACGCCCTCGCCGCCGACCTGGCGCCGTCGATCCGTTCCTACACCCAGGGTCGCCTCGGCGACCTGCCGCCCGGCATCAACCCGACCCGATCGGACAACTGGGTGGGCGACATCTATTACGTGTTCCCCAACTTCTGGATTGCGCCGATGGACGGCCAGTACCAGACCCACAACTTCTGGCCGCTGTCGGTCAATCGCATGTACCAGCGCATCGTCATGCGCGCGCCGCAGCCGCAGACCCACAGCGAGCGCTGGGGCATCGAGTACGCCCGGGTCATGTCCAGCAACGTCTGGCTGGAAGACTTCAGCACGCTCGAGGAAAGCCAGCAGATGGCCGAGTCCGGCCTGCTCGAGAACCTCCATTTCCAGGACCAGGAAGTGCTGTGCCGGTACTTCCACAAGGTAGTCCGTTCCCACATCGACGCCTGAGCGCGCCCGTCGCAGGAGCCATTGTCATGACCGATACCGCACTGCCAGCCGGCTTTGCAGACCTGGAGCCGTTCGTCGAGTACTGGGCGCGCGAAACGCAGACCGAGCGCCTGTACCAGCGCCTGGCGGCCAAGATGCCGAAGATCCGCGCCTTCTACGACGCCATCACGCCGCACCTGAAGGCGATCCTCGAGCACCTCGACCAGTACCCGCTCGGCGCCGAGCTGCCGGCCGACGCGCAGCGCCTGAGCCTGCTGGCGATGGCGGCGGCGCAGATCGCGCCGGCGGTGGAGCTCTTCAGGCAGCCGGCGGTGGTGTGCGGCTTCGACGCGCGGCTGTTCCTGCCGACGCACGAGGCGGTGCCGCTGCGGCCGAAGATGTCGATCGCGCCGCAGTCGTTCGTCTGAGGGATGGTCCGTCCGTGAACGTCGAACAGCGGTTGACCATGCTCGAACGCGAGCTGGCGCGATTGCAGGACATCGAGGCCATCAAGCAGCTGCGCTGGGCCTACTCGCGCGCCTGCGACGACGACCACAACCCGGAGCGTCTGGTGCCGATGTTCGCCGCCGACGCCTGCATCGTCCTGAACCCGCCGTTCAGCGGCGAGGTGCGGGGCCACGCCGCGCTGCGCGAGATGTTCGCCAACAACGCCCGCGTCAACGGCATCACCTGGACCCTGCACTACTACCTGCAGCCGCTGATCACGGTGGCCGACGACGGCCTGACCGCCAGGGCCACCTGGTACCTGTGGGAGCTGGCGCGAATGCCCGACGCGCAGGGCGTCGAGGAGCCGGTGTGGGTGGCCGGCGAGTACTTCGATGACTACGTCAAACAGGACGGTCGCTGGAAGTTCCAGCGCATCGACGTGCACGTGCGCCTGCTGTGCCCCTACCAGGACGGTTGGGTCAAGACCATGGTTCGCGGCGTGCATCCGCCGCGGGCCGCAGCCTCTTCCACGGAGAACACACGATGAACGCACCGCGCATGCATGAGCTGGCGCAGCGCTACGGTGACCTTGGGCGCGGCCCGGTGTCGACCGAGTCGGTGACGTCGGCGGCGTACTTCGAGGCCGAGCGTGAGGCCGTGTTCAAGCGCAGCTGGCTGATGATCGGCCGCGAGCAGGACGTGGCCAATCCGGGCGACTACCTGGTCAAGCGCATCGAGCCGTGGAACGCCACGGTGGTGGTGGCGCGCGACAGGCAGGGCCAGCTGCACGCCATGCACGACGTATGTCCGCACCGCGGCATGCACGTGTGTGGCAAGGACCAGCGCGGCACCCGGCGCGGCGGCACCTTCACCTGCCAGTTCCACGGCTGGGTGTTCGGCCTGGACGGCCGGGTGGTGGACGTGCCGGACCGGGACTTGTACTACGACCTGGACCCGGCGCAGCTGCGCATGCCGCCGCTGGCGGTGGACACCTGGGAAGGGTTCATCTTCGTGCACTGGCAGGCCGAGCCGGCGCAGGACCTGCGCACGTTCCTGGGCGAGCTGTACGACGGCTACGGCGGCTACTTCGACGACGGCTTCTTTGCCCGCGCCGGCGGTTACGTGGCCGACCTGCGCATGAACTACAAGTTCTACCTCGACAGCTCGGTCGAGGCGCTGCACGCCGGCTACACCCACATCCAGAACAACACCGGCCAGAACGCCCAGTCCGGCACGGCCCTGTACCTGGGGCCCGGCATGGTCACCCTGCACCGCAGTCACCGGGCCATTTCGGCACCGCTGGGCATCGGCGAGCGCGACCTGGCGCCGATGGAGGCACTGGCCTTCAAGTACGGCGGGCCGACCACGCCCTACGACCCACGCGTGCGCGAGCGCCCGTTGCCGCCGGCGCTGAACGTCAGCCGGCTCGACAACTGGGCCTTCGACGTACTCGAGATTTTTCCCAACACGCTCATTTTCCAGAGCGCGGCGCTGTACGCGGTGCTGTCGCTGTGGCCGAGCGCCGTCGACCGGACGCGGTTCGACGCACAGGTCTACATGCCGGCGCCGACCAATGCCGCCGAGCGGGTGGCCATCGAATACGGACTTGTGTCGTTGCGCGACGTGATGCGCGAGGACCTGAACATGGCCGAGGGCTGCACCGACGCCCTGAGCAGCGGCGTGCTGCCGGAAATCCAGCTGTCCGACCAGGAAATGGCGGTGCGCCACAGCTATGCGGTGGTCGACCGTCTGGTGCATGCGTACCTGGCCGGCCGCGTTGCCTGATTACCGCCCAAAGGAGCTTGACATGACCGAAACCGCGACCCTGCCCGCCGCATTCGCCGCGCTGCAGCCGTACGTCGACACCTGGGCGCTGGCGGACGAGAACAGCCGCTTCCACAAGCGCATCAACGCGCCCTTGGAAGAGTTGCGCGTGTTCTACGACGCCATTGCCCCGCACATGGAAGCGGTCATGCAGCACCTGCAGGGCTGTCCGGTAGCGGGCCTGCCTGCGGCCGACGAGGCATTGCTGCGGCTCGCCCTTTCCTACGCGGAAGTGTCGCGCGTGTTCGAGGTCTGGCAGCAGCAGGACGTGCGCGCCGACTTCTTCGACCCGGCCCGTCTGCGCTGCGTCGGCTTCGAAGCGGCCCAGGCCTGACGGCACCGGCGCCATGGACAGCACCGACCTGCAGCAGCGCCTGCTGGCGCTCGAGACGCGACTGCTTCGCCTGGAGGACACCGAAGCGATTCGTGCCCTCAAGTGCGAGCACGCGCTGGCGTCCGACGACCCGGTGCATCTGCGCGAGCGCCTGCTGGCGATCGTCACCGACGACATCGAGCTCGATTACGGCGCCGAGTTCGGCTGTCACCGCGGCAAGGACACGCTGGCCCGTCTGCTGGAGAACACGCCGTTCGCCTGGACCTTCCACTGCATGATCCCGAAGCGCATCGACCTGGCGCCGGATGGACGGACCGCGACCGGCATTTGGTACCTGTGGGAGCCGGCCGTGACGGCACCGACCGATGGCAGCACCCCGCAAGCGGTCTGGCTGGCCGGCGTGTACCAGGACACCTACCGCAAGCAAGCGGATGGCCGCTGGCTGATCGCCCGTCTGGCGCTCGAAACGCGCCTGATGGCGCCTTACGAAACCGGTTGGGCGCAGCGCCGCATTGCAACAGCACAAAGCGCCTGGGCCGATGCGGCCCACGCCTGAATCTCATCACCCAAAGACCAGGAGCCCGTCGATGGACATGAAAACCAATGATCTGCTGCTACCGCATCGCTGGGCCGAGAAGTACCCGCAGTTCGGTACCGAGCCGCTGCCGATCGAGCCGGTCATCTCGCAGGAGTTCTTCGAGCTCGAACGGGACAAGATCTTTCGCCGCGCCTGGTTGCAGGTGTGCCGGGTGGAAGACGTGCCGAACCCGGGCAGCTACTTCAACCGCCACCTCGAACTGCTGAACACGCACGTGCTCATCACGCGCGGTGACGACGGCCAGCTGCGTGCCTTCCACAACATGTGCTCACACCGCTGCAACAAGCTGGTCTGGCAGGAGCAGGGGCAGGCCAGGTTCCACGACTGCAAGTTTCACGGCTGGATCTACGACAGCGCCGGCCGGCTGGTGGATGTGCCCGACGAAGGCAACTTCTTCAACTTCAGCAAGGACGACAACGGCCTGACGCCGATTCACATCGATACCTGGCAGGGCTTCGTGTTCATTTGTCTGGATGCCAAGCCGCAGCAGACGTTGCGCGAGTACCTGGGCGGTGTGGTGGACATGCTGGAAGGCTACCCGTTCGACGCCTTCGAGCTCGGCTACGGCTACAAGAGCCGGCTGGACTGCAACTGGAAGATCGCCGTCGACTCGCAGCAGGAGGCTTATCACGCCTGCTACCTGCACCGCCGAACGCTCGGCGACATCTGCGTGGCCAAGGACAACCCGTTCATGCACGCGCTCGACATCCAGTTCTTCGGGCCGCACCGCATGATTTCCCTGCCGTTTCCAGGCGAGTACTCACCCACGCCGATGGCCGAGATCAGCGCCAGGCATGCCTGGACCATCAAGAAAGAGGGGCACGGCACGCTGGACCCGAACACCCTGCCCAAGGGGGTCAACCCGACCCGCGCCAAGCACTGGGTGTTCGACATGTACCTGATCTGGCCGAACTTCTGGATCGCCGTGTTCGACGGCGCCTACCAGACGCACAACTTCTGGCCGACGGCCGTCGACGGCATGTATCAGGAAATCAAGATGCACATCGTGCCGCCGCGTACCCCCAGCGAGCTGTTCGCGATGGAGCACGCCAAGTGCATGAACCGCGACACCTGGGTCGAGGACTTCAGCACCCTGGAAACGACCCAGACCGTGCTCAGGTCCGGCGGCAAGACGCATTTCATCCTGCAGGACGAAGAGATTCTGCTGCGGCACTTCTACGCCACGCTGGAAGCAGCCGTACGCAGCTGAAGACGCCCGCCACCCCCCGAGGAAGACACCGATGGCCAGTGTTGATTTACCGCCCCAGTTCGACTACCTCGCCCGCTTTGCCGGTTGGGCACTCGACTCCGAGCGCGCGCGCAACCGCAAGCGTCTTGCCAGCTCGATGCAAGAGATCAAGGAGTTCTACGACGTGATGCTCGCCAGCGTGGACGAAGCGCTCGAGCACCTGAACCGGTTTTCCCTGGACGCCCTGCCGGTCGCCGAACGCAACCTGCTGAACCTGACGCTGTCGCTGGCCGAGGTGGCCAACGCCGTGGAGCTGTTCAAGACGCAGCCCGGCGTGGTCGACGGCTTCGACATGGAGCGCTTCTACCTGATTCACGAAGGCGAGGCGGTGCCGGCGCGCTGAGCCGGTGCCGTCGCCCTTGCCAACTCACGGAGCTTACCTGCAGTGACGATTCAACTTGGCGGCTTTTTCATGCCCAACCACCCGCCCGAGCGGGCCTTGGTCGATGCCCACGAGTGGGATCTGAAGGTCATCGAACATCTGGACACGATCGGCTTCGACGAGGCCTGGATCGGTGAGCACTTCACGGCACCCTGGGAGCCGATCGTGGCGCCGGACATCATGATCGCCCAGGCGATCACGCGCACCCGGAAGATTCGCCTCGGCCCCGGTGGCCACCTGTTGCCCTACTACAACCCGGCGGTGCTGGCGCATCGCATCGCTTACCTCGACCACCTGTCCGGCGGCCGGATCATGTTCGGCATCTCGACCGGCGGCGTGCCGACCGACTGGCGGCTGTTCGACTACGTCAACATGGGCGAGCACAACCGCGAGAAGGCACAGGAAGCGGTCGAGATCATCCTGAAGATCTGGAACGAGCCGGGTCCGTGGGAGTACGCCGGCAAGTACTGGAACATCAGCCTCCCGGAGCCGATGTTCGGTTCCCTGCAGTACCACATGAAGCCGCTGCAGCAGCCGCATCCGCCGCTGGCCATCGCCGGCCTGAGTCCGAAGTCGCCGACCCTGAACGTCGCCGGGCAGTACGGCCTGTGGCCACTGAGCATCGCCTTCAGTCACCGCCATCTGCTGTCGCACTGGCAGTCGGTGGCAGAGGGTGCCGAGCGCGCGGGTCTCACCGCCGATCGCTCCACCTGGCGCATCAACACGCCCGTCTACGTCGCGCAGACCGACGACGAGGCCCTGCGCCAGGTGGTCGACGGCCCCATCGGGCGGGCCTTCGACGAATACCTGATGCCGCTGTGGAAGGCCGCAGGCCTGATCAACGCCTTCAAGGAAGACCCGTCCGATCCGGACGACAGCGTCACCGTCGAGCGCATGGCCCGCGACGCCTGGCTGGTCGGTTCGCCGCAGACGGTCGCCGACAAGTTTGTCGAGCTGTACCGCTACACCGGCGGTTTCGGCGGCGTGCTGGCCACCGTGTTCGATCACTCCGAGCCGCAGTACGAGGCGGCCTGGTTCGAGTCGCTGCGCCTGATGGCGCAGGACGTGATGCCGGCGGTCAAGGCCCGCCTGGCCTGATCCGCGCACGCCAACGCCGGGAGGAATGTCGTGAACGAGGTTGTGAATCATCGCTACGCGAACCAGTTTGCCGAGTTCGGCCGCGGCCCGGTGTCGGTCGAGCCGTCACGTTCGCCAACGTGGTTCGAGGACGAGCGTCTGGCCATCTTCAATCGCTGCTGGCTGAACGTTGGTCGGCTCGACGACGTGCCGCAGCCGGGTGATTACCTGGCACGCACCGTTGACGTGTGGAACACCTCGCTGCTGCTGGTGCACGGTCGCGACGGGCGCGTGCGGGCCTTTCACAACGTGTGCACGCACCGCGGCAACCTGGTCGCCAACGAGGGCAAGGGCAACTGCCGCGGGTTCCTCGCCTGCCCGTTTCATGGCTGGGTGTTCGACGACACCGGTCGGCTGTGCGACGTCACCGATGCGGGCAATTTCTTCGACCTCGACCGCTCCCGGCTGGGGCTGCGCGAGATTGCCTGCGACGTCTGGAACGGCTTCGTGTTCGCCAGCCTCGACCCGCAGCAGTCGCTGACCGAGTACCTGGGCCCGCTGACGCAACGCAAGCTCACGCGGTACCCGTTCGACCAGCTGACCACCCGCTTCACCTACCAGGCCGACGAGCGTGTGAACTGGAAGGTGCTGCTCGACGCGCAGCAGGAGGGCTACCACGTGCCCTACATCCACAAGCGCACCCTGTCGCTGTCGTTTCCGGAGAGCCTGACGCGGTTTCGGTCGCTGCTGATGGAGGTCATGGGCTCGCACCGGTTGCTGTCGACCGGGCCGTCCGCGGCGCCGTTCTCGCCGACGCCCACCGGCAAGGTGGCGATGAAGTTCGGCCCCAACTCGCTGGAGGCCTTCGCCGGCGGCGGCGACGCCACCGCCTATGCCGAGGCGATGGAAGGTGTATTCGACTTCCACGTCATCTTTCCGAACTTCGTCATCGCCGTCCTGTACGGCACCTATTTCACCTACCACATGTGGCCGATCGCCGCCGACCGCACGCTGTGGGAAGTCAACATGTACTACCCGCAGCCGGCCAATGCCGGCCAGTTGTTCGCCGCCGAGTACGGCAAGGTCGGCCTGCGCGACGGCCTGCTCGAGGACGCCAGTACTCACGAGCGTACCCAGCGTGGCATCGCCTCCGGTGCCATCACGCATTTCCAGTTCCAGGACGAAGAGTTCGCCTGCCGTCACGGTCACGAGGCCGTGATGGCGTGGGTTGGCCAATGGCGGGCCGACTCGTCGGCGACGGCCGGCTAGCACCCGTCGGCCGCATACAACGCACTAACCATCGACTCGGGAGCTCAGGCATGAATCGTCGACAACTCGGTAAGAGCGCTGCCGCGCTGGCGTTGCTCGCAACAGGCGTCGCGTCCGCCGCCGAAGGCAGGTTTTCTTACTCTGGCTTTGCGCGCGCGCAGGCGGCGTACAGCCTCAAGCACGACAATCCCAACAACACCGCGCTCGGCCTGCCGGACGACCAGGACTTCAACCTGATCAAGGCCCTGGTGGTGGCGGACCTCGAATACAACCAGCCGTTCGAGGCGGGTGCGCCGATCGACAACATGCGCATCTTCACCCGCTGGCGGCTGAACAAGGACCTGACCGAGGCCTGGTCCGGCGGCATCGGCGACTACAACGCCTTCCCGCTCGATTACCGTCACGAAGGCACGCTGGCGCGCGCCGAGTCGGAAAGCACGGCGTTCGAGCTGTGGGAAGCGTTCGCCGACTTCCGCGCCGGACGCACCTCGCTTCGCCTGGGTCGCCAGAACATCGTCTGGGGTGAGGCCGACGCGCTGCGCCTGCTCGACATCGTGAACCCGCTGGACCTCACGCAGCACATGTCGTTCGAGGCCGGCGGCGAGCAGTTCGACCATATCCGCATCCCGGTATGGGCGCTGCGTGCGCAGTACCAGTTCCGGCGCTTCGCCGGCTACAGCATCGATGCCTTCGTCATTCCGGGTGACTACGTGCCGACGGCGCTGCCCGATCGCGGGGCGCCGTTCAACCAGTTGCCGTTCCCGGACAATGCGCCGCCTACCGTGTTGCCGGTGGCACCGTTTCTGATTCCCGGCCTGCGCGTCGACGACAACCTCGACGACCGGCGTGGTGACTGGGAGGGCGGTGTACGCCTGCTGGGCGACATCAATGGCTTCCAGTACACCCTCAACTACCTGAGCAAGATCGACCAGGACGGCGTCACCACGCTGAGCGGTGCCTACCCGGGCGGGTTCGACCCGTCCACGCTGCAGGTGGTTCTGGCCAACCGTCGCAAGCGGCTGGACATCTACGGCGCGTCGTTCAACTGGTTCTGGGCGCAGGTCGGTGGCGTGCTGCGCGGCGAGTTGTCGTACACCCCGAACCAGCCGTATGCCGGCCCGCTGGTGGCCATCGCGCCGGGCGTGGATCTGCCGGTCACCACGGTCGAACGCGACACGGTGAAATGGGTGGTTGGTTTCGACCGGCCGACGTTCGTGTTCCCAACCGAACAGACCATGAACATATCGCTGCAGTGGTTCCAGACGCGGCGCGAGGGCGACAGCGACGGCATCACGATACTCAACGGGCCGGCGGACAAGAACGAGACCAACTTCAGCCTGTTTCTGTCGCAGCCGGTGATGAACTCGCAGGTGTGGTTCGACTTCCTCGCCGTCGTCGACACCGACGACGCCTATTGGTGGCAGCCGCAGGTGCGCTTCACGCCGGGCAACCACTGGCGGGTGGCCGTTTACGCAAACCTCTTCACCGGTTCCGAACAGCGCCCGGGACGCTTGGGATCACTGTCGTGGGCGAATGAATTCAACGTGTCGGTGACGTATCAGTTCTGAGTCCGGGCCGGATTGGCGGTGAACAGTCGGACATTCAATGGCGGGAGTCGCGCTATGTTGGCAGTTATTCGAGAAAACCTCTTTATTCCTTTGGGTTTCGTCGGCGCCCTCGGCCTGTCGACGGCCATGGCCGAACCGGTGCCCGTGGGCACGCAGATCGATGCCGGAAACGTCGAGCAGTACAAGGCCATGCTGCCGACCGGGACCTACGTCAACGTCAAGGCAGGCGAGGTGCTGAAGGTCATTCCCACCACGCCGCTGGAGCAGCTGGTCGACCCGAAGTGGCTGGAGCTGACCGAGGCCAACAGGGGCAAGGCCAAGATGCTGGATGAGGCCGGCACCTGGGGGCTCGCCGACGGTTCGTTCTGGCCCGGCGGTTATCCGTTCCCCGGCACGGACGATCCACGCGAGATGATGGCCAACTTCCAGTATCACCTGACCCCGGACGACATCGACACGATTCCGGCCGGCGGCCACATGGGTGGTTTCTCGCTGGTCAATGGCGATGGCAAGGAATACAAGCGGTTCATCATCAACCTCACGCAACGCCGCATGACCGGGCGCGTGTGGACGCCGCCGCTGGGCGCCGAGCCCGGATACGAGGACGAGCTGTACCGCACCAACACGATGTTCTTCGAGCCGTACGACTCGAAAGGCGTGATCAGCATGAACGTCATCTACCGCGATCAGGCGGCCTTGCCCGATGCCTACGTGTATGTGCCGGTGTTGCGCCGCGTGCGGCGCCTGTCCAGTTCCCAGCGCGCCGATGCCATTCAGGGGTCGGATCTGACGGCCGGCGATGTCGACACCTTCGCCGATCCGCTGGGAATGTGGGACTTCAGGCTGCTGGGGACCGAAACCCTGCTGGTCAACCAGACCGGATCGCCGCCGTCCGAGGGCATGCTGGATAACAGCGTGCAGCCGGTCGCCTCTTACTACCCGTCGCCGTATACGGCCGTCGAATCCCGCCGGGTGCACATCATCGAGGCGACCCCTCGTTACAGCACGATTTATTCAAAGAAGGTCCTGTACGTGGACTCGCAAACGTACCGGCCGGCGGTGGGCGAGTTCTATGACCGCCAGGGGCAGTTGCTGAAGACCTACGAGATGAACTGGAACGTCAAGGAGGACTTCACGCCGTCACCGAACTGGATCGTCATCAAGAACCAGCAAACCGGCAACGCGTCGATCTTCTGGGTGTTCGACATCAACGCCAACGTGGGCACGCCACTGAGCCGGGTGCTGACGTCCAGCATGCGAGAGAGCAGCCGCTGACGCGGGGCTGAAGCGGGGTGGCTGCCGGCCGCTTGCGGCCGGTGGCCACGGTAATGGTCAGGCATGGAGTGCGGCCGTGTTGAAGGCATTTTGCAGGTATGGCGCGTTACTGCTCGGCTGCTGTGGTGTCGTCGCACCGGCGGCCGTCCACGGCGGTCCGGTCGATGATGCGTTGTTGCCTGCAGTGGCGCAGTACCACTCCTTCGGGCGCGGCCGCAGTCCCTTCGACGCGGTCGTGAGTGAGGACGGCAAGGTGCTGGTGCTCGGTCGCGGCGGCCTGCTGGCGGTGCTGTCCGAGGATCTGCGGGGGGTGGCGCGAAAGCTCGAAGTGGACCCTGCGGTGAATTTTCTGGCCGGCGCTGTGGGGCCTGACCGACATGTTCGCCTGACTGACGGCGAGGGTCGCATCTGGCGGGTCAACGAGGCCTTGACCGAGGTGAGCCTGGAGTCCAGCGAGCCGGCCGGGGCGCTGTTCAGCATCCAGTACCTGGCCGATGGCACCGGCCTTGCGGTTGGCGAGTTCGGTACGGTGTTGGCCAGGGCGCCCGGCGCGCAGCATTGGCGGCCGCAGACGTTCGACTGGGCCGCCGCCTTGCCGCGTCTGGCCGAGGAGTTCGGTGACGTTTCGCCCCATCTGTACCGCGTTTGCCGGGCACCGGCCGGCGGTGCCCTGGTGGTCGGCGAGTACGGCGTGGTGCTGGAGCTCGCGCAGGGCGACTGGAAGGTACGGCAGGTCGGCGACGAGTACGGCACGCTGTTCAGCTGCCTGGTCGCGCCCGATGGGCGGCAGGTGGTGGCCGGGCAGTCCGGACGGCTGCTGGTCAGTGACGGTGCCCGACAGGCCTGGCGCCGGATGGACTCCGGCCTGACGGCGGATATCTACGACCTCACCCGTTATGCCGGCGAGCTGCTGGTGGTGGCGCAGGATCGACTGGCCCATGGTTCGCTCGACGCCCCGGCGCTGACGGTTGTCGATGCGGCGCTGCCGAGTGTGTCCTGGGTCGTACGGGCCCTGCCGATTCGTGAGCAGCTGTTCCTGGTGGGCCAGCAGGGCTATCTGGTGGTCGACAGCGCACGGCGCCTGGTGAGCGGCAGCGCGGATGGACGCCTGCGAACCACTCTCCACCAGCCGCCCGCATTTCGCTCTGGTCGACCAGCTGCCCGGCACGGGATGACGGTTCACATTGC
>OBIY01000610.1_pt1 | contig 13183 bp, 12 predicted proteins | sample 1519841 | NCBI WGS metagenome assembly OBIY01 (sample SAMN03019774, study PRJEB22545) | beach sand metagenome | biome: beach; feature: sea beach; material: beach sand | place: USA: Municipal Pensacola Beach, FL | collected 2010-07-30 | depth 30-40 cm m
GGGGAAACGCCATGAAGATGCCATGACTCCGCGCCCCACCTCCAGCTGGGAGAAGCGGGTGCTGGCGGCGGCCACAATGATTTCCGTCGCCAGCATTAATTCGATACCAGCGGTAAAACAGATGCCTTTTACGGCGGTAACGACTGGCTTGGTGCGAAAGGGGGCATTCAGGGAAAAGGGATCGATACCATTGGTGGGCAGGATCGGCTTTCCGGCTTTCATGGCGTCGGAAAACTGGGGCAGATCCAGCCCGGCGGTGAAGTGTTTGCCGTGGGCGTGGAGAACCCCGACCCACAGCTGGTCGTTGTTTTCCAGCTCGGCATAGGCGTCGGCCAGTTCAGTAAACATTTTTGGTGTAAAACCGTTGTATTTTTTCGGGCGATTAATGCCAATCAGGTACACGTTGCCCCGCTGTTGAGTGGTGATCAAACCGTCGGGGTGGCTGGGGGAGTTGTCGCTACTCATGGGTAATTCCTTGGCGAACTAATTTGGGTGTATCTATCAGGCTTGACGAATGCAACTTAGTAATGGGTTTTCGCGGTTTCCCTGTGGATGTAGCCCTCGTCACCGGGAATCAACGGGATTTCCGCGTCCGGGTTAGGACGCATGGGCAGAATGCGCGGGAATTCCTTGATGGCGGCGACGCCGGCCAGTAGTTCTTCGACACTGCTGTACTGACACAGGGGTTCCAGGTTTTTGATGGTCGGGAAAAAGATACGGAAGCCTTCTTCTCGCTGCCGGCGAATGGCCTCGCTGGGATTAATCCAGCATTGGGACACCACCTCGTGATTGTCGATGATGGGTTCCTGGTTCTCCGGCGCCGGGCAGACAAAAAAACGGGTGTCGAAGCGGCGGGGCTGACTCAGTGGTGTTACCCAATGGCTGTAGTACAGCATTCGGTCGGTGGCCAGGGTCAGGCCTTCCCGCTTGCAGATGTCCAACAGGCTGATGTCACCGGCATTGAGCGCATCTCGGTAGTCGCTGAAGCGCGCCTTGGTGGCGTCATCGGTAAAACTGACAATATCGCCTCGCTCATCATAGGCCAGCAGAATACCGGCTTCCTCAAAACATTCGCGGATGCCGCTCATCCAGTAGGCAAGACCGTATTGGGGTACGCTCAGAATGCTGCTGGCCTCCCGGTCGGAATGGCCGGAGTAGAGGGCTTCGTATTGCCGGTCCGCGTCGTGGAGGTCCACCTTGCCGCCGGGAAACACAAACATGCCGCCAAAGGATTCGGATTTGCCGCTACGTTCCTGTAGCAGCACTTCGACGCCGTCGTCACCGTTACGGATCAGAATGACGGTCGAGGCATAACGCAGTTCGGGCTGACTCATAATAGGGCCTGTTTTCGGGCTGAAGCGTACTCAACACAAGCGCTCGCCCTGCTTTCATGGGAGTTCAGAGGTCGGGCGCCAGTTTAACGGAATCGGAATAGGTCTGCTCTCGGTTTCGAGGGAATATCAAGGCTTGAAAAAAAGGCTTTTTGCCCCCACCTGATAACGCAGGCTTTTATTCCCCATTTTGATCACAAAGAACAGGAGTAGGATATGTCCGCAGCTACCCAGGCCGAAACCATGGGCTTTCAGACCGAGGCCAAGCAGCTTTTGCATCTGATGATCCATTCGTTGTACAGCAACCGGGACATTTTCCTACGCGAACTGATATCCAATGCTTCCGATGCTTGTGACAAGCTGCGTTTCGAGGCCTTGGCTCTGGAAGATTTGTACGAGGGTGACGCTGATCTAAAAGTCCGCATTGAAGTGGATGAAGAGGCGGGCACGGTCTCGGTGAGTGACAATGGCATTGGCATGACCCGCGATGAGATAGTGGCCAATCTGGGCACGATAGCCCGCTCCGGCACCGGTGAATTCCTTGCCTCCCTTAGCGGTGATCAGAAGAAAGATTCCCAGCTTATCGGCCAGTTTGGTGTCGGTTTTTATTCCGGTTTTCTGGTGGCGGACAAACTCCAGGTGGAATCCCGCCGGGCCGGCGTCAGTGCCGATGAGGGTGTTCGCTGGAGCTGCGATGGCGAGGCGGAATTCACGGTCGAAACCCTGGAGCGGGCCGAGCGCGGCACCACGGTGACCCTTTTCCTCAAGGAGGATGCCAAGGAATACGCTAACGACTGGCGCCTACGGGGTCTGGTCAAGAAATACTCCGATCACATCGCCGTCCCCGTGGAAATGCTAAAGCCCGCGCCGCCGCCCAGTGGCGAGGATGAAAATGACGACGAGGAAGATATTGTCGACGTGCCCGAGTTTGAGCGCGTCAACACCGCGACGGCCCTGTGGACACGGCCCAAGACCGACATCGAGGACAGCGAGTATCAGGCATTTTACAAGCATATCTCCCACGATTACGAAGACGCTCTGGCGTGGAGCCACAACCGGGTCGAGGGCAAGCTGGACTACACCAGTCTCATTTATATCCCCAGCCACGCGCCCTTCGATCTCTATAACCGGGATACCGCCAGAGGCCTGAAACTCTATATTCAGCGTACTTTTATCATGGATGACGCGGAGCAGTTTTTGCCGTTGTATCTGCGTTTTATCAAAGGCATCGTCGACTGTGCCGATCTGCCGCTCAACGTTTCCCGGGAAATCCTTCAGAGCAGTTCACAGGTGGATTCCATCCGCGCTGCCTTGACCAAACGCACCCTGGATGTGCTGGAAACCATGGCTCGGGAGGAGCCGGCTAATTACGAAAAAATGTGGCAGGCCTTTGGTTCGGTGCTCAAGGAAGGCCCCGCCGAGGATTTTGCCAATCGCGAACGCATTGCCGGGTTGCTGCGATTTGCCAGCACCCGTGACGAGCAGAGCCTTGTGTCGCTGGCCGACTACGTGGCCACCATGAAGCCGGAGCAGGAGAAAATTTACTTCCTGATTGCCGACACCGCCGCCGCCGCCCGCAATAGTGCTTATCTTGAAGTGTTTCGCAAACAGGGCATTGAGGTGCTGCTGCTGAGCGAGCGTATCGACGAGTGGGCCATGCAAGGCATTCCCGAGTTTGATGGCAAGCCGCTTCAGGACATTAGTCGTGGTGAGCTGGACCTGGGCGAACTGGGTGAGCAGGACGACGGCGCCGAGGAAGACAGCGAACGCAACCAAAAGGTGGTGGAGACCATTAAATCCGCACTCGGTGACAAGGTTGAAGATGTTAGGGTCACCCACCGTCTGACTGAATCTCCGGCCTGCCTGGTGCTAGGCCAGGGTGATGTGGGTGCGCAAATGCGTAAGATCCTGGAAGCTGCGGGGCAGTCGGTGCCCGATACCAAACCAATCCTGGAGATTAACGCCGAGCATAAACTGATTGCCCGCCTGGATGGAGAGGCGGATCAGACTAAGGTTGAGGATTTGGTGGGACTGCTGTTTGATCAGGCCAGACTGGCGGCCGGTGAGCAGCTGGAAAATCCGGCTCTGTTTGTTCAGCGTATCAACCGCCTCTTGTAACTACCGTTTCAGTTTCATCAGCGGGCGGGCTTATCTCGCCCGCGTATGGCTTTTATAATGAGCCCTGTTGCTGAAACCAGTGGTGAGGGGAAACACCATGGCGGATAACGATATAAAAATCGCGGTGCTGGGGGGCGGCAGTTTCGGCACCGCCGTCGCTAATATGATTGCCGGTAATGGTCATTCGACATCCCTGTGGATGCGTGACGAGGAAAATGCCCGACGGTGTCGGGAAGACCGCGAGAACGCCCGTTACTTGCCTGGCTATAAGCTCTGTCCTCGATTGACCATAAGCTCGAATATGGAAGCGGCACTTACCGGTGCCGAGCTGGTGTTTTTCTCCGTACCCAGTAAGGCTTTCCGCCAGGTTTGTCAGCAGGCCGCCCCTTTTATCGCGGCCAATACCATGGTGGTCAGCACTGCCAAAGGCATTGAGGGTGAGTCCTTCAAGCTGATGAGTGATGTGCTCCAGGAAGAATTAAAGCAACCCAGGGTGGGCGTGATCAGTGGCCCCAACCTGGCCCGGGAGGTGGCGCGTCGGGAGTTGACCGCGACGGTCATCGCCAGTCCCGATTCGGCTTTGTGCGAGACCGTGCAGACCCTGCTCAGTACTGATGCCTTTCGGGTTTACTCCAATAGCGATATGTTTGGGGTGGAGCTGGCCGGGGCGCTGAAAAACATCTATGCGATTACTGCCGGCGTGGCTTCGGCGATGAACCTCGGGCAAAACACTATCAGCATGCTGATTACCCGCAGCCTCGCTGAGATGACCCGTTTTGCCGCCCGCCTGGGCGCCGATCCCATGACCTTTATTGGTCTTAGCGGGGTGGGTGACCTGTTTGTTACTTGCACTTCGCCGCTGAGTCGAAATTATCGTATAGGCCAGGCGCTGGGTCAGGGTAAAAGTCTTGACCAGGCCATTGAGGAAGTCGGGCAGGTCGCCGAGGGTGTCAACACCACTCGCACGGTTAAACTCAAGGCCGATGAACTGGGTATTTATATGCCACTGGCTAGCGGCCTTTATGAGGTGATGTTTGACGGGGCCAGCATCGATCAGGTGGTAAAAGGCATGATGGTGTCGGCCCACGCCGAGGATGTAGAGTTTCGCATCCAGTAACCGAAAACGAATCTGCGAGTAATTCCACAAGGCAAGGTATGAAGCTCTATATCATGCGCCATGGAGAAGCCGCGCCCGCCGTTGGTTTTGATCTGGCGGCGGATTTCAGTCGGCCATTGACCGAAGCAGGCCGCGCCCAAGTGGTCCAAGTCATTAATCAGCGCAAATCTACCCTGGCGGAGGTGGAACTGGTGCTGGCCAGCCCTTACCTGCGCGCCCGGCAAACCGCTCAGTTAGCCATAGATCAACTGGATGTTGGCCTGCAATTGCTTATCAGTGATTGTCTGATTCCGGACAGCAGGCCATCAGAAGTGCTGGCATTTATCGACCAACTGGATGCCAGCGCCATTCTTATTGCCAGTCATATGCCCCTGGTAGGTCGCCTGGTCGAGAGCCTTAGCGCCGGCAGTGGCCCTGGCAGCATGGGGACAGCCTGGCTGGCTGCGCTGGAGTCAGAAGCCACGGTCCCCGGCTTTGCCGAGCTCTTATGGCTGGAAAAGCCAGGCGGCGCTTAGTTTTTTAAGGTTTTTTATCGCAGGGGCTTATTTGATCAGTGAAAGGAACTCATTGCGGGTGGTCTGGCTGCTGCGGAACACACCCAGCATGGCCGAGGTTTTCATAATGGAGTTTTGTTTTTCCACACCGCGCATCATCATGCACATGTGCTTGGCTTCGATGATAACCGCGACACCCTGAGCCCCGGTCACCTTTTCAATGGTGCTGGCGATCTGCGTGGCCAGATTTTCCTGGATTTGCAGACGTCGCGCGAACATATCGACCACCCGGGCAACTTTCGACAGGCCCAGCACCATGCCATTGGGAATATAGGCGACATGGCATTTGCCGACAAAGGGCAGGAGGTGATGTTCGCACAGGGAATAAAGCTCTATGTCCTGGACGATGACCATTTCATTGGAATCGCTGGGAAACAGCGCTTCATTGACCACTTCGTCCAGGTCCTGATGGTAACCGCCGGTGAGAAACTCAAAGGCTTTGGCGGCGCGATCCGGGGTGTCCACGAGGCCAGGGCGACTGAGATCCTCGCCAATGCTCTCAATAAGCTTTGCATACTGGTCTTTCATTGAATGCTGATCTTTCATAGTGTTTGGTAAATGCGTTCAACTTCGCAAAAGCACGCTACCCTATGATAGCGGGCAAAAAAGGTAAAGCAGTTTTTCCCGGCGAGGCTGTAGAATGAGAGCTTTTCCAGCGGGCCATCCCATGTCCATCGACCCCTCCATTAAACATCAGTTATCCAGTATCCGTGACTTTATCCGTTATGGCGCGAGCCTGTTTCGTCGCCGTAAGCTATTCTTTGGCCATGGCACCGATAATGCCTGGGATGAAGCCGTGGCGCTGGTGCTCTATGCTGTCGATTTGCCGGCTCACAGCGGCTCAGAAGTGCTTGATGCGTGTTTGGTGGAAGCGGAAAAGCAGGCGGTGCTTGAGGTTTTCGAGCGCCGTTGCGACCATGTGCCCGCCCCTTATATTACCGGTGAGGCCTGGTTTGCCGGTCTGCGTTTTTACGTTGATGAGCGGGTATTGATTCCGCGCTCGCCCATTGCCGAGCTGATAAGCCAGCAGTTTTACCCGTGGTTGACCTCGCCGCCGGCGCGCATACTCGATATGTGCACCGGCTCGGGCTGTATTGGCATTGCCAGTGCGTTAACTTTTCCCGAGGCCGAAGTCGTGCTTACCGATATATCACCAGAGGCGCTGGCCGTGGCGAACAAGAATATTGAAGCGTATCACCTGGAAGCGAGTGTTCAGTGTTTGCAGTCGGATGTTTTCGAGAACGTGAAAGGTGTTTTCGATCTCATTGTCGCAAATCCTCCGTATGTGGATGCGGATGACCTGGCGGCGATGCCGGGGGAGTTCCATCGGGAGCCGGTGCTGGGGCTGGCCTCGGGCCCCGATGGGCTGGATGTGACCCGCCGCTTGCTGCACAAAGCGGCGGAATACCTCAATAGCGGGGGTTTTCTGGTGGTTGAGGTGGGTAACAGCGCTTGGCATCTTGAGCAGGCCTTTCCCGAGGTGCCCTTCAACTGGCTTGAATTTGAGCAGGGCGGCGATGGGGTTTTCTTGTTGTACCGGGAACAACTGGTTGCCTGTGCCGGGTATTTTTAACGAGCGTACTCGGGTAAATGGCAGCGCGGGTGCATGAGCCGTTCGGGTTTGCTCGCTCAGCGCTTATAATATGCTCACCAACATAAACTAAAGTTAGGGGCGGACCACAGGGTGTCGGGAAATACCTTCGGTAAATTATTCACGGTGACCACCTTTGGCGAAAGCCATGGGCCGGCGCTCGGCTGTGTTGTTGATGGATGCCCGCCGGGCCTGGCCTTGAGCGAGGACGACTTGCAGCGGGATCTGGATCGTCGCAAGCCGGGTCAGTCGCGCTACACCACTCAGCGGCGGGAAGCAGACCAGGTGAAAATTCTCTCCGGTGTTTTTGAGGGGCGCACCACTGGCACGCCCATTGGCCTGCTGATTGAAAATACCGATCAGCGATCCAAGGATTACAGCGACATCAAGGATGTGTTTCGGCCCGCCCACGCCGATTACACCTATATGCAGAAGTATGGTGTGCGTGACTACCGTGGTGGCGGCCGCTCCTCGGCGCGGGAGACCGCGATGCGGGTCGCTGCTGGCGGCATTGCCAAAAAGTATCTGCTAGACCATTACGGTGTCCAGGTGCGTGGATACCTGAGCCAGTTGGGTCCGATCAAGATTGAGCGCGTTGATTGGGAAGAGGTTCCCAACAATCCCTTTTTCTGTCCGGATGCCGATAAAGTCCCTGAAATGGAAGCCTTCATGCAAAAGCTCGGCAAGGCGGGGGATTCCATCGGCGCGCAGATCACGGTCACCGCCAGCGGCGCACCCGCCGGGTGGGGCGAGCCGGTGTTTGATCGCCTGGATGCCGAAATCGCGGCCGCGCTGATGGGTATCAACGCGGTCAAGGGCGTGGCCCTGGGTGACGGTTTTGCCAGTGTCGAACAGAAGGGAACCGAACATCGGGATGAGATGACTCCCCAGGGTTTTCTTTCCAACCATGCCGGTGGTGTCATCGGCGGCATCTCCAGCGGTCAGACCATTGTTGCCCATCTGGCGCTTAAGCCCACATCCAGCCTACGTTTGCCGGGCCGTTCGGTGAATGTCCAGGGCGAGTCCGTCGAAGTGAGTACCAAGGGGCGCCATGATCCCTGTGTTGGCATACGGGCAACACCCATAGCCGAGGCCATGCTGGCACTGGTGTTGATGGATCATGCCTTGCGTCATCGCGGTCAAATGGGTAGCGACGGGCCCGGCGAATTGCAGATACCCGCCGAACCGGATTAGTGGGTCAGCACTTGCCGGTTGCTGACCGAGAACATCGGGGCACCGCAGAGGCCGGTATTTCCCAGTCGCCGACCGTGGCCGTGCCTTACTGGCGCCTGTCGGGCTTTTACTTTTTTTACTTTGCTCTGCTTGGCGGTATGTATCCCTACTGGCCGCTCTATTTGCAGCACCTCCATTTCGATGCCGAGAGCATTGGTTTTCTGCTGGCGATTCCCATGGTCACTAAAGTGCTTGCCCCCAACCTTTGGAGCTGGTTGGCTGATAGCACCGGGCGGCGTCTGGGGATTATCCAACTGGGCTCATTGCTGGGATTGCTCTGTTTTATCGGCATCACTATCGACCAGGGTTTTACCTGGCTGGTGATAGTGATAATCAGTTACAGCTTTTTCTGGAACGCCGTGCTGCCACAGGCTGAGGTTATTACCCTGAATTTTCTTGGTGAACACCCCGAGCGTTATAGTCGGCTGCGGCTGTGGGGCTCGGTGGGTTTTATAGCGGCAGTGATCGGCGCGGGCGTCCTGTTTGAGAGAGTTGGCGTGACAGCCTTTCCCTGGCTCAGTCTGGCGTTTCTGGCCAGTATCTTTGTCGCCAGTCTGACCATTCCCAGACCCGAGGGTGAAGGTCAGCGACCGAAGCGGGAAAGCCTGCTGCGCGCGGTTTTTCAGGCGCCGGTGATCGCCTTTCTGGTGGCTGGAATATTCCTCCAGGCCGCCCATGGCGCCTACTACAGTTTTTTCAGTATATACATGGAAGACCTGGGTTATAGCCGTACCGCCATAGGTTTGCTCTGGTCGGTGGGGGTGGTTGCCGAGATCCTGGTCTTTATTGTTATGCACAATCTGCTGCTGCGCTTTGGTGTGCGTACGGTGCTGATCGCCAGTCTGGTGCTGGCGGCCTTGCGTTGGTGGATTATCGGCTACAGCGCCGATGTGCTCTGGTTGCTGATCTTTGCCCAATGCCTGCATGCTTTCACCTTTGGCACTTTTCACGCGGCCTCTATCGATACTATCCGGCGTTTGTTCAAGCCGGGCACCCAGGGCGGCGGGCAAGCGCTGTACGGGGCGGTCAGCTTTGGAATTGGCGGTGCTGTCGGTTCTTATCTGGCCGGACGTTACTGGACCCTGGGCGCGGAGTTGGTCTTTGGTGTCGCGTCTCTGCTTTGTCTATTGGCCACCTTGGTGGCCTGGTACGGCTTTAGGGACACCCGACTGCACGGAACAGGCTGACTAAAGAACAGGCCGTGGCGGGCGTTGGTACTTTGTCAGGTGTTTCTTCTGGAAAGTTTTGGCAATAGCTATAACGCGCTCGTGCAGTGCTTGTTCCGGTATGCCCAGGGTCTGGCAATAGGTGGCAAAGGCGCTGCGCGTCATTGACAGCTCGGTATTGGCTTCGCTCAGAGCCACCAGAAAGCGGGCGATGTCCCGGGCCCGCAGTCTGCTGCTGCTGGAGCGACGCAGGCCATCCAGATCGACGAAATAAAGTTTCTCGCCACGCACCATAAGGTTGGTCAGTTTCAGATCGCCGTGAATCAGGCCTTGCTGGTGCAGCGTCGCGATCAATTTACTGGCCGACTTGATCGGCGATGAACAGGGGTTTGTGGCTAAGGTTTTGGCCAGGGTTTCAGTGTCGGACAGAAGCTCGCTGAAATGGACGCTACCGCGACCCTCGTAGTCAAAAATGTCGATAAAGCCATAGGACGCAGATCCCGGTAGCCCGCGGCTATCAAGCAGTTCGCTTTTCCTGTGGCTGCGCTGGGCTCGTGAACCGAGTACGGCAGTTTTAAGCCTTTCAAGCGGGCTCTCCTCGCGGTGGAGTTTGACGAAAACCTTGCTGTCTGGCCCAGTATTGATAGCGAGTATTTTGCGGTTTTTGTCCTCTTTAATAATCTTGCCGTTGCTCAGCAGACGCGATAGTTCCCGCTCTAGCAGGAGCTGGCGTAAGTCCGGCCTGTTTATCTGCCCACGAAAGCAGGAGCCGCGGACTGCTTCGGTTCCGTTACGGGAGGTAGCCATGTGGATAAGAGAACGCTAAAACCAGAGGGTTAAACGAATACACCCCGCATGGCGGGGTGTATTGTTGGCGGGCCCTGTGCGGGCCCTCCCAAGCAGCCTGGCTTGGAACAGCTGCTACCATTTAACGACGGTGGTGCCGACCGTGCCATAGGAGCCCATGGAGCTGATCACGCCAGCGGCATCGTCAATGGGAATGACGTTGGTGACCATTTTGCCCGGGGTCAGTTTACCGGACTCCACCATGTTCAGCATGGAAGGATAGCGTTGGGGCTGCATGCCGATGGTGCCTACCAGCTGGAGCTCTCGAGCCACCATGACATCGACTGGCAATGACACAAAACCCTTTTCTTCTTGCGTAGTGAGCCCTATTTGCAGGTGGCGGCCACGGCTGCGCAGGCTCAGGATGGAGTTGAGGCAAGTGGTAGCAATACCGAGGGCGTCAATGGAGACATGGGCGCCACCGCCGCTGAGCTCTACGACTGCTTCCGGGGCGTTGTCCTTGGCGGCATTAACGGTGTACAGCGCGCCCATTTGCTTGGCCACGGCGAGTGATTCATCGTTAATATCCACGGCAATAACGTTGGCGCCCAGGGAGTTGGCGATTTGTGTGGCTGCCAGGCCGATACCGCCACAGCCATGGATGGCTACCCAGTCTCCAGCACCTACCTGGGCCTGGTCGACAACGCCATGGAAGGAGGTCATGAAGCGACAACCCATACTGGCTGCCTCGACAAAGGGAATGGATTCGGGGAGCATGACCAGATTCAAATCGGCTCGGGAAACCGCTGCATATTGGCCATAACCACCGGGTCTAACAAAGCCCGCGCCTTCAAAGTTAGTGCAGGTGTTTTGATGCCCGGCCAGACAAAATTCGCAGGTCCCGCAGCCGAAATTAAAGGGGCAGATCACGCGATCGCCTTTTTTGAAGTTCTTGACCATCGAGCCCACTTCCTCGACGACGCCGCAGTATTCGTGGCCGATAACGTGAGGCAGCTCGGGTTGCAGGCCGATCCACTCCCAGTCGCCTTCACAGACGTGCCAGTCGCTACGGCAAATGCCGTTAGCTTCGACTTTAATAATGGCGTCTTCCGGTCCACATTCCGGATCGGGCCAGTTGTCATGGACAACCATGGGTTTTTTGAATTGTTCCAGTACGGCTGCTTTCATGGTAATTCTCCTGTACCTTGCTGTTCGTTTTTTACTAATAGGTTGGTTTTTAGTCTTTCGCTTCTTCTTCGGGACTTACACTGGGCACGGCGATTCTGCTTTCCACTGCCTCGGTCGCTGATTCGATGGCGCCGGATACCTGTTCAGTGGTTTGCTCAACCACTTCGCCGCCTTTCTCTACAACTTCTGCGGCTTTTTCTTTGACCTCCTTGGCGGTTTCATCCGCTAACTCGACAGCTTTTGCGGTAGTGTCCAGTACTTTGCCTCTGATCTCTTCGGCCTTGTCGGCACGTTGTGTGTCAGTGGACGCGGCTTCGGAAGTTTCTTGCTTATTACCATTGCTGCTGTCACCACAGGCGCCGAGCCCGAGGGTCAGGCCGATGGCAAGAGGGATAGCGACGAGGGTTTTAGTTTTTAACATGGAGTGCTCCCGTTGTTATGTGTTGCTCGTTGAACCCGTGGCCATTTAATGACGGGCAGCCGTTATCGTCAAGCGTGAGAGTAGGCTGCTGGAGGTAAATGCTTCTGGTAGCATTACTGACAGATTCCTGAAAGATTGATGAACGCCTTATCCGTGACCGAAGTCTCACCTGAAACTTTTCTGCTTAATCTTGGTAGCGGCGAATCCGCTCTGGTTCGCTGGCGTTTTAAGCAGTGGTATTTACCTGAAGAGCCCGAGCTAGTGCTGGCGGTTGCCCTGTGGTGTTGTCCTGAATCAACAGGGCTATTCGTGGTGCTCAAGGAAGAGCTCGATGGGAAAGTGGATCTTGAACTGCTACAAAAACCGACCTCACTGCTTGAGTTGCGGCAACTGGCGGATGCCTGGCGGGCGCCGCTGCTGAACTTGAACCGGGCTCTACTGCTTGAACCGGTCGCTATTGCCAAACCCTGGGGTCAGGAAATCTGGTACACCGGGATGGAACAACGGGGTCTGTCGGCGGTTACCGATGGCCGTTATTCCGTACCCCTGGCCTGGTTGCTGGGCTTGTTGCCCGAGCTGTTGATGGGGGTCACGGAATTGGGTGAGAACTGTTCGGCTTCCGGTGTCGTACGCCGGGCGCCCAATCTGCTGAAGATACTGGATCCTTTGCCAGAGCCGGTCTACGGGGATCTGTATTTCGAGCTCCATGAAGAAAAACGGGAAGTCTACGTGGTTACCCATGTCGATCGTAGCGTCTGGCCTGATGGGGTAGGGGGTATACGCTTCGGCTTTGACCCCGTAATGCGCGCCAGTTTCGATGATGAGCATCTCTTCAGGGAAGCCTATTTGGAAGCGGTGGAAGATTATCGTGAAGTCCGCGTTGAGGTGGATGGGCTTATTGATGAACTGCGTAAACGGGATGGCTTCCCTTTGAATGAACCGGTTCCTGCTGAACAAACCAAATCTTGGCAGGAGGAATTGCCTGCTGACCTGAGGGCGCGGGAAGCGGTGCTTCGAGCGACGATGGATGCTTTCACCCGTATGCGACCTTTGCGCACTGGCGATGTGGTGACAGTGCCCCTGTTGATGCCCCACGCATTGCAACATGGTGTCCGGGCGGTAGAGTTTCAGACGCCGGTTTACGAACGCAAGATATTGTCCTTCGCTCAGAAGGTGTTGACCCAGGGACATTGGGACAGCGCTGAGGCGGTGGCCATGATGTCGCCAGATCACTGTGAGGGCGATGACCTGGAGGTGCTGGAGGATACTGGTCAGTTCCTGCGTGAGCAGGTCGTCCGCTTTGAGGATTTCGAAGTACAGCGTTTAGTACTTCAGCCTGAAGTCCAGTGGCAATTGCCGCCATGCTCTTCCTACAGCTTGATGATGCTTGTCCAGGGTTCAGCCATGGTTGGCGATCAGCCGCTTGAACCGGAACAGGCGCTGTTTGTGCCAGCCGCCTGCACCAAAGCAACGGTGACTTGCTCGTCCTCGCGGCCGTGCGTTTTGCTATTATCGAGACCGGTCGTCCAATAAGCGGGTTTTGATCCTCTATCCGGCTGTGTGCTGGCAGGTTTTTCTGTTGCCGCCAACGGGTCCGTGTGGCAAAATCGGCAGCCTTTTTTCCGGGGTCGGCTGGGCGTCTTGTCCAGGAGATGCAGCGGGTTGCCCCACTGGAACC
>OBIY01000611.1_pt1 | contig 13175 bp, 10 predicted proteins | sample 1519841 | NCBI WGS metagenome assembly OBIY01 (sample SAMN03019774, study PRJEB22545) | beach sand metagenome | biome: beach; feature: sea beach; material: beach sand | place: USA: Municipal Pensacola Beach, FL | collected 2010-07-30 | depth 30-40 cm m
CATCGTTGTCTGCAACGACGTCATCCCGCGGCAGATGGACGTGTTCAACATCTGAGGCGGATCAGCGACGGCGAGATTAAAGCCCGCCCCGGGACATCACCGGGGCGGGCTTTTGTTTATCCGCTGGCGGACAATGACAGGCGTCCATCCGCCGTCGGTTGCCAGGTCATGTCCCGTTTCGATGAGTTGCGTGCTCGTTTGTGGGCGCTGCAACAGGAGTTGGAGGTCGAGGCCGAGCGCCTGCGGGTGCAGTTTGCCCAGCGTCTGACGGATGGTGGGGAGCAGCTGCGGCGACGCCAGGCGGCGCTGCGCCGGCGCCTGCTGCCGTACGTGCTGCGCGCCCGGCCCGCGCACCTGTTGACGGTGCCGGTCATCTACGGCCTGGTCGTGCCGTTGTTTGTGCTGGACCTGGCCCTGACGGTTTACCAGCAGGTGTGCTTTCGCGCCTGGGGTATCGAGCGCGTGCACCGCGGGCGCTATTTCGCCTTCGATCGCCATCGCCTCGCCTATCTGAATGTCATCGAGGCACTCAATTGCGAGTACTGCGCCTATGCCAACGGCCTGCTGGGGTACGCGCGCGAGATTGCCGGTCGTACCGAGCAGTACTGGTGCCCGGTGCGCCACGCGGCGCGTGTGGCGGCGCCGCATCGCCAGTATCAGCAGTTCGTGGCGTATGGTGATGGCGAGGCGTACCGACGTGAACTGCCGATACTGCGCCGACGGCTTCGGCCGTCATCCGGGAACGGGGCGCAGCGCCAGGGGCACGGCAAGGGATAATGCGGTAACGACGCATTTGCCGGCGGCGGCCGGCGGCACGATACGGTCGGAGGAGGAGGCGGCATGGATCTGGGATATTCGGGTATGTCGGTGGTGGTCACCGGCGCGGCGTCCAACATCGGTCGGGCCATCGCGCTCGGCTTCGCGGCCGAGGGCGCACGGGTGACCATCGGCGACATCGACGCCGGGCAGGCCGACCGGGTTGCCCAGGCCGCCTGCGCCGCAGGCGGCCTGGCGCAGGCGGTGGCCACGGACGTGACCGACCTGGCGCAGGTCCGGCGGCTGTTTGCCGCTGCCGAATCGGCGCACGGCGCGGTCAAGGTGTTGGTCAATGCCGTCGGCTGGGATCAGTTGATGTACTTCACCGAGACCACGCCCGAGTTCTGGGACACGGTCATCCGCATCAACTACGTGGGTGTTCTCAACTGTACCCGCACGGCACTCGACAGCATGTTGCACAGCGGTGGCGGTTCGATTGTGTCGATCAGTTCGGACGCCAGCCGCCAGGGTGAGCCGCGCGAGGCGGTATACGGCGGCGTGAAGGCGGCCATCAACAGCTTCATGAAAACCATTGCCAAGGAAAATGGGCGGTTCGGTGTGCGCTGTAACGTCGTGTGTCCCGGCGTGACGCTTCCGGAGGCGCAGGCGGACGTGGGGGAGCGCAGCATGTGGGCCGGCCAGGGCGCCATGTTTACCGACGAGCAGCTTGAAAAGATCGCCAGGGCCCTGCCGCTGAAGAAGATCGGCAAACCCCAGGACATTGCCAACGCGGTGCTTTTTCTGGCCTCCGATCGCGTGGCGGGGCATATTACTGGACAGGTGCTGTCCGTTAGCGGCGGTTATTCAATGGCTGGATGATTCGACGTTAACCACAAGAAAAGGATGTGGACGATGCACAAGTTACTCGCTCCCAAGACGCTCATGGTCCCGATGACGCCGGATCGCCCGGCGCGGCTGGCGTTGCGGGTCGCCGGGCAAATGGCCCGCGAACTGGGCAGTCGCTTGATTCTTGCCTATGTCTCGACGGAGCCGGGGCATATGGAGCAGGTGGGCTTCAAGCTGGAAAGCATCGACGAGATCCGCGACCGCCTGGAAGGCGCGATGGGCGCCATCATTCAGGAAGAACTCGGTGACCAGCCTCATGAGGCGGTGGCCAGTGTCAACGAACGGGCCGATGGCATCGTCGCGCTGGCCCGCACCCACGGGGTGGATCTGATCGTGCTCGAGACACGGCCGCGGTCACTGCTGGAGCGGGTGTTTACACCGTCGGTGTCGGCCAAGGTCGTTCAACATGCGCCCTGCGCCGTGCTGGTATTGCCCGAGGAGCGGCCGGAATGAGGCTCTACGAGGACCGGTCCGCGCCGAACCCGCGCCGGGTTCGCGTCTTCATGGCCGAGAAGGGGCTCACCGATATCGAGTTCGTGCCGGTCAGCATCGCCGATGGGGGTGTCCTCAGCGAGGGATTCTTGCGCCGCAATCCGCTGGCGCAGGTGCCGGTGCTGGAACTGGACGACGGCAGTTGTCTGTCGGACTCGATGGCGATCTGCCGCTATCTCGAGTACCTGCATCCGACGCCCGCCTTGTTTGGTGAGCCGGGGTTGGGTGCGGCGCGGGTGGAGATGTGGAACCGGCGCATGGAGTTCGAGATTTTCTGGCCCATTGCCAGTGTGTTCCGTCATCAGCATCCGTTTTTCAAGGGCAAGCACCCTCAGGTGGCCGAGTTTGGTGATGTCTCCAGGGACCATGCCGAGAAACGGCTGGACTGGCTGGACCGGGAGCTGGCGGACGGTCGGCCGTACATTGCGGGCGAGACATTCTCGGTGGCCGACATCACGGCCCTGTGTGGTATCGATTTTGGCCGTGTGAGCCGTATCCGCGTGGGTGACGCGCGGCCCAACCTTGCGCGCTGGTACGCGGCGGTCTCGGCGCGGCCGAGCGCGCAGGCCTGACACGCGCGGTTTTTTTTGGCAGAAAAATAAACAAACGACCGTTAATATATGACCTCCCTTGCGGGGTCCGGCGCGATACAGAGGGCGCCTGAGCCGGGCCGCGTGTCCCGGTCTGGCCACGGATGGCCCGCTCAGTGGTGAGGAGGGTCGCCGTGTTCGACGATTTGTCACTGCGCACGTCCTTCGGCCTGTCCGACGAGGCGCTGTGCAGCGTGCCGACGGTGTTTCGTGACGACCTGTTCGCCGGTCACACGGTGCTGGTGACCGGCGGCGGGAGCGGCATTGGCAAGGCGATTGCCGTGCTGTTCGCCCGTCTGGGCGCTGCCGTCATGATTTGTGGGCGGCGTGAGGCGCCGCTGCTGGAGACGTTGGAGCTGCTGCGCTCACTGGGCGCCGAGGCGGACGCCCAGGTCATGACCATTCGTGATCCGGCGCAGGCGCAGGCACTCATTGATCACACCTGGCAGCGATTCGGCGGGCTGGACACGCTCGTCAACAACGCCGGCGGACAGTTTGCGCAGGCGGCACTGGACGTCAGCCCGCGTGGCTGGCAGGCGGTGATCGATACCAACCTGAATGGCACCTGGTATGTGACGCAGGCGGCCGCACGCGCCTGGCGCGTGCACGACCGCCCCGGCCACGTGCTCAGTATCGTGCTCGACAATTTTCGGGGCATGCCGAGCATTGCCCATTCGAGTGCGGCGCGCGCCGCGGTGATGAACCTTGCCCGCACGCTGGCCGTGGAGTGGGCGCCGCAGCGCATCCGCGTCAACTGTGTGGCGCCCGGCGCGATCGAGAGCAACGGGTTCTCCCAGTACCCGCCACAGCGCCTGAACCAGTTCTACAACGCCAACCCCATGCGCGCGTTGGGCGACGTGCACGACGTGGCGCAGGCGTGTGCCTATCTGGCCAGTCCCGCGGGGAAGTTCATCACGGGCGAGACGATGGTCGTGGACGGTGGCGGCAGGCTCTGGGGCGAAACCTGGTTGACCCCGCGGCCGGACTATTTCAGGCCGATCGACTGAGTACCAGCGTAACGAGGAGAAAACCAGATGTCCGAAAGCCACTATCAGGGCCCTTTGCTGTCCGCCGATTCGCACGTGGTCGAGCCGCGCGACCTGTGGCTGACGCGCATGGATGCCCGCTGGCGGGCGCGTGCGCCGCGCATCGAGTCGATCGACGGGCTCGGCGATTGCATGCTGGTGGATGGCCTGAAGCCGCGTCCGCTGGCGTTCGAGGGGCCCATGATCGAGTTCAAGGCCCGTGGCGTCGAAATCCCCAAGATCACCGACTTTCGCTACGAGGACACACGACCCGGCGGCTGGGATCCGGATGCGCGCCTGAAAGATCAGGATCTGGACGGCGTCAGCGGCGAGGTGATTTATCCCGGCGTGGGCCTGTTCGTGTGCGAGACGCCGGACGCCGATTACGAGATGGCCGTGTGCAGGACCTACAACGACTGGTTGGCGGAGTTCTGTGCCGCGCATCCGACGCGCCTCAAGGGCGCGGCACTGCTGCCGTGCAAGGGGCCGATCGAGCAGATCGTGGCGGAGGCGGAGCGGGCGATCGACACGCTCAATCTGGCGGCGGTGATGCTGCCGGCCACCAACACCGCGCAGCCGTACAACCAGCCGGTGTGGGACACGCTGTGGGCGCGGCTGGAGCAGATGGGCGTGGTGGCGACCTTTCATCTCGGCGGCACCAGCTTCCCGGCGCACATCCGCGGACCGGGCGCCAGCGGTGCGCTGGTGTGCGGTGGCAAGTTCCAGCAACTGGCCGAGCCGCTGAACCTGGTCATCTGGGGCGGCGCGCCAATGCGCTTTCCGGGCATGAAATGGTCGCTGGTGGAGGGTGGCATCGGCTGGATTGCCGCCGTGCTGGACCTGATGGATCACTGGTGGCATGACCACAAGGGCTGGATGAAGCCGCGCCTGGAGGAGCCGCCGAGTACCTATTTCCGGCGCAACTTTTTCGCCACCTTCGAGGATGACCGGGCCGGTGTGCGCACGCGCGACATCATCGGCGTCGACAACATCATGTGGGGCTCGGACTATCCGCACACCGAGGGCGTGTGGCCGTTCTCGCGCAAGCAGGTGGGGCGTGATTTCGTCGGCTGCCCGCCGGCCGAGACGCGCAAGATCGTGTACGAGAACGTGGCGCGCGCGTTCGGGTTTCCGCTGGCGGGGTGACGTGCGCCAGCGTGCCGGGACAGGTCGGACACGGGTCGCATGGCCCGTGTCCGACCCACGGTCAAAGCTTCAGCAGGCGTGAGAGGTTGCCGGCGTAGATGGCCGCCTTCTCGGCCGGCGGAATCGGCAGCGCCTCGATGCTGAACAGCGTCTCGCGCGTGAACAGGTCGCCGCCGTGGGTATCGAACGGCGCGTCGGTGCCGAACAGCAGCTTGTCGGCGCCGAAAAAGGCGTAGGCGGCGTGCATGCCGCCGACCGAGCCCATCACCGCCGTGTCGTTGTAGAACATGCGGTAGTACTCGATCAGCGGCTTGTGCAGCCGCTGCAGGGAATCGCCCAGCTGTCCGAGCTTGTCGAACAACGGGTAGACGTACTCGATGCGCTTGTCGAAGTAAGGGATCATCGCCCCGGCGTGGTGGGTGATGATCTTCAGTTCCGGGTGGCGATCCAGCACACCGGCGAAGATCAGGCGCGTCATGGCCATGCTGGTCTCGAACGGCCAGCCGAAGATCTGCCACATGGCGTGCTGTGAGTGGTCCTCGTCCAGGTAGTCCGCGCGCATCGGCGTGCGTGCGGGATGCAGCCAGATGGGCAGGTCGAGCTGCGCCATCAGGGCGTAGAACGGCATGAACTCGGGCGCGTCGATGGCCCGACCCTGGCAGTTGGAGTAGATCAGGATGCCCTTCATGCCGAGCTGGGTAATGGCCCGTTCCGCCTCGCGCACCGCGGCGTCCATGTTGTTCATGGCAATGGTGCCGACGGCCAGGAAACGGTCCGGCCGCCGGGCGGCCATCTCGGCGATGGCATCGTTCGCTACCGTGGCCAGTTCGGCGGCCAGGCGGGGATCCTCGACCACTTCCTCGATCGGCGGCGTGGCGATGGTCAGCACCTGCCGGTCGATGCCGTGGCGGTCCATCATTTCAAGCCGTGGCCGGATGTCCACCATTTCCGGGATCAGGCTGGGCAGATCGCCCAGGTAGAAGCCGCTCACCGCCTGCTTGAAACGCTCGATATACGGTTGCGGCATGACGTGCGTGAAACAGTCGATCTTCATCGCGGTTTCTCCTCGGGAAACGGGTGTTGTCTGGTTTTTTATGGTGATGTCCGGTCAGGGTTCATCCCGGGCCGCAGCAGCAGGTGGCCGACCCACGCGCCGAGCAGAACGAACCACACCAAGGCCCAGGCGGCGATGCCAAGGCCCAGGAACTGCCAGGCATTCTCGGCGCACTCGCCGGAGCCGCGCAGGACCATGGTGAGCGTCTTGCTGAGTGGAAACGTCTCCAGCATGTAGTCCAGCCCGGGGCCGCAGGCCGGGACCTGATCCGCCGGCAGGGACTGCAACCACACTTGCCGACCGGCCACGCCGGCGCCCAGCGTCGCCGCCAGCAGCGCCAGTCCGGCCAGCAGGCGTGTGCCCAGACGGCCGGGTCCAAGGACCGCGCCCAGCAGGCATGCCACACCGGTGACCAAGAACGCCAGGCGCTGCAGGACGCACAGGGGGCACGGTTCGAGGCCGCGTGCGTACTGCAGAAAATAGCCGAAACCCAGCAGCCCGGCGCACGCCAGGGCGCCGAGCGCAAAACCGCGACGGGGAGTCAGGTGAAACATGCCGGAGCTCCTCGGGTGCGAGCGGATCGGTGCATTCCCGCTCCGTAAAACACAACGGGGCGCCGTAGCGCCCCGTTGTCGGTTCCGTCAGACCGATCAACCGAAGTTGGCGGCCACGAAATCCCAGTTCACCAGGTTCCAGAACGACTCGACGTACTTCGGCCGCGCGTTGCGGTAGTCGATGTAGTAGGCGTGTTCCCACACGTCGCAGGTCAGCAGCGGGGTCTGGCCGCCGGTCAGCGGGCAGCCGGCATTGCTGGTGCTGACCAGCTCGAGGCCGCCGCTGGCGTTCTTCACCAGCCAGCCCCAGCCGGAGCCGAAGGTGGTGATGGCGGTCTGGCTGAATTTTTCCTTGAAGGTATCGAACGAGCCGAAGGCCTGGTCGATGGCGCTCGCCAGCGCGCCGGTCGGCTTGCCGCCGGCATTCGGTGCCAGGCAGTTCCAGTAGAACGTGTGGTTCCAGATCTGCGCCGCGTTGTTGAACACGCCGCCGCTGGACTTGCGCACGATGTCTTCCAGGGACAGGTTCTCGAACTCGGTGCCCGGAATCAGTTTGTTCAGGTTGTCGACGTAGGTCTTGTGGTGCTTGCCGTAGTGAAATTCCAGGGTTTCCTTGGAAATGTGCGGCGCAAGAGCGTCCATGGCATAGGGCAGGGGAGGCAGTTCGTGCGTCATCGGGGGCTCCTCGTTGCTCGGTTTGAAGGACGGTCCCGGCCGGACCGCCGGCTTCGCGTTCAGGGCCGGCGCCGGGCCGGCATGGCCCTTGCAAGCAGCTGTCTTGCAAGTGCGGCCCAGTCTAGCAGGTTGCCGGCGGATCGCCGCGCCGGTGCGGGTGGAGCGGGCGGGTACGCAGTCGCATGACAGCCCCCGGTACCTGCTAAGGTGCGCCCGAATCGGACTTGCACATTTGTGGGGCAGGCCCCAGACGGATAAAATCGCCGGTTCGTCCCCGGCCTACCCCGCGCCCGCGCAGTCGTCACGCGATGCCTGAAACGGCACGCTGGCGGTTGCTGCCGCTACCAGAGACCCGTGACATCAGTGAGCCAGCTACCCGACCTTTCTAACACGCTGTACCGGGCGCGTTTCGAACGCGACAACTGCGGTTTCGGCCTGATCGCGCACATGGACGGCGAGGCGTCGCACGACCTGGTGACAACCGCCATCGGGTCGTTGGCGCGCATGACGCACCGTGGCGCCATTGCCGCCGACGGCAAGACCGGCGACGGCTGCGGCCTGCTGATCCGCAAGCCCGACCGTTTCCTGCGGGCGGTGGCGGCCGAGGCGGGTCTTGGCATCGGCGAGAACTACGCCGTTGGCTCGGTCTTCCTGAATCAGGATGCGGCCATGGCTGAGGAAGCCCGGACCGTGCTGGCCAGCGAGCTGGCCTGTGAAGGGCTGGGCGTGGCCGGCTGGCGCGAGGTGCCGGTCAATCCCGAGGCCTGCGGCGAACAGGCGCTGGCCATGCTGCCGCGGATCGAGCAGGTGTTCGTCACCGCGCCGCACACGCTGACCGACGAGGATTTCAACCGTCGCCTGTACTTTGCCCGCCGGCGCGCCGAGAAGCGGCTGGAGGCGCAGGATCCCGAGTTCTATGTCACCAGCCTGTCGTGCCATGTGATGGTCTACAAGGGGCTGGTCATGCCGGACCGGCTGCCGCAGTTCTACCCGGACCTGGGTGACCCGCGGTTCGCCTCGAGCGTGTGCGTCTACCACCAGCGCTTCTCGACCAACACGTGGCCGCGCTGGCAGCTGGCGCAGCCGTTCCGCTACCTGGCACACAACGGCGAAATCAACACCGTCCAGGGCAACCGTTACTGGGCCATGGCGCGCGGCCACAAGTTCGCCAGCCCGCTGTTCCCGGAAGTCGAGGACATCCTGCCGCTGGTGTCGACCTGGGGCTCGGACTCGATGAGCCTGGACAACATGCTCGACGTGCTGTTGTCCGGCGGCATGGATGTGTTCCGTGCCATGCGGCTGATGATTCCGCCGGCCTGGCAGCACGTGCCGGGCATGGATGCCGACCTGCGGGCCTTCTACGAGTACCACGGCATGATCATGGAGCCGTGGGACGGGCCGGCCGGCATCGTGCTGACCGACGGCCGCTACGCCGCCTGCACCATGGATCGCAACGGTCTGCGCCCGGCACGCTGGGTGGTCACGCGTGACCGCATCATCACCCTGGCGTCGGAAATCGGCGTACGCGATTACGCGCCCGAGGACGTCGTCGCCAGTGGGCGTCTGATGCCGGGGCAGATGATCGCCGCCGACACCGAGACCGGCGAGCTGCTGCTGCCGGCCGACATCGACGAACGCCTGAGGCGCCGTCAGCCGTATCGGCGCTGGTTGCAGCGCTACGTGCAGCGGCTGGATGACGTCGACAACGGTGGTTTCAGCGCCGAGCCGCTGGGCGGCGATCCGCTGAAGACGCAGCAGAAGCTGTTCGGTCTCAGCTACGAGGAGCGCGAGCGGGTGCTGCGGGTGCTGGCGCTCGACGGCCAGGAGGCAGTCGGCTCCATGGGCGACGACGTGCCGATGGCGGTGCTGTCCGACAAGCCGCGTTCGCTGTACGACTATTTCCGCCAGTCCTTCGCGCAGGTCACCAACCCGCCGATCGATCCGCTGCGCGAAACCATCGTCATGTCGCTGAGCACCAGCTTCGGGCGCAACCACAATGTGTTCGAGGAAACGCCCGATCACGCCCGGCGTCTGGTCACCGCCAGTCCGGTGCTCAGCCGCGACAGTTTCCAGCGCCTGCTGGCGCAGGACGGCGGCGACTTCCAGCACGCCGTGGTCGACCTGTCGTATGCGCGCCCGGCGACCGGGCGCAGTGGTCTGAAGCGCGCCATCGAGCGCATCTGCGCCGAGGCCGAGGCGGCGGTGCGCCAGGGCAAGGTGATCATCGTCCTGAGCGACCGCGCCGCCACCCCGCAGCGCCTGGCGGTGCCGGCGCCGATGGCCACCGGTGCGGTGCACCATCACCTGACGCGGCTTGAGCTGCGTTCGGACGCCAACCTGGTGATCGAGACCGCGACCGTGCGTGACCCGCACCAGTTTGCGGTCCTGCTGGGCCTGGGCGCGACCGCCGTCTACCCCTACCTGGCCTACGCCAGCATCGCCGACATGCTCGGGCCGGACGGGGCCGAGGGTGGCTGCGCCAAGTTTGCCGCCGGCATCAACAAGGGCCTGCTCAAGATCATGTCCAAGATGGGCATTTCGATCCTGCCCAGCTACCGCGGTGCGCAGCTGTTCGAGGCGATCGGCCTGCACCAGGAAGTCATCAGCCTGTGCTTCGAGGGGGTGGTCAGCCGCGTGCAGGGGGCGACCTTCAAGGATCTGGAAGCGGACCTGCTGACGCTGGCGGACCAGGCGGCCAGCCGCCGCAAGCCATTGGCCCAGGGCGGCCTGTTCAACTACGTGCACGGTGGCGAGTACCACGCCTTCAATCCGGACGTGGTCACGGCCCTGATTACCTGTGCCCGCAGTGGCGATTACGAGGACTACAAGGCCTTCTCACGGCTGGTCAACGAGCGCCCCGTGGCGACGCTGCGCGATCTGCTGGACCTCAGGCAGGGGCCGGCCATTCCGCTGGACGAGGTGGAGTCGATCGAGGCCATCACCCGCCGGTTCGACTGTGCCGGCATGTCGCTGGGCGCCCTGTCGCCGGAGGCGCACGAGGCGCTGGCGATTGCCATGAACCGTCTGGGCGGGCGCAGCAACTCCGGTGAAGGTGGCGAGGACCCGGATCGTTACGGCACCGAACGCACGTCCAAGATCAAGCAGGTCGCATCCGGCCGCTTCGGTGTGACGCCGCACTACCTGGTCAACGCCGAGGTGGTGCAGATCAAGATCGCCCAGGGCGCCAAGCCGGGCGAGGGCGGGCAGTTGCCCGGCAACAAGGTCAACGACCTGATCGCCCGTCTGCGTTACACCATGCCGGGCGTCGCGCTGATCTCGCCGCCGCCGCATCACGACATCTATTCCATCGAGGACCTGGCGCAGCTGATCTTCGACCTGAAGCAGGTCAACCCGCTGGCGCTGGTGTCGGTCAAGCTCGTGGCGCAGGCCGGTGTCGGCACCGTGGCCGCCGGTGTGGCCAAGGCCTATGCCGACCTGATCACCATCTCCGGTTACGACGGCGGTACGGGTGCCAGCCCGCTGACGTCGGTGAAGTACGCCGGCATCCCGTGGGAAATCGGCCTGGCCGAGACGCACCAGGCGTTGCTGGCGAACCGCCTGCGCGAGAAGGTGCGCGTGCAGACCGACGGCGGTCTCAAGACCGGCCTCGACGTGGTCAAGGCGGCCATGCTGGGCGCCGAGAGCTTCGGTTTCGGTACCGCGCCGATGATCGCGCTCGGCTGCAAGTACCTGCGCATCTGTCATCTGAATAACTGCGCCACCGGCGTGGCAACGCAAAACGAGGACCTGCGCCGCGATCATTTCGCCGGGCTGCCGGAGATGGTCGAGAACTACCTGCGTTTCGTGGCGCAGGAAACGCGCGAGTGGCTGGCGGCGCTGGGCGTGCGCAGCCTGGAAGAGCTGATCGGTCGCGCCGACCTGTTGCAGCCGCGGGCCGGCAATACGGCCAAGCAGCAGCATCTGGACCTGCAGCCGCTGCTCAGCGGCAAGGGGCTGGCCGTGGAGGGCAAGCAGTACTGCACCGTGTCCAGCAACGCGCCCTACGACAAGGGCGAGCTGGCCGAGCAGATGGTGGCCGACACGCTGGAGGCCATCGAGCACGCCCGGGGCGGCATCTTCAACTACGACATCAGCAACACCCACCGTTCCATCGGTGCCCGCCTGTCGGGCGAGATTGCCCGTCGTTGGGGCAATCAGGGCATGGCGCACGCGCCCATCACCATCAAGTTGCGCGGGCACGCCGGGCAGAGCCTGGGGGTGTGGAACGCCGGTGGCCTGAATCTGATGCTCGAGGGTGACGCCAACGATTACGTCGGCAAGGGCATGGCCGGCGGCAAGATCGTCATCAGCCTGCCGCGCGCCAGCCGCCTGCAGTCGCAGCGCACCACCATCATCGGCAACACCTGCCTGTACGGCGCCACCGGTGGCAAGCTGTTCGCGGCCGGCCAGGCCGGCGAGCGTTTCGCGGTACGCAACTCCGGCGCCATCGCGGTGGTCGAAGGGTTGGGCGACCATGGCTGCGAGTACATGACCGGCGGCGTGGTGGTGGTGCTGGGGCCGACCGGCGTCAACTTCGGTGCCGGCATGACCGGCGGCATGGCGTTCGTGTACGACCCGGACAACCGTTTGCCGGAGCGTTACAACCCGGAGCTGGTGGAGCTGCATCGCATCAACACCGAGGACACCGCGGTGTGCGTCGGGTTCCTGCGCAGCCTGATCCGCGAGTTCGTTGACGAGACGCAGAGCGAGTGGGGTCGGGAGATTCTCGACAACCTGCCCGAGCTGCGCGGCAAGTTCTGGCTGGTCAAGCCCCAGGCCAGTGAACTGGCCGGTTTGCTCGACGCCGTGCGCCGGCCGCGCTGACGTCTCCGATCCCCACAGCAGGAAATCCGTACATCCGATGGCCGCCGCGAAACCCCGCAAGAATCCGCTGCAGTTCCTGGAAGTGCCGCGCCAGCTCGACAAACAGTCGCCCGGGCAGCGCATCCGGCACTTCGACGAGATCTACCATCCGTTCGACGCTGCCACGGCGTCGCGCCAGGCCGCCCGCTGCGTGGATTGTGGCAACCCGTACTGCGAGTGGCAGTGCCCGGTGCACAACTTCATCCCCGACTGGCTGAAGCTGGTGCAGGCGGGCAAGATCCTGGAGGCGGCCGACCTTTCCAACCAGACCAACTCGCTGCCGGAGATCTGCGGTCGCATCTGCCCGCAGGACCGTCTGTGCGAGGGCGCCTGCACCATGAACGACGGCCTGGGTGCGGTCACCATCGGCGCCATCGAGAAATACATCACCGAGGAAGCCTTCAAGCTCGGCTGGAAGCCCGACATGTCGCAGGTGGTTCCCACCGGCAAGCGCGTGGCGGTGGTCGGCGCCGGGCCGGCGGGTCTTGCCTGTGCCGACGTGCTGGCACGTGCCGGTGTGCAGGCCGTGGTGTTCGATCGTTACCCGGAAATCGGCGGTCTGCTGACGTTCGGCATTCCCGGCTTCAAGCTGGAAAAGCACGTGGTGCAGCGCCGGCGGACCATCTTCGAGGGCATGGGCATCGAGTTCCGCCTCGGGGTGGAAATCGGCCGCGACGTGGCCTTCGAGCGTCTGCTCGAGGAGTACGACGCCGTGTTCCTGGGCATGGGTACCTACAAGTTCGTGCAGGGCGGTTTTCCGGGCGAGGACCTGCCGGGCGTGACACCGTCGCTGCCGTACCTGGTGGCCAATGCCCGCCGCCAGCTGGGTGTCGAGCGTGACCCGTCGGAGTACATCGATCTGGCCGGCAAGCGCGTGGTGGTTCTCGGTGGCGGTGATACCGCCATGGACTGCAACCGCACCGCCATCCGCCAGGGTGCCGCGCAGGTGACCTGCGCCTACCGGCGCGACGAGCACAACATGCCGGGTTCGCACACCGAGGTCGGCAACGCGCGTGACGAGGGCGTGCAGTTCCTGTGGAACCGTCAGCCGCTGGAAATCGTGGCGGGGGACGATGGCCCCGGTGCCGGCGGCCACTGCTCGCTGCCGGGAATC
>OBIY01000612.1_pt1 | contig 13169 bp, 13 predicted proteins | sample 1519841 | NCBI WGS metagenome assembly OBIY01 (sample SAMN03019774, study PRJEB22545) | beach sand metagenome | biome: beach; feature: sea beach; material: beach sand | place: USA: Municipal Pensacola Beach, FL | collected 2010-07-30 | depth 30-40 cm m
TCGCTCAACGGATAAAAGGTACTCCGGGGATAACAGGCTGATTCCTCCCAAGAGTTCACATCGACGGGGGAGTTTGGCACCTCGATGTCGGCTCATCACATCCTGGGGCTGGAGCAGGTCCCAAGGGTATGGCTGTTCGCCATTTAAAGTGGTACGCGAGCTGGGTTTAGAACGTCGTGAGACAGTTCGGTCCCTATCTGCCGTGGGCGTTGGAAATTTGAGAAGAGCTGCTCCTAGTACGAGAGGACCGGAGTGGACGTATCTCTGGTGTTCCGGTTGTCACGCCAGTGGCATTGCCGGGTAGCTATATACGGAAAGGATAACCGCTGAAAGCATCTAAGCGGGAAGCCCCTCCCAAGATGAGATCTCACTTGAGCTTTAAGCTCTCTGAAGGGCCCTGGAAGACTACCAGGTTGATAGGCTGGGTGTGGAAGCGCAGTAATGTGTGAAGCTAACCAGTACTAATTGCCCGTGAGGCTTGACCATATAACACCCAAATGACTTGGGCGTTTAGAGTCACACAGGAATTACTTTGTGTAACGTGTTTCTATAGCGATATTTGAATTCGGCAGCTACGCTTTGTAGTTGCCAGCCAGTTTGCCTGGCGGCCATAGCGAGTTTGAACCACCCGATCCCATCCCGAACTCGGAAGTGAAACAGCTCAGCGCCGATGGTAGTGTGGGGCCTCCCCATGTGAGAGTAGGACACTGTCAGGCATTTATTATGAAACCTCCGACTGTATACACAGTCGGAGGTTTTTTTATGGGCAAGAGAAAAATTGCGAGGTAACTTGTGCGCTGCGCTAGACTGATCAGGTTGTCACAGCGAACTAGTAGATAGCCCGCATTGCTAAGGGGAAAAAAGGGGAGTCAGCGAGTGCAAATTAAACAGGCTGCAACGGTGCTATTGTTGCGGGACGGCAGTAGTCGACCAGAGGTCTACATGCTGGAGCGAAACATTAAATCGGAATTTGTCTCCGGTGCTTATGTATTTCCGGGCGGTGCGGTTGATTCAGAAGACAACGATCAATGCTTAGGGAATATCTGCGCAGGACTTTCTGACCAACAGGCGAGCCACCAGGTTGGCCTGGAGAGTGGAGGCTTGCGTTTCTGGGTCGCTGCTATCAGGGAGTGCTTTGAAGAGTGTGGCGTGCTGTTAGCAAAACAGGCGGGGCAACAGCTGTCATTCACTGATGAACTTGTTAATAAAAGATTCAGTGCTCTCAGAGACGCACTAAATAGGCGCGAGATAGCCTTTGCAGAGATATGTAGCGATGAAGGTCTATCTCTTCAGGTTGATCATCTAATCTATTTTTCCCGCTGGTTGACGCCGGAAGGCATGTCGAAAAGGTTTGATACCTGCTTTTTTCTCTGCCCGATGCCGGAACACCAAACGCCCCTACACGACGGGCACGAAGCGGTACACGGCATATGGATCACACCGGAAAAAGCTTTGGCTAAAGGCAGTTCGGGGGATATCAAGTTAGTGCCGGCAACTATCAAAACCCTGGAGTCCATCGCCGGTTATAGGTCTGTTGCAGAACTGATCGTGGGGTGCACCCCAAGCGCAGAGGTGCCCACCATATGTCCACAGATTATTCGTGATGAAAGAGGCCAGCCAGTTAAGCTGAGAATCGAATCTGTCGATGGGGTTATTGAGCAACCGATCGGTTCGGAACTGCGTTCGATGATGGGTCGCTGATCATGGACGAGCCTTACGATCAGAAATATCGGCGTGTTATAGATCAGTTGCCTTTTATGACCGAGGTGGTGCGCCGGGAGTTTGATCCCCGCCAGGTGGTTAAGCTTGCAGAAGGTGTCCATCGGATTACGGCCCCCAATCCGGGTGTGATGACTGGTCCTGGTACCAACACGTTTATTGTTGGTAGCAGAGAACTTACGGTTATCGATCCGGGACCGGCAATGGATGCCCATATCGATCGTATCGCTGATTTTTGCGGGGATAGACTTCAACAGATACTGTTGACACATACACACCCGGATCATTCGCCGGGTGCTGCTCGATTGCATCGGCTTACCGGTGCTCCGGTGATGGGTTCACCGGTGCAGACAGCTACCGTTTATGACTCTAGCGTGGCGCTCAACCACCCTTTAGTCGGTGGTGACCGACTTGTAGTTTCCGGCGAGTATTCCCTGCAGGTTATTGCCACTCCCGGCCATGTGGTTAATCATCTCTGTTATCTACTGGAAAATCCGTGTTGGTTGTTTGCCGGTGATATGGTGATGGACGGCTCCACTGTGGTGATTGCGCCACCCGACGGCGATATGGAGGCCTATATCAGTTCTCTCGTTGAACTGCAGGGCATAAAAATAGATGCGATTGCGCCTGCCCACGGGCGGCTTATCGGTGATTGTGCAGCTTATCTAGCGGGGCTGGTAGAACATCGAATGATGAGAGAACAGAAAGTTGTCGCCGGGCTACAGAAACTCTCAAGTGCGTCATTAACTGAGTTGCTGCCTGTAGCTTATGATGATGTCCCCGAGGTGTTGCACCAGGTCGCCGCTCTGTCCCTTGAAGCGCACCTTTTAAAACTGGAGAAGGACGGCGGCGTCAGCCGAATAGCCGGTAGCCCGGATGTGTGGTCAGTACGAAATACATAACGTTCGCCTGGCGTCCCAGGTTGCCAACATCGTAGTGGTAAGGATTACTCACTGTGGCCTTTCAGTGCCCGGTGCTTGGCTTCGATAAAATCAGCGTGGCGGACGTGCAGCAGCTCGGCTACCTTACGAATCAGCTGTTCCTCATATTTATCAATTATTTTATCGGCAGCAGCGACACGCCAGAGCAGCTCAATGAGCTCGCCCCGTCTTTCATGGGGGACTACTTCTTTTAACTGCGTGGTGAATTCGAACAACGAGGTGGCATGGTCGGCCTTATCAGTGGCGAGGCTGAGCAGGTCTGCCAATTCTTCCGGTGTCAGGGTAAAGCGGGCCTGTAATAGTCGATTAATTTCAGACAGCTCAACCTCTTTTACATCCAGGTCCGTACGCGCCACCTCTACCATGAGTGCTGCTAGACATAACTCTATGCCGTGTTCGCTATCAGCAGCTTCTGAATCGCGAACCTGGCTGAGCAGTGTGGCAAAATGCTGTTTTACATTGGTGAACATATTTTGTTGCCTTTGGTCATGACCTTCTCGACCCCGGTCAGCGGCTCGGAGGTCCAGTTTTCTATTGCCTCTGCCAACAGGGTTTGCGGGGTTAAACGAAACGCTTCCTTTGGTAGCGGTTGACCCAACAGAGTCAGAGCGATTCGCAAATTGTTTCTGACTGACCTGCGGTCCACCGGCTCGGCACCTTGCTGTTTGCTAAGCTTTTGCCCTGCCTGGTCGACGACGACTGGCAGGTGCAAATAGACCGGTGTTGATAGACCAAGCAGTTGCTGTAGATAGATCTGGCGAGCCGTTGAATTGATCAGGTCTGCGCCACGCACCACGTGACTGATCTGCTGAAGGTGATCATCGACAACGGTGGCGAGCTGATAATTATAATTTTGCCGCGCACCGCAAATCACGAAATCACCTACTGATTCAGCTAGTCTCTCGCTCTGGAAACCCTGAATTGCGTCTTCAAACTGGATTAATCTGCTATCGACACGGGCGCGATAACTGCGGATCGGTTTGTCTGCAGCGGGCGCGTCACGGCAGAACCCGGGATAGACCGGCGTCTCGTCGGGGTGCTGCCTGAAATGGTCTTTAATATCTCTGCGGCTGCAGCTACAGCGAAACACTACACGCTTCGACACCAGCTGTTCAAGTTGGGCTTTGTAGTCAGCAGAATGTTGAGCGGAATAGTAGACCGGTTCATCCGCCTGCAGGAGATGGGCGTCCAGACATTCGAGAATTTCGCGGTCCATGTTTTTCACCGCACGTGCCTGATCAATGTCGTCTATTCGAATCAGCCAGGCTCCCCCATAGTGGCGTGCATGCAGATAACTGCCTAGTGCCGTGGCCAGTGATCCCATGTGCAGCGGTCCCGTGGGGGAGGGGGCAAAGCGACTTCTCAGTTTCAAGACTAACCTTTCAAAGCCTATTTCTAGCTGCTGATGGTTTAAATAGAGTATCGACCGCCGATTGCTCCAGAAAAAGAGTTCCTATTCAACGACATTGTGCCGATCAGCATGAAGTTGTGCTGGAGAATTGACGCTATTGAGCTGCCCCGACTGGAATACTGCTGCAACATAGCCGATTTTCTGTAGCCAGCTTCCGGCCCTGCGACCACCACTTCGCAGGAAGCGTTCAAGGTCCGCTGCCACGGTCACCGGTAACAATAGGTTGAGAAAGTGGTCGCGCTGGCAGTCAGTGGCCATGATGATCGATTGGCCGTCGAAAAAATTGGTCAATCTGGAGACGTAATCGGGCGGTAGTCGTGGTTGATCACAGGTCGCCACCACCAGCCAGTCGTTGTTACTGTGGATCAAGCCGGTATAGATCCCCGCCAGGGGACCCCAGTGGTCGCCAATGGCATCACTGACAATAGTGTCACCAAATGGCTGATAGCGGGCATGATTTCTGTTTGCACTGATAATCAGTTGATCGGTGTCGCGGGCCAGCGCTGCGGCGACGCTGGCGACCATCGGTTTCCCATCGTGAACCACGAGACCTTTATCGTCGCCACCGAAGCGGCTGCCACGACCACCGGCGAGAATGAGGCCGCTGAGTTTTTCGGGTCGAGAGTTGGATTGACTGTCGTTCATTGCCTGTTCCAGTCACCGGCGGACGGCGTATCAAGGTATCCTATTAAAGAGTACTGTTTTATTTACCTGCGAATGATTCAATTGTAATGGCCCATCATCATCTGGACGCAAAACACCTGCTCTGTCCTCTGCCGGTGATTCGCACCCAACAAAAAATTAAAACTCTTGAACCTGGTGACATTCTGGAAGTGGAGTGTACCGATCACGGTGTTCTCGCCGATATTCCGGCCTGGTGTCGTATTCATGGTCATCATCATCTCGATAGCTATGATGACGATGGCGTGGTGACGATAAAAATTGAGGTGGGTTCAGGTTGAGCGCAGTCGCATCAGATACCCACGAACGGTTAAGGCTGACTACTCAGGTTACCGTAATCGGGGTTGGGAGCAACCTTCTGCTTACGGTGCTGAAGCTGCTGGTTGGCTGGATCGCCCAGTCACAGGCACTGGTCGCTGATGGAATCCACTCGCTTACCGATCTGGTTTCTGACGGGCTGGTGCTGGTGGCGACACGACAAGCCCATAAAGCCCCTGACTCAAGTCACCCCTACGGTCACGGTCGAATTGAAACCGCAGCGTCACTGGTACTGGGTTTTCTGCTGCTTGTCACTGCGCTGATGATAGCCGCTGCGGCAATTGGCAAGTTGCAGTCGGAATCGGCCTATGTGGTTCCGGGTGTTGCCGCACTCTGGGTCGCTGGTGTCTCGATTCTGAGCAACGAAGGGCTTTATCATTACACGGCAAGTGTTGCCCGGCGGACTCAATCCAGTCTGTTGCGTGCCAATGCATGGCACCACCGCACCGATTCGATATCCTCGGTGGTGGTGCTGGTTGGACTCGCCGGAAGTATGATGGGGGTGCCGATTCTCGACCCGGTGGCCGCTCTCGCTGTGGCGATGATGATCGCTAAAGTAGCGTGGGACGTAGGTTGGGAAGCGGTCAGGGAATTGACCGATACCGGCCTCGACCGCAGCAGGGTGAAGAATATTCGCTCTATTATCAAGGGTGTTTCGGGGGTCAACGGTATGCACATGCTGCGTTCCCGGAAACTGGGTCATCGGGCGTTGGTAGATGTACACGTCATTGTTGACCCGCAGATCAGCGTCTCTGAAGGGCACCGAATAGCCGATCGTATCCGCGATCAGGTTTTGCGCCAGCATGAGGATATTGAGGATGTGCTGGTGCATGTCGATTCTGAAGATGATGAATCGCAGGCGATGGGCAAGTTTCTGCCCCTGCGGGACCAGGTTGAACGAGTGGTACGGGCGGCCATCGCTGCGGTGCCAGCCAGTGAGCTGGTTGAAGACTTGATACTCCACTATGAGCGCGATCAGATTCATCTCGAATTTCGTATCCCGCTAAGTGCGACAGACAGTCGGCAGCAGGCGGAAGAGGTAATCAGCCAGCTTAAACAGGCAGTTGCAGACCTGCCCCATTTGGGGCGAGTCGAAGTCAGTTTCTACACATAGATGCCCCGTGGGGCTTTGCGCAGGTCGGATAGATGTCGGGAAATTCATTCGGTAGATCGTTTATTGTTTCCACCTTTGGTGAGAGTCATGGTCCGGCGCTCGGTTGCGTAGTGGATGGTTGTCCGCCCGGGCTACCACTGAGTGAAGAGGATATCCAGCTCCAACTGGACCGACGCAAACCTGGTACCTCCCGATATACCACTCAACGCCGGGAGCCTGATCAGGTAGAGATACTCTCCGGCGTGTTTGAAGGCAAAACCACGGGTACCTCAATCGGGTTGCTGATTCGTAATGAGGATGCGCGCTCCCGCGATTACTCGAAGATTGCTGACCGATTTCGGCCCGGCCATGCCGACTATACCTACCAGCAGAAGTATGGTTTTCGTGATTATCGTGGTGGTGGACGGTCGTCGGCCCGGGAAACGGCAATGCGGGTGGCGGCGGGTGCAATCGCGCGCAAATATCTGACCGAGCGGGCCGGAATCTCAATTCTCGGTTATCTGGCGCAGATGGGGGATCTGGAGCTTTCCTGTGCCGATCCGGCAGCGGTGGATGACAATCCGTTTTTCTGTGCTGAGCCGGATAAAGTGCCAGAACTTGAGGCGCTGGTCACCGCTTACCGCAAGCAGGGCGACTCCATCGGTGCGCGGGTCAATCTGGTTGCAACAGGAATGCCCCCGGGTCTGGGTGAGCCTGTTTTTGGCCGCCTTGACGCTGATATCGCGGCAGCGATGATGGGCATCAATGCGGTCAAGGGTGTTGAAATTGGTGATGGTTTCGATGTGGTGGCTCAACGCGGCAGTGAACACCGTGATGAGATGACACCTGAGGGCTTTCTAAGTAACCATTCTGGTGGCGTCCTCGGCGGGATTTCTACCGGGCAGAATTTAACGGTCGGGGTCGCCTTCAAACCCACTTCCTCGATCACTATTCCCGGCCGATCGATCGATATCCACGGCCAGCCGGTCGAAGTGATAACCACTGGTCGGCACGACCCTTGTGTCGGTTTGCGCGGTGTGCCTATCGCCGAGGCGATGCTCGCACTGGTGCTGATGGATCACCTGCTTCGAGATCGGGGCCAGAACACTGATCGGGAATGTTCCACGCCGGTTTTGCCGGCGGGCAGCTGAAACCGGCAAGTGTCGGTCCTGGTTTAACGACGGATGAAACCGGGACCAGAAACCCCGCACCATCTCCCCATTCGATGAGTGACCAGACGCTGCCCTACTGGCGAATCAGCGGTTTTTATCTCTTCTATTTTGCCATCCTTGGCGCCACGGTACCCTACTGGAACGTCTATCTGCAGGAGGTTGGTTTCACCGCACTGCAGATCGGCTGGATCACCGCAATCACGCTCGCGGTACGGGTGGTAGCACCCAATCTATGGGGTTGGTTTGCTGATCGGCTAGGGCGCCGAATGGTAGTGGTACGCTTGGGAATGGTGTTGGCGTTGCTGTTTTTCCTGCTCGTCGGCTTGCGCACTGATTTTCTCTGGATAGCGGTAACCATGACGTTATTCAGCTTCTTCTGGAATGCCTGTCTGGCGCAGTTTGAAGCCAATACGCTAAATCACCTGGGCAGTGGCAATAATCGCTACGGTCTGTTGCGACTTTGGGGGTCGGTTGGCTTCATTGCGGTAGTGGCAGGTGGCGGACTGCTGCTGGATCATTTTGGAATATCGTTGCTGTTGCCGATGATTTCGCTCCTGTTGCTTGGTGGTGTGTTTGCAAGCATGGTGGTTCCCGATCACGCCGGGAAAAAAATCCACGACCAACCAGCTGCGTTCACTGACCTGATCCGCCAGCCTCGGGTGGTCTGGTTCCTATTGGCGTGTCTACTGATGCAGATGAGCCATGGTCCCTTTTACACCTTTTTTTCTATTCATCTGGAGAGCATCGGTTACCCGCGGTCAGTGGTTGGCTACCTCTGGGCCCTTGGGGTGGTTGCAGAGGTGGGGGTTTTTATTCTGTTGGCGAGAGTAATGCCACGACTGGGAGTTGATCGGGTGCTTATTGGTAGCCTTTTCCTGGCGGTTGTCAGGTGGGTTTTGAACGGATTGTTTGTCGATGTCCTGTGGGTGGTGATCGTTGCTCAACTGCTGCATGCCGCGACATTCGGTGCGTTCCATGTGGCTGCCATTGCTCGTGTCCATCAGCTTTTTTCTGGTCGGTACCAGGGGCGGGGCCAGGCACTGTTTAGTAGTGCGGGGTTCGGGCTCGGTGGTGCTTTAGGCGGGCTTTACAGCGGCTACGCCTGGGAAGGGGTGGGGCCAGCAAATACCTATCTGCTGGCCTCTTCGGTGGCTGGGGTCGGTCTGCTGGTGTTGCTGGTTCCGCTGATGTGCAAAGGTGGTGAGCCAGCCGACCGTTGATCGTCTTTCCCGTTGCTGTTTAACTGCCGGTGCCAACCCGAAGCCGATAAGGCCCAGTGCAGCTATGTGCTAGAATCTGCGCCCTTTTTTGTGTGGCTCCCGTCCATCGAGCTCGGTGAAATCTGATGCCAGTCGCTCTGCTGATGAAATACTTCAGGGTCGGGTCGATGACGGTGGTCAGGATAGATTGTTAGTGTTCGTCTGTTGGCGAATGGGTTGGTCAATCTATCGGCGACCTGGCTGGCGAATTTTGGGAGTCTTCCGCCGATTTTTTCGGCTGCAATGGGTGGTTAAGTAATGGCAGGCAAAACACTTTACGACAAGCTCTTCGACAGTCATGTGGTGCGAGAGGAGACTGATGGCTCGGTTTTACTCTACATAGACAGGCAGCTGTTGCATGAGGTGACTTCGCCCCAGGCCTTTGAAGGGCTACGGCTGGCGGGGCGTAAGCCCTGGCGTAGTGCAGCCAATCTGGCGGTTGCGGATCATAATGTGCCCACTACCAATCTTGCAGCCGGTATTACCGACCCCGTTGCCCGCCTGCAGGTGGAAACTCTGACTACAAACTGCGCAGAGTTCGGTATCACCGAGTTCGGTATGGGTGATCTGCGCCAGGGTGTGGTCCATGTCATGGGTCCGGAGCAGGGGTTTACCCAGCCAGGTATGACGATTGTCTGCGGTGATTCACACACGGCAACCCACGGAGCCTTTGCTGCCATCGCCTACGGAGTTGGGACTTCTGAGGTGGAACATGCGCTTGCCACGCAAACCTTGCCGCAGACCAAATCGAAGAACATGCAGGTGGTGGTCGATGGTGATCTTGGCAGTGGCGTCACCGCTAAGGATATTATTCTTGCGCTGATCGGTCAGGTTGGTACTGCCGGCGGTACCGGGTATGCCATTGAGTTTGCCGGTACCGCAGTCCGCGCCCTGTCGATGGAAGGGCGAATGACGCTCTGCAACATGGCCATTGAGGCTGGCGCCCGTGTTGGGCTGGTGGCAGTTGATCAAACCACGGTTGATTATCTGCGCGGCCGACCCTTTGCTCCTGCTGGTGAACTCTGGGACGCGGCTGAAAATTATTGGCGTACGTTGGTTTCTGATCAGGATGCCCAGTTTGATCAGACGGTGACGTTGGCGGCTGCGGAGATTGAGCCGCAGGTGACCTGGGGCACTTCTCCGGAGATGGTCACCGCTGTTGGTGGTTCCGTTCCTGACCCGGCGCAGCAATCTGACCCGGTTAAGGCCAGGGCGATGGCCAAAGCCCTCGATTATATGGGGCTGGCCGCCGGCACACCGATGGCGGACATTGAACTCGACAAGGTTTTTATCGGGTCCTGTACCAACGGACGCATTGAGGATCTGCGCGCTGCGGCCGAGGTCGTCAAAGGCAAAAAAGTGAGTGGCCGTGTCAAGCTGGCGTTGGTGGTGCCTGGCAGCGGGTTGGTGAAAAAGCAGGCTGAGGAAGAGGGACTGGACCAGATTTTTCGTGATGCTGGCTTTGAATGGCGTGAGCCGGGCTGTTCCATGTGCCTGGCGATGAATGCCGACAGGCTCGAAGCTGGAGAGCGCTGTGCCTCGACCTCCAACCGTAATTTCGAAGGCCGTCAGGGTCAGGGGGGGCGCACTCATCTGGTCAGTCCTGCGATGGCCGCCGGCGCTGCGATCGCCGGACATTTTATTGATGTGCGTAACTGGTAAACGGGGGCAGACAGGTGCAGAAATTTGTTGAACACACCGGACTGGTCGCGCCGATCGACCGGGCCAATGTCGATACCGATGCGTTGATTCCGAAACAGTTCCTGAAGTCGATTGAGCGTTCCGGTTTTGGGCCGTTTCTATTCGATGAGTGGCGCTATCTCGATCATGGTGAGCCGGGTCAGGATTGTAGTCATAGACCACTGAACAGCGAGTTTGTACTTAATCAATCTCGTTATCAGGGAACAACCATTCTGGTTGCGCGAGAGAATTTTGGCTGTGGGTCGAGTCGCGAACACGCCGTTTGGGCGTTGGAGAATTATGGTATTCGCGCGGTGATTGCCCCCAGTTTTGCAGAGATATTCTTCAGCAACTGTTTCAAAAACGGGCTGTTGCCCATTGTTCTTGCTGAGGAGCAGGTGGAACGACTGTTTGTTGAAATCGCTGCTGATGAAGGGTATCGCCTGCACATAGACCTGCCCAATCAGGTGGTGGTGCTGCCCGCGGGAGACCGGTTCGAGTTTGAAGTGGAGCCGGTGAGAAAGCAGAACCTGCTTGAAGGGCTTGATGATATTGCTGTTACCCTGCAGCAAAGCCAACAGATCAGCGATTATGAACAGCGGGCCAGGGAAGCGACACCATGGCTGTTTAGTGACCTGAACGGTGCTTAGGATTGGCGGTTAACCTTCGGGTGGGGTTTGGTCTCCTCTTAAAGAGCGATAAGGCGAATTATTAATGACAAAAATTCTTGTATTGCCGGGCGATGGCATTGGCACCGAGATCAGTGCCGAGGCGGTCAAGTTGATTGAGGCCGTGGAGCAGGTTTTCGGCTACCGCTGTGAGATCGAGCAGGGTTTGATCGGCGGTAGTGCCGTCGACCAGGCTGGCAAGCCCCTGCCGGAGGAAACCATAAAGTTGGCGCACCAGGCAGATGCGGTGCTGTTGGGAGCGGTAGGTGGCCCCAAATGGGATCAGCTGGCCCGGGAGCTCAGACCGGAGCGTGGATTACTGGGGTTGCGGTCTGAGCTTGGACTGTTTGCTAACCTGCGGCCGGCGATACTGTTTCCGCAACTGGCAGCGGCATCGACCCTTAAGGACGAGGTGGTTGCTGGACTGGATATTCTGATCATCAGAGAATTGACTGGTGGTATCTATTTTGGTGAGCCGAGAGGGGTTCGTGAACAGCAGGGCGAACGGGTTGGCTTCAATACCATGGTCTATCGGGAATCCGAAATTGCTCGCATTGTGCAGTCTGGGTTTGACGCTGCCCGACGGCGGGGTGGTCGCCTCTGTTCCGTGGACAAAGCGAATGTGCTCGACGTGAGTGGGCTCTGGCGTGAAGTAGCGACTGAAATGGGCAAGAAAAACCCAGATATTGAACTGTCGCACATGTATGTGGATAACGCCGCCATGCAGCTGGTAAGAGCGCCCAAACAGTTTGATGTGATGGTCACCGGCAACCTGTTTGGTGACATTCTCTCCGATTGTGCGGCGATGCTCACCGGGTCGATAGGCATGCTGCCGTCTGCTTCCCTCAACGAGTCGGGCGCCGGAATGTATGAGCCGGTTCATGGTTCAGCTCCCGATATTGCCGGCACTGGGCAGGCCAACCCGCTTGCAACTCTGTTGTCGGTAGCAATGATGTATCGTCACACTCTGGGTCGGGCCGACATTGCCGAGGCAGTCGAGGCTGCGGTCAGTCAGGTGCTGGATCGTGGGTTACGCACCGGTGACATTTTTTCACCGGGGTGTCACAAGGTGGGCACAGTGGAGATGGGCGCCGCTGTTCTCGATGCTCTGCGTCAGTCTGCCGAATAGGCCATAAACTCTTTAATTTTCAGACGACTTAAAATTTATGCAACAAAAATATGATGTCGCGGTGGTGGGAGCCACCGGTGCTGTCGGTGAGACTATGATCCGTGTGCTCGAAGAGCGGAAATTTCCGGTCGGCAAGCTCCATGCGTTGGCGTCGAGCCGGTCTGCAGGTAAGCGGATCGAGTTCGCGGGTGGTTGGGTTACGGTAGCGGATCTGCAGGAGTTCGATTTTTCGAAAGTGCAGATCGCGCTGTTTTCTGCCGGTGGTTCGGTTTCGGCGGAGTACGCTCCCCGTGCGGTGGTAGCAGGTGCGGTGGTGATCGATAACACTTCGCATTTTCGTCGCGAAAGCGACATACCGCTAGTGGTGCCGGAGGTGAATCCGCAGGCGATAGGCGGCTATAGAGCGCGAGGGATAATTGCCAACCCCAATTGCAGTACTATTCAGATGGTCGTGGCCCTGAAGCCGATCTATGATGCTGTGGGTATCAAACGCATTAACGTCTGCACTTACCAGGCAGTTTCAGGTACCGGGCAGTCGGCGATCGAGGAACTGGCCGCGCAAACTGCTGCTCTGCTTTCTGCGAAACCGATTACCAGTGAAGTCTATCCGCTACAGATTGCGTTTAACGCGTTACCCCAGATCGATACCTTCCAGGATAATGGTTATACCCGTGAAGAGATGAAAATGGTCTGGGAAACGCAAAAGATCTTTGATGATGAGTCGATACAGGTAAATCCAACTGCGGTCAGAGTCCCGGTTTTTTATGGTCATTCGGAAGCAGTACACATAGAAACGGCCAAGCCGATAGAGGTTGTTGAGGCGACCAGGTTGCTTGACGAAGCCGCCGGGGTTGAGGTTGTTGATCGACGTGAGGATGGCGGTTATCCAACAGCCGTGACTGATGCGGCGGATAGTGACCTGGTTTATGTCGGGCGTATTCGCAGGGATATCTCTCACCCCAACGGTTTAAACCTTTGGGTGGTAGCGGATAATGTTCGAAAAGGGGCAGCGACAAATAGTGTTCAGATTGCCGAAGAATTGATAAAAAGCTATCTTTAATAACAGGTTATATAAAGTTTGTAATGTTTATTCGAGTT
>OBIY01000614.1_pt1 | contig 13157 bp, 18 predicted proteins | sample 1519841 | NCBI WGS metagenome assembly OBIY01 (sample SAMN03019774, study PRJEB22545) | beach sand metagenome | biome: beach; feature: sea beach; material: beach sand | place: USA: Municipal Pensacola Beach, FL | collected 2010-07-30 | depth 30-40 cm m
TACCGTTTTGCGTGTACTTTATCTTCATATTTATACTACTTCAGGTGCCAACGACACGATTTTCTGATATCCGCGTTCTGCAATTTCTCGCGGAATTGGTCCGAATACACGGTTTGCCTTTGGCTCTTTCTTTCCCTTTTCAACAATTACGACTGCGTTCTCATCGAAACGAATGTATGAACCATCACGGCGACGGAACGGCTGTGTCTGGCGCACGATAACAGCACGAAGCACATCCTTCTTCTTTACTGCCTTTCGTGGCTCTGCACTTTGCACAGAAAGCACTACTTCGTCACCAATGCGAGCATATCGACGCTTTGAACCACCAAGTACTTTGAATACGCGACCGATGCGACCGCCTGAGTTATCTGTGATTTTTACAATTGTTTGTGGTTGAATCATACGCCTTACTTAACTGCCGTTTCGTTGCTCTCGATAACGAAATTCTTTCGCTTTGAAATCGGACGTGTCTCCCGGATAACTACCTTGTCGCCTACAGACGCGGTGTTTGCCGGGTCGTGCACGAGATAGTTCTTAACCTGCTTGATAAACTTTTTGTACTTTGGATGTTGCACGTACCGTGCGACAGCAACCTTTGCCGTGTCTTTCATAGCAGTACCAATGACGGTCCCACGCAAGATCTTTCCTTTTTGTTCGTTAGTATCTTTCATACAAATTTATTCTGTGCGCTGTGCGCGCCGGTTGAGTTCGGTAAGAATGTGCGCAATGTCTCTGCGTGTATTGCGTCCTTCGCGCACATTTCGTGTTCGTGAACCGGCACTCGCGAAACGAAATGAGCGAAGCTCCTCGCGCTTCTCTTTCAGCGTCTTCTCCAAATCTGCAACACTTTTCTTCTGTAAATCTTTCATATGCGTTATCGAGCAACAATCTTAGTCTTCATTGGCATCTTCATACCAGCCTTGCGAAGCGCTTCACGTGCAACTTCTTCTGATACACCGTCAACTTCAAACAAAATGCGCCCTGCGCGAACGTCCATTACGTATCCTTGCGGGTCGCCCTTTCCCTTACCCATTCCTACTTCCGCAGCTTTTGCAGTGAATGGTCGGTCTGGGAAGATACGTATCCAGAGCTTTCCGAGCTTTCCGATGGTACGGTTAATAACCTTTCGTGATGCTTCGATTTGGTTTGAAGTAACGCGAGCTTGCCCCATTGCCTTGAGACCGTATGAACCGAACGATACGTCGAGTCCACGTGTCTCAGGACGCGCAAGTTTCTTAGCGCTCTGACGCCCTGTCTGCCACTTTCGGTGTTTTGCTTTCTTAGGAAACAACATACGCGCTTACTTAGTGTCCTCAAAAATATCACCTCGGTAAATCCATACCTTAATACCGATTACTCCGTATGGAAGGTATGCTTTCTCCTTTGCAAAATCGATGTCTGCACGGAATGTCTGCAATGGAATGCGGCCACGCTTTATTTCTTCGCGACGAGACATTTCAGCACCACCAAGACGTCCGGCAAGCGCAATGCGCACTCCTTTTACGTCACGGTTTGCCATGACCTTCTCAATCGTCTGCTTCAAAATACGTCGGTGTGGCATACGCTTCTCAAGCCCTTCTGCGATCATGTACGCAACAACTGCAGCGTGTGACTCAGGAGAGCGAACTTCTTCAACATCAAGCGTTACCTTTGGAAGTTCAACGCCGAGACGGAGCTTGCGAAGGTGTTTAGCGATGTCGGCAAGAATCTTCTGAGTACCCTCTCCCGAGCGTCCAATAACCATACCCGGTCGTGATGTTTTCACATTCAAGCGAAGTTCCTTCTCACCACGCTCAATTTCTACTGAGGTAACGTACAAACCACGCAGTCGCTTTGTGAGGTATGCGCGAAGCGCCGTATCGATTCGCAAATTCTCTCGATACTGCTTTGCATTCGTGCCAAACCAGCGTGACTTCCAGTCACGAATGATACCAAGGCGATGTGCGTATGGATGTACGGTGTGTGTCATATTATTCTTTTTCTCCTAACTGGAGTGTAATTCTACTCATGCGGCGGCGAAATGGTGTTGCGCGACCAAACGCGCGAGGACGCCATCGTCGAAGTGATGAACTAAGGTCAACCTGTATATCTTTTACAATAAGGTTGCTCGTGTCCTTTTTCTGGTGCTCAGCGTTTGCAAGTGCTGACTCGAGCAACTTCTTGATGTCCGGCGCTGACTTCTTGTCCATGAATGACAAAATCGCTCGTGCACGCTGTGCATCCTTGCCACGAATAAGGTTAGCTACAAGCCGTACCTTGCGTGGTGATTGTGAGTAATTTTTCAAAAACGCTTTCATAATACGTATTATGCTGCTGCCTTAGCGGCCTTTGCTGCTGCAATTTCAGCATCTTTCTTCTTCTGTTCAAGTTCCTTCTGCATCTTACCTCCGTGTCGGTGGAAAGTCTTTGTTGGTGCGAATTCGCCAAGTTTGTGTCCAACCATGTCGTCTGTAACGAGCACTGGCGTGTGTTGGCGACCATTGTGCACACCAAAGGTGAAACCTACCATTTCCGGTGAAATATCGCTGCCACGAGACCACGTCTTAATAACACCAGCGTCTTCCGGTTTCTTTCCGTCAATTTTCTTCATGAGTCGCGGGTCGACGTATGGACCCTTTTTTGCTGATCGTGTCATAACTTGAAAAATTTGCCGCCGTCTGCACTAACACGCTCTACCCTAGGGCAGATCGTGAAGTGCGCGGCATACATTCGGAATCGTCGTCTGCCAGCTGGCAGACTCTGTTTCCTCCTTTCGTCGGCTGTACTAACCTCGCTACGCGAGGAAGTACGCGACATAAATTCGGAATTGTCGGAATGCCCTGCATTCCTCTGTTCCTCATTTAAAAAGCCGCCACTCTCTGGCGTGCGCACTATACTATTCGAAACAGTCGAAGAAGTCAATGTCGCCCTCATTTGCAATACATCTCTTTCACTGTACTATTGCGTGTCCCGAGTATAGCTCGGCAGTCAACTCACACCAGAGAGGCTACCTAGAATGCCCGCACCAGAGTTTAAGTACACTGTTTCAAAGGAAGGTATCATTGAAGCACACCGTGCCAGCGCCTTGCCCGAGGAGGGTGAAAACGGTCGTGGACTACTATACTCACGCGATACGGTGGTCAAAGCCGCCATCGAATGTGTACAGAAGGCACAAAAGCGGCGTGAAACCGCGAATGACAAGGAAACCCTTCGAGCATACCTCCTGCGGCTTATCAGTGATCCGGAAAGAATCCTTGATGAGGCCGAAACAAAGGCCGGTCAACGACGGTGAAATGACTGGGCGCCCTGCATACATTCGTTGTGCGGGGCGCTTTTCTTAAATGAGCGAAGGTGACTATTGTGAATTTATGCCCCGTACTTCGTGAGCCGCCTATCGGCGGCAAACGTTAGTACGGCCGGCGACAGGATAACAAAAACCGACAGGAATAGCTGTCGGTTTTTTTATGTATCTTATTTCTTGCCCACCTTTCGACGACGAACAATAAGTTTGTTTGAGTACTTCTTTGGTGTTCGTGTCTTCTGTCCTTTTCCTGTTGGTTTACCCCATTTTGAGCGTGCACGGCGGTGTCCGCGACCAGCCTTTCCTTCTCCACCTCCGTGTGGGTGGTCAACCGGGTTCATAACTGAACCACGGACCGTTGGACGGCGTCCCTTGTGTCGCGCGCGACCAGCCTTACCAATCGTAACAAGCTTATGCTCATCGTTTGATACTTCACCAACACATGCCCATGCAGTGCTGAGTATCTTACGCACCTCGGTTGATGGCATCTTTACCTGTGTGTAGCCAGCGTCGTGTGCAATGACTTCAGCGAAGTTACCTGCTGAACGCACGAGTTTCGCTCCACCCTGTGGCTTTATTTCGATGTTGTAGACGAATGTACCGATTGGAATATTGCCAATCGGGAGACGGTTACCCGGCTTTATTGGCGCCTTCTCGGCAACCGTAAATGTGTCGTCAACCTGTACTGCTTTTGGAATCACTACGTAGCGACGCTCACCATCTGCGTAGAGCGCAAGGCCAATGAACGCACTGCGGTTTGGATCATACTCGATAGTTTCGATACGAGCAGGAATGTTTACCTTATTGTATCCGAAATCGATGTCTCGCCATCGTCGCTTGTGTCCACCTCCCTTGTGACGAGTAGTGATGCGTCCGGCCGAGTTGCGGCCTACCGCACGTTTGCCACCACGAGTAAGTGCCTTCAACGGTGCGCTTGCCGTAAGCTTTTCTTTGTATGAGATGCGTGTCGCGCCACGGCGACCCGGAGTTGTTGGTTTATAGTGCTTCATACTTACATTATTGAAATGGTATCTCCTTTCTTGAGGTATACGTACGCCTTTTTACCACCTCCTTTGCTTCCATAGATACCTGTTCGTGGGTTACGCACGTTCTTCTTAGGCACTGTTACAATCCGCACCTTGGTTGGTGTAACATTGTACATATCCTGAACTGCTTCCTTGATTTGCTTTTTGTTTGCGTCCCGAACAACATCAAACACGTACACGCCACGATCGATACCGAGTGTTGCTTTTTCAGTAATACGCGGGTGAGAAAGAACGCGCGCGATGTCTTCTCGAGCATCTACACGCACACGAGGCGTCGCAGTAGTGTTCGCAGACACCTCTTCTGTTGCTTCAGAAGGAGCTGTCTTTTTTGTTTCTTTTTTGCTTCCAAATAATGCTGCCATACGCCTAGTTTGATTCGTTAATTCGCTGTACTGCTGCTCGGTCGCTGAGTACTTTTACGCTTGCTTCTGGTGCCACAATAACCAAGTGCTTGTATTTGAGTGCATCAACTGGATTCAAGTTCTGTGTGACCCCAACCTTCACATTTCCAAAGTTACTAAAACTCTTCTGTACATTTACATCTTTCTCTGGAAGCGCAACGAAAGCCGCGTTGTGACGTTTCGTGCTGAGCGCTTCGAATCCCGAGATACCTGAAAGGGCAGTAAGTGTGCTCTTAGCTTGAGCTGCCTTTGGTGCGTCAAATGTAAGTGTGTCAACAAAGAGAATGTCTCCATCTTTTAGCTTCTTTGAAAGCACGCTATAGAGTGCCTGTGTGCGCATTTTGCGGTTTATTTTCTTTGCAAAAACCTTGTCGTTACGCGGCCCAAATGAAACACCACCTCCCTTCCAAATTGGGCTTCGACTTGAACCGTGTCGTGCACGTCCCAAACCTTTCTGTTTCCACGGCTTTTTTCCACCGCCGCGTACTTCTGCACGGTTCTTTGTGTGTGCAACAGGAGTTCGCGCGTTTGCTTGCATACCAACAATTACCTGATGCACAAGCGCTGCCTTCCACGCACTCTCAAATACCGCTGCCGGAAGCTCAATCTGGCCGTTTTTCTTTCCTTCTTGTGTGTAAATATCTGCTTTCATAGGCTATGCGCGAATTTCGATTAACGTGCCTGGGCGACCGGGAATCGCTCCTGAAATGACCATGGTGTTTGTTGCCGCATCAATCTGAAGCACTTTCAAGTTCTTCACGGTAACACGGTCTCCCCCCATGCGTCCCATCATTTTAAGCCCCTTGAGAACACGTTGTGGACCAGTCGAACCAATAGAACCAGGTCGGCGCTCTGAGTGCTTGTTACCGTGCGTACGTGGACCTCCTGAGAAGTTGTGTCGTTTTACCACACCTTGGTTTCCCTTTCCTTTGCTCGTTGCACTGACAGTCACTTTGTCACCTACAGCGAATGCGTTGACGTCGATAACGTCCCCCTTCTTGGTTTCACCAATAGCAGTACGGAGCTCACGCAGTATGCGGAATGCACCAAGGTCACCAAAGTGTCCTTTCTGTGGCTTCTTTAGGTTTTTCTCCTTCTGCACACCAAAACCAATCTGTACCGCTTCATAGCCGTCAGTATCACTGGTTTTTACCTGTGTTACGGTGCCGGGGTTGGCAGACACAACAGTCGCAGGAAACACTCGTCCGGTTTCGTCGAACACCTGTGTCATCTTTTGTTTTGTGCCAAGAATAAATTTCATACGTAAATACACGGCTGGTAGCCGTGTATAGAAATACATAGGTACCATTGGTTCCTCAGTAGTTTCCTAACGGGAACGTAGCCGTCTTTTAGACCCAGAGAGTATACACGACAAAATATATGATGCAAGCACAACACAAAATGCCGCCCATATGGGCGGCATTTTGTGTTGTGATCTAGTCTGAGAGTTTAGACCATCTTCACGTCAATTGAGACTCCTGCCGGCAAACTAATGTTTGTGAGGGCTTCAATGACTTTTGGTGTTGGGTGCAATATTTCAATCAACCGCTTGTGAACGCGCATTTCGAACTGTTCTCGCGCATCTTTATGCACGAAGGTTGAGCGGTTTACTGTGTACTTCTTAATCTCAGTAGGAAGTGGCACAGGACCACGAACCTCCGCCTCAAAACGAAATGCGGTGTCGATAATCTGTTTTACCGACATATCAAGCAGCTTGTGCTCGTATGCACGAACACGGATGCGAAGTCGTTCAACGCCGGCACCAGCCTTAGTCGAGCTTCCCTTTCCTGCTGCTTTTTTTGTTGTTTTCTCGGTTGTTGTCATAGAACGTTTGCACACAATACTGTGTGTCGCTGCGTAATGCAAGCGATGAGTATATGGTTAGGCAACAATCTTAGTTACCACACCGGCACCTACAGTGCGACCACCTTCACGTACTGTGAACTTCATTTGGTCGTCAACGGCAATCGGACTCACCAACTTCACCTTAAAGGTTGCGGTGTCTCCCGGCATAACCATCTCTGTACCATCTGGAAGGGTTACTTCACCGGTTACGTCAGTAGTTCGCATGTAGAACTGTGGCTTGTAACCCGAGAAGAATGGTGTGTGACGACCTCCTTCTTCCTTTGAGAGAACGTATACTTCTGCTTCAAATTCAGTGTGTGGGGTAATAGAACCAATTGCAGCAAGCACCTGTCCACGGTGTACTTCTTCTTTCTTAGTACCACGGAGCAAGATACCTGCATTGTCTCCCGCCATACCTGACTCAAGACTCTTGTTGAACATCTCGATACCGGTAATGGTGGTCTTCATAGTTGGCTTCATACCAACGATTTCAACTTCCTGACCAACCTTTACTTCGCCGCGCTCGATACGACCGGTTACCACTGTTCCACGCCCTTCGATTGAGAAGATGTCCTCAATAGGCATGAGGAATGGTTTTGCGATGTCACGCTCAGGAACTTCAAAGTACTCATCCATGGTCTTTGTCAATTCAAGTACCTTCTGTACCCATTCGTCATTTACATCGGTAGCTTCTGCTGCCTTAAGACCTGAACCACGAATAAACGGTGTAGTTTCGCCGTCAAATCCGTACTTGGTAAGTGTCTCTTTGATTTCTTCCTCAACGAGTTCAATCATTTCCTCGTCAACATCAGGCATGTCAGTCTTGTTCAAGAAGACGATGATTTTTGGCACACCAACCTGCTTTGCAAGCAAGATGTGCTCTCGGGTTTGTGGCATAAGACCGTCAGTTGCGGCAACCACAAGAATTGCACCGTCCATCTGTGCCGCACCGGTGATCATGTTCTTGATGTAGTCGGCGTGACCAGGCGCATCGATGTGCGCGTAGTGGCGATTTGCTGTCTCGTATTCGTTGTGAGAAAGCGCAATAGTAATACCACGCTCCTTCTCTTCTGGAGCGTTGTCGATTTCATCGACTTTTCGCATCTTTACGGTGTTACCCGCAAGGTGCAATGAGTTCAAAATAGCGGCAGTAAGAGTTGTTTTACCGTGGTCAACGTGACCGATGGTTCCAACGTTTACGTGCGGCTTTGAACGATCAAAAGCTTCTGCCATATAATTACGTTTTATTATAATGGGAGTATATCCCTGCAGTTACCAAACGTAGAGGCGCGAGAACTGCTACCCTACATTTGGCACATGCGCTGTTAACACACACTTTGCACGCCTGCCTGTGCTTGTCTGCATGCAGACAAGCAATACAAAAAAAGCGCGCAACACGCGTGGGCACATGGTAGCAAAAGCATGCGCCGAGTCAAGCGTCCAAACACAAAACAGCGGGTTAGAACCCGCTGTTTTGTGTTACAGACTACATAATTGTATTACTGCCGTGCACTTTTGATTTCTTCAGCGATGTTGCTTGGTGCAACTGAGTAGTGTGAGAACTCGATAGTTGCGCTTGCTCGTCCCTGTGTCATAGAACGAAGGTCGGTGGTGTACCCAAAAAGCTCTGAAAGTGGGACTTTTGCGGTAATCACACGTGCATCACCACGCTCTCCCATGCTCTCAACAAGACCACGCTTTGAGCTAATTGAACCATTTACGTCACCCATAAATGCTTCAGGGGTCACTACTTCAACTTTCATCATCGGCTCAAGCAATACCGGCTTTGCACGCTTGGTTGCGTCTTGGAATGCTTGTGAACCTGAGATCTTAAAGGCAATTTCTGATGAGTCTACTTCGTGGAATGAACCATCGTAGAGTTCAACTGAAATATCAACCATTGGGTAGCCAGCAACGATACCGCGCTCCATAGCTTCACGAACGCCTTTGCGCACTGCAGGAATATATTCGCTTGGAATGACACCTCCTTTGATAGAGTTGATGAACTCAAAGTGATCTTCTCGATCAACGGTGCGAAGATATTTCTCTCGTTCTTTCTCATCTTCCGGTAATGGTTCCATTGGCTTCACACGAATCTTTGTGTGTCCGTACTGTCCTTTACCACCAGTCTGTTTGATGTACTTATTCTCGGCTTCTGCAGTTCCCTGAATCGTTTCTCGGTATGCCACTTGTGGCTTGCCCGTTGATGCGTCAACACCAAACTCTCGGCGAAGACGATCAACGATAATATCGAGGTGCAACTCTCCCATTCCTGAGATGATTGTCTCCATGGTTTCCTCGTCAGTATTGACGCGGAAGGTTGGGTCCTCGTCTGAAAGTTTTGAGAGCGCAACGCCGAGTTTTTCTTGATCTGCCTTTGTCTTTGGCTCAATACGCATTGAGATAACCGGTTCACGAAAGACAATCTTTTCAAGCTCAATCGGTGCATCCGTCGCACAGAGTGTCTGTCCGATTTTTGCCTCCTTCATACCAACAACAGCAGCAATTTCCCCTGCGTGTACTTCCTTAATTTCTTCACGCTTGTCAGCCTGCAATCGCACGATTCGTCCGATACGTTCTTTGTTACCAGTTGTCGCGTTCAAGATAGTGTCTCCGGTCTTTACCATACCTGAGTAGACACGGAAGAATGAGAGCTGTCCAACAAATGGGTCAGTCTGCAATTTAAAGACGAGTGCAGCAAATGGTTCCTCATTGCTTGCCGGGCGGTACAAATCTTCGCCGTTGTCTGGGTTAGTACCGTGCGCTGGTGGCAAATCAAGCGGACTTGGCAGGTAGTCAACGACGGCATCGAGCACGAGCTGTACTCCTTTGTTCTTGAGTGCAGAACCACACAATACCGGGAAGATTTCATTTGCGATAACACCTTTGCGAAGCAACGTCTTAAGTGCATCAAGTGATGGTTCGGTACCTTCAAGGTATGCATTCATTGCATCCTCGTCCTGTTCAACGATGCGCTCGATGAGCTCACCGCGGTATTTTTCTGCGTCAGCCTTGAGGTTATCCGGGATGTCCTTTGCAACCACGTCTACACCCATCTGTCCCTCAAAGTAATATGCCTTCATAGTGAGAAGGTCTACCATTCCTTCGTGTGCATCCTCCTCTCCGATTGGAATCTGAAGACGAATTGCCTTCTTTGAAAGACGGTCAAGGATACTCTTGTATGAACGCTCAAATGAGGCACCGGTTCGGTCGAGCTTGTTGATGAAACATACACGTGGCACGTTTGCGTCTTCCGCGTAGCGCCAGTTTGTCTCTGACTGTGGCTCAACACCCGCAACACCGTCAAACACAACAACAGCACCATCGAGTACGCGCATAGAACGTTGTACTTCTGACGTAAAGTCGATGTGTCCCGGTGTGTCGATGACGTTGAAGCGGTGTTTCTTACTCTCGTCATCCTTTGCATACGTTGGACTCCAGAAACAGGTGATCGCAGCTGCGGTAATGGTGATACCGCGCTCTCGCTCCTGCTCCATCCAGTCGGTTACCGTTGCGCCATCGTGCACTTCACCGATTTTGTGGCTCATTCCCGTATAAAAAAGAAGTCGTTCACTGGTAGTTGTTTTACCGGCGTCGACGTGTGCAACGATTCCGAAGTTTCGGACTTTTTCTAGTGGATAATCTCGGGCCATGGTGTATTAGTTTATAGTTAATAGTTTATAGTTTGTAGAATATACGAAAAATAAAACGCGCCGGTGCGGCGTGCCGTTACAGTACCGCATTACACACAAAAAGTGAAGGGGGACGGTTGTATCCATCCCCCCTCTATTTTTGTTCGCTGAACTTCTAGCGCACCGGCGAAATGTCGATCTTGAGACCGTGATTTTTCGCACATTCACGAAGCAATGCATGATACTCAGATCCGAGGGTTGTTTCGATTTTCATACGCCACGGTGAACCCGCGTCTCCTTCAACCCTGATTCGTGCGAATATCTCATCGTCTTCGGCCATTAGCTCAACGCTCCCAGTCTTTTGGGAGAACCGAGCGATGACACGCGAACTGTTGATTTGCCCCTCCAGTCGCTCAGTCAGTTGTTCGGCAACCTGCTCGATATTACGCTGTATCGCGGCAACATACCCAGACCACCGAACTCCCTCAGACTCTGGTACGGGCTTTTGAACCGTCAGCATGGTCTTGCCTCCTTAAAGGACGATATTCATGTACGCATACCAACGTGGCGGAGTATTACACAAATACAAGAAAACGCCTAGGTATGTCTAGGCGTTTTGTGTTGTTGTAAAAAAATAATATAGATTTACCACGCGAAGTGGGCGAATGCCTTGTTGGCCTCTGCCATCTTGTGGGTGTTTTCTCGCTTCTTGACTGCTTCACCGTCTTCAGCTGCAGCTTTGCGAATTTCGTCTGCAAGACGTACGTACATTTGTGTTCCGTGTCCTGCTTTTGCAGCTTCAACAATCCATCGTAGCGCAAGTGCAAGACGGCGCTCCGGACGAACCTCTCGTGGCACCTGATAGTTAGCACCTCCGACACGTCGTGAACGCACCTCCATAAGTGGTGCTACGTTCTTGATTGCTGTTTCAAAGAGTGCGAGCGGGTCTTCCTTACCGTCTTTTCCTTTCAATTCTTCAAAAGCTGCGTACACGATTTTTCGTGCAGTATCTTTCTTACCACGCTCCATGATGTAGTTGATGAGCTTGGTTACCTTCTCTGAACCGTAAATCGGATCAGCGGCGATGGTGTGCTTTTTCTTGAGTGGTCGTCGCATATAAATGATTACTCGCCTTTTGGCTTCTTAGTACCGTATCGTGAGCGTCCTGCTCGGCGCTTACTTACACCCTCAGCGTCAAGTCGTCCACGAACAACCGTGTATCGTACTCCAATGTCCTTTACACGACCACCACGAATCATTACGACTGAGTGTTCCTGTAGGTTGTGGCCTTCTCCCGGAATGTATGCGGTTACTTCCATACCGTTGGTGAGGCGTACACGCGCAATCTTTCGAATAGCTGAGTTTGGCTTACGCGGTGTTTTTGTCGTTACACGAGTACACACACCACGCTTAAATGGAGATGCGTATCGAGACGGCTTGTTTTTTAAACTGTTGAAACCACGTCGCAATGCGACGGTCTTTGCTTTTTTCTGCACGTCCTTTCGATTTTTCCGGACGAGTTGATTGATTGTTGCCATGCAATAAAAGAAACCGCCCAATGGGCAGTGCGGAAAATATACTATGCCGAAGCCGTAAATGCAACAATGAAACGTATTTTCAGGTTACTTCAAGTAGTCCTAGGCTGCTTTCTTCTCTCGTTGCCTATTATCGTTCGCGGCCTGCAATGTCTGCACCGCATGATTGAATCGCTCCTGAGTTATTGTCGCCTCGTCCATCAGTTCTTCTAGGGCATTAATGACTGGTTCACCGTCACTTGTAAACTGACCTCCGAACAAATCGCGCAATTCTCCTTTCGTGCGCACAATCGTACCGAGCATTTCAAATAGCGTATCCTCGTTTACTCCCTCCATATCCTCAATACGTGCACGCACCGCGTTTTTAAATTTTGAACTAAAGTGGAACGTTTCCTCGCGAGCACCTTTCTCCATGCGTTCTTGTGTATCTTCTGAAACTTCTTCGGTTTTGGCTTCTTTCTCTGCTTCACTCTCCTCTGTTGAGAGTACTGGCGATGGTGCCGCTACTTCAGCAGCCGGAACAGAAGTACGTTCCTCACGAGACTCTGCTACCTCAACATCCTGCGCTGGAGTATCAGCTAAATCGACGACAGGTGCTGCCTTTACGCGTTCTTGAGGTAGTGGCGTTGACGAAGGCGTGTCGATATCGACATCACCAAAAGTATTTCTACCATTAAATGAAAGTGGCTTTGCGCGAGCTGGTGCTTGGTTTGCAGACACATCCCCCACTCCCGGAGCTGGTGTTTCCATAACTGGTTCAGATGTCGTTACCGGAGGCTCTTCTTTGAATGTCGGCGCTTGAGCAGGCACTATTTCATCACGTACAGGAGTAGCTTCCTCTTGCTGCACCGTAGGTGTGGTATTCATGCTTGAGCTGTCCGCGCGCGCACTGCTAATTACATTGAGCGTGTCAGTGATAAGTGCCATACCGTCTCTAGTTGGCGCAGTAGGTATTTCAGCAACAGACTGCGGCTGTGTCTCCAATTCAGTTTTTTTGTCTGTACGTGTGTCAGAGGTAATGGCAGGTACTGATTCAGCCAACTTCTTACTGCGAAAACTGCCGAGATGGGCACGCTCACGTTTTTCCGGCGAAAGCGCTTCTGAAGGAGAGATTCGTGCCTTCCCCGGCAGTGTGAGATCCGGGACTCGCCGACGACCGAGTGGCCTTCTGTGCACCACTTCTCCAGGCGCTGGATGCATATCGTTTTCCAATTTGAACGATTTTGGTGCGCGTGTCTGACTTGGTGGCAACGCATCTGATGCACTGTCTTCTGTAATACTCTGCTCTGCAGCTTCAAGTGCAGCCCTAAAATCAGGATCGTCATCTTCTGATTCTCTCACGCCATTAGATACTTCTTGACGCGCAGTCACACGCTGCCGTACACCATCCATTTCGCCGACTTCGCGAGCCGGTAACG
>OBIY01000616.1_pt1 | contig 13133 bp, 12 predicted proteins | sample 1519841 | NCBI WGS metagenome assembly OBIY01 (sample SAMN03019774, study PRJEB22545) | beach sand metagenome | biome: beach; feature: sea beach; material: beach sand | place: USA: Municipal Pensacola Beach, FL | collected 2010-07-30 | depth 30-40 cm m
TCGATCAGATCAAACTGTTGTAACCGGCTGCTGGATCGCCATGGCACCGGCCGCTTGCTGTTTCGCAATACCCGTGCAGCGGTGGGTGGTTTCCCCAGGCGCAGTGTCCATCGGATACACCTGCCGCTTCCGGGTGGATATCCAGATACCGAGCCGTTTCCGGAAAAAGCGCTGGAGCACCAGGCCTGGTGGTTGCAGGATCCGCGGGTAGAGTGGTTGATCGAATTTGTTACCGGTGACCACCAGGGCAAGGTGCTGCTGCTCTGTGGCGAGGACAGTACTGCCCGCCAGTTACACGATTACCTGCGCCTGCATACCGAGCTGCGTAGCGCACTGTTTCACGCTGGAATGACGCTGATGCAGCGTGACCGTGCAGCCGCCTGGTTCGCTGAGCAGAACGGCGCGGAACTGATGATCTGTTCCGAGATTGGCAGTGAGGGTCGCAATTTTCAGTCAGCTCGACACCTGGTTTTGTTTGACCTGCCGCTGAACCCGGAGTTGCTGGAGCAGCGTATAGGACGTATTGATCGCATCGGTCAGGGGGATCATATCGAACTGCACCTGCCGCTGTTTCAACAGGGTGTGCAGGAATTACTATGGCGTTGGTGTAATGAAGCGCTCGATATGCTGGGTTCGCCGAGTCCAGCAGCGGCAACTGTGTATCAGAAGTTTGCACCACGTCTGCAAAGTGCCTGTGCAGGGGGCATTGACGATAGCTTGCTTGAAGAGGCCCTGGAGTTTCGACTGCTGGAGCAGGAGTTGATCGAACGCGGACGTGATCGGTTGCTGGAGCTTAATTCCTGCCGGCCGGAACGAGCCGAACAGCTACGTGCGGATCTGGCTCGCAGAGATGAGGGGGATGACCTGCAGGAGTTCCTCGAGACCCTGCTGGTAGAGCTCGGTGTTGAGGTGGAACACCACTCAGCGCGGGCGCTGATATTACGCCCCGGCGCAATGATGCCGGAAGGCGCTCTGGCGGAACTGCCGGACGACGGCATGACGGTCACTTTCAGTCGCGCTGAGGCCTTGCAACGGGAGGAGATGGTTTTTTTGCGTGATGACCACTCCTTTGTCCTCTCGGCGATGGACCGCTGGTTGTCGGGTCGGCGCGGTGTGGCCGCCGCCGCAGTGCTGCGTAATAGCGGTCTAAAACCTGGAACCTTGTTGCTGGAAACTCTGCACCTGGCCCAGGTTGGTGGTGGTGAAAGTCACAGCGACTCTATCAACCGGTACTTTCCGCCGACGGTGATTCGCCGAGTCAGTGGAGTCGAGCAACTTGCTGCGAAAACCGAGCGCGTGGAACCGGATCGCGCTCGCCTGATACCGTTTGTGCAGAGCCGTCGGGCAGAACTGGAACAGCTGCTCAACGACGGTCAGCAGCAGGCGCAACGGGAACTCGAGGCTTATCAGTCCCGCGCTGCCAGGGCAATTGATGCCGAGTTGCAAGAACGCCGCGCCCGGATGGTTGCGCTACGTCGACAGAACCCGACGGTTCGCGAAGAGGAAATTGCTGCTGTGGATGATCAGCTTGTGCAGTTAAATAGACAACTGGAGCGGGCGTCACTGCAGCTGGAAGCCTGCTGTCTGCTGGTGGTGCAAAACTGAGCCTCGCGGGCCTGCTTGCATCAGATGCTTGAACGGGCCGAAAGCGGTTGGGTGCAGCTGGGTACGCTAGTCAACGGGTCGCAGTTGTTTAAGCGGGCCAGAAAAACTAGAATTTGCCTCCTTTTTTCGATCTCTTCTGCAGGCTGTTTTACCCTGTCGATGGGGAGTCGGGTAGCAGAGTTGCTCCGCCGCAGGCCATCGATTAGCGTGTTTTCCACTGGTCGTGCGGATTACGGAAACAGAATTTTCCCGTAAGTTGGTGATGGGCGCCGATAGTCGCTCCAGCGGGAACGGCAGGTAATATCCAGAAACGCTCACAAGGAGACGTTATCTCAATGAAAATCAACTGTGCGATGATCGGGTCAGGCAATATCGGTACCGATCTGATGGCCAAGCTGCAGCGCAGCGAGATCCTCAATCCAGTCTGGATGGTCGGTATTGACCCGGAATCCGATGGATTGGCCAAGGCCAGGGAGGCGGGGTTGAAAACCACCGCAGAGGGGGTCGACGGGCTGGTGCCGCACATGAAGGAAGATAATATCCAGATTGTTTTTGATGCCACTTCGGCTTACGTGCACCAGGAGAATTCCGACAAGGTGGTGGCGCAGGATGCGGTGATGATTGACCTCACGCCCGCTGCGATTGGCCCTTTCTGTGTTCCGCCAGTGAATCTGCAGGAACATCTCGGTGCCAAAGAGATGAACGTCAACATGGTGACCTGTGGTGGTCAGGCGACCATTCCGATGGTCCGGGCGGTGAGTCGCGTGCAGGATGTGGTTTACGCCGAGATTGTTGCCACGGTGGCTTCGAAGTCTGCCGGACCGGGCACACGCAAAAATATTGATGAATTTACCCGCACCACCTCAGGCGCCATTGAAAAGGTTGGAGGTGCACGCAAGGGTAAGGCAATCATCATCCTCAATCCGGCGGAACCGCCGCTAATCATGCGCGACACCATTCATTGTCTGACCGAAACCATCCCCGACGAGGCAGCGATCACCGAGTCGGTGGAACAGATGATTAGCGAGGTGCAGAAATATGTGCCGGGCTACCGGCTGCTGCATAACGTGGTGTTCGACGGCAACCGGGTGTCGATCTTTGTCGAGGTCGAAGGGCTGGGTGACTATCTTCCAAAATATGCCGGTAACCTCGATATCATGACCGCGGCGGCGGCGCGTACTGCAGAGATGATCGGTGAAGAGATTGCCAGTGGCCGTTTTCAGCCCTCCGCCGAACTGGCAACCGCCTGACAAGACGATAGCGTCCAGGAGTTAAAAGCATGGATTTACAGGGTAAAAAAGTAACGTTGCATGACATGTGTCTGCGCGATGGCATGCACGCCAAGCGTCATCAGATCACCCTTGAGCAGATGGTCGATATCGCCACCGGCCTGGATGAAGCCGGCGTACCGATGATTGAGGTGACCCACGGTGATGGCCTGGATGGCTCGTCGATCAACTACGGTTTCGGCCTGCACAGTGATGAGGAGTACCTGAAAGCGGTGCTGCCGAAACTGAAAAATGCCAAGGTCTCCTGTCTGCTGGTGCCGGGTATCGGAACCGTTGACCAATTACAGATGGCAGCCGACCTTGGTATCAGCTGCGTGCGTGTCGCCACCCACTGTACCGAAGCAGATGTCGGTGAGCAGCATATCGGCATGGCGCGCAAACTGGGACTGGATGCTGTCGGTTTTCTGATGATGGCGCACATGGAATCGCCGGAGAAGCTGCTCGAACAGGCAAAGCTGTTTGAATCCTATGGTGCGACCTGCATTTATGTCACTGATTCTGCAGGCTATATGTTGCCTGCCGATGTCAGCGCCCGCGTTGCGCTGCTGCGTGAAAATATTGCTCCTGAAATTGAGCTGGGATTCCATGCCCACAACAATCTTGCTGTTTCAGTAGCCAATTCGCTGGCGGCGGTGGAAGCGGGTGCCAACCGTATAGACGGCAGTGCTGCTGGTCTCGGTGCGGGTGCCGGTAATACCCCGCTGGAGGCTTTTGCAGCGGTCTGCGAGCGATGTGGTATTGATACTGGCGTTGACCTGTTCAAATTGATGGACGTTGCCGAAGATGTCGTCAAACCGATTATGGATCAGCCGGTGCGGGTCGACCGTGATGCGCTGAGCCTGGGTTATGCGGGTACCTACTCCACCTTTTTGCTGCATGCGCAGCGATTTTCCAAGCTTTACGATATTCCGGTGCGTGACCTGCTGGTGGAGTGTGGTCGGCGGCGCACCGTGGCTGGCCAGGAAGATATGATCGAGAGTATCGCGCTCGATATGGTGAAAGATCGCGAAACGGCCTGATCCAGAATCCAGCAGATACATTGTCTGTCACCGACCCGGTGGCGGTTAATCTTCACTTCCAATTATTTAAGTAGGTTTTGATTATGGCGATCGACCAGGCGACCAAGGAAAAACTGGCGGAATTTCTCGAAACCGCTGAGCTGGAGGGGAGGGAGGTGACCAAAATCACCGATGAATACCCCGATCTGACGCTAACCGAAGCCTATGAGATCTGCGATCTGATTCGCGAGCGAAAACTCAGCCGTGGTATTAAACAGGTGGGCTATAAGTTAGGACTCACCTCCAGGGCGAAGATGGAGCAGATGGGTGTTAATCGTCCCGGTTACGGCTATCTGTTTGACTACTTTGCGATTCCTGATGGCGGCGAGATTCGCACTGCCGAGCTCGTCCACCCGAAGGTAGAGCCGGAAATAGCGGTGGTGTTGAAAAAACCGCTTGAGGGACCGGGGTGTACCATCGCCGATGTGATGGCCGCGATCGACTTTGTGATGCCGGCGATGGAGATCATCGACTCACGCTACGAGAACTTCCGGTTTGACCTGGTTAGCGTGATTGCAGACAACAGCTCCTCTTCCCGGTTTGTGACCGGCGGACGCTCCGCGACCCTCGACCAGGTGGACCTGAAGACCATGGGCGTGGTGATGGAAATCAACGGTGAAGTGGTCGCGCTGGGAGCAGGGGCTGCGGTTATTGGTCACCCGGCGAGTGCCGTAGCGATGCTGGCCAATGCCCTCGCGGAAAAAGGCGAAGTGTTGCCGGCTGGTGCGTTTATCATGACCGGTGCCCTGACTGCGGCGGTGGCCGTCGCTCCTGGTGACAGTGTGACTGTCAGTTATCAGGGGCTTGGTACTCTCTCAGCGCAGGTGGTCTGATGCCTTTTCTGCAGGTCAACCTGATGGAAGGTCGTGATGAGCAGACCAAGCGTGAGCTGATTCAGGAGCTGACCGAAACGGTAACGCGAGTGCTTGGCTCACCGCAAGAGAGTATCCGTGTACAGCTGATCGAGGTACCGACCACCAACTGGGGTATTGCTGGGAAAACGGCAAAAGACCTGGGTCGCTGATCCACCCGATCGAAATTTAATAGAAGCCCGGTTTGCCGGGCTTCTCCAATAATGAACAACGACCACTGAAAAGGAAGTTACCGACAATGAGTGAAAATCCGGAGATTGGCCAGTTTATCGATGCTGGGGGAATTCGCACCAACTACCATGATCTCGGTGAGGGAGAGCCGACGGTAATGATCCACGGTTCCGGACCGGGAGTGACTGCGTTCGCTAACTGGCGAGGTTCTTTTCCGGTGTTGTCGGAGCGGCTGCGGATCATCGCCCCCGATATGCTTGGTTTTGGTTACACCGAGACCCCTGAGGGAATGGAGTACACCCTGGAAAACTGGGTTAAACACCTGATTGGACTGCTCGATGCCCTCGGTATTGAAAAGGCCAATCTGGTAGGTAACTCCTATGGTGGTGCGCTAACCCTGGCGACGGCCATCCGCCATCCCGACCGGGTGAACCGTATTGTGCTGATGGGTGCCGCCGGTGTCAGCTTTGAACTGACCGAGGGGCTTGATTACGCCTGGGGCTACACGCCGTCGCTGGAGAATATGCGCAAAATGCTCGACCTGTTTGCCTACAACCGTGAGCTGGTCACTGATGAGCTGGCGCAGATGCGGTTTGAGGCCAGTAGCCGTCCCGGCGTCCAGGAACGTTATGGTTCCATGTTTCCGGCTCCACGGCAGCGCTCAATTGAAGCGCTCGCCAGTGATGAAGATGATATTCGCAAGATTCAGTCGCCAGCATTGATCATTCACGGTCGGGAGGATGTGATCCTGCCGTACAGTAATTCCACTCGTCTGTTTGAACTGTTGCCGAATGCCCAGTTACATATGTTCGGCAAATGTGGCCACTGGACGCAGATCGAACACACGCGGCGATTTAATGCCCTGCTGCTGGATTTTTTCTGCGATGATGTTTAATAACCTGTTGAGGAACTTTTCAAGTTCCGCATTGAACTGAAAAGTTGTCCCGTAAGGGTGTAACCCCAGAGAGGATTTAGAAATGGCTTTGAGCTTCAATCCCAAAACCACTGCTGTTGTATCAATGGATTTCCAGAATGACATCTGCCACCCAGATGCTCAGTTTTCCCAACAGGTCGGTTTTGCGCCAGCGATTGCGGCTAGCGGTGTGATTCCAAATACTGCGCGGTTACTGGCGGCGGCCCGCAAGGCGGGGATGCCGGTGGTGCATATCGTCGTTGATCCCACAGTAGCCAGTCAGTTTCAGAACCCGAGCCGTGGACAGTTTCTACAGATGTTGGGGGATCCGAATGCTGATCCCATTCTGGTGCCAGGAAGCTGGGGTGCTGCGATTCATGATGAGGTTGCGCCGCTGGAGGGGGAACCGGTGATCGGCAAGTGGGTGTTCAGTGCCTTTGCCAGCTCAAATCTGCATGAAACACTGCAGTCGCTGGGTGTCACCGATGTGATGATGGCCGGGGTGGTCACCGAATTCGTCATCGACTCCAGCTGCTGGAATGCTGTTGACCTTGGGTACAATGTCATTATTGTTGATGATGGTTGCTGCTCGGCAGACGTTGAAACCCACAAAAACTGTGTTGCTGCGATGGCTGCGCGGGCAGATATCACCACCGTTGACGAAGTGGTTGGGCTACTGGCGGACTGAATGCTGGTAGTTTGGCGCTGCTGATGGCGGAATCGATACCGGTATAAGCCCTACAGGAGAACACCATGGCGAAGATCTACGATAGCGTCATTGACACCATTGGTAACACGCCACTGGTGAGGATCAATCGCCTGGTTACAGGTGACGCAACCGTGCTGGCCAAGCTGGAGTTTTTTAATCCTCTGGCCTCGGTGAAGGATCGTATCGGCGCCGCCATGATTGAGGCCGCTGAGCAGGCGGGCAAACTGGACAGTGACACCCTGCTGATAGAGCCGACCAGTGGTAATACCGGTATTGCGCTGGCATTTGTTTGCGCGGCGAAAGGCTATCGGTTGCTGTTGACCATGCCCGAGTCGATGAGTGTCGAGCGACGTAAGGTACTCAAGGCGCTGGGTGCGGAGATTGTTCTCACCCCGGCGGCCGCCGGTATGAAAGGGGCGATTGCGGAGGCAGAGCGTATTCACGCTGAAACCCCTAACAGCATGATTCCTCAGCAGTTTGCCAACCCGGCCAATCCCGAGGTGCACCGCAACACCACCGCCGAAGAGATCTGGCGCGACACCGATGGCAAGGTCGATTACCTGATCGCTGGCGTGGGTACTGGTGGCACCATCACCGGGGTGGCAGAAGTGATCAAATCCCGCAATCCTGATTTCAAGGCGGTTGCTGTCGAGCCGACCGATTCACCGGTGCTCAGTGGTGGTCAGCCGGGTCCGCATAAAATTCAGGGCATTGGTGCCGGCTTTGTGCCCGAGGTGCTCAATACGGATATCATCGACGAGGTGATTCAGGTGAGTAACGAGCAGGCGGTGCAGATGGCGCGTGACTGTGCCGCGCAGGAGGGCATTCTGGTCGGTATCAGCTCTGGAGCAGCGTTGACGGCGGCGGCGCAGGTTGCCGCACGGCCGGAAGCAGCGGGTAAAACCATTGTGGTGATTATTCCTTCCTTCGGTGAGCGCTATTTAAGTACTGTGCTGTTTGAGGGTATTGAGTAAAGTAGTGCCATAGCGAAGTTCGGCGGCGGTTGCCGTCACCAGAATATGTAAATCAGGGCCCGACTTTGTCGGGCTCTTTTCTTTGAGAGAGCTGATTAATGAGAACTTCACAGTTTCTGCTGGCGACATTAAAAGAGACCCCCGCAGACGCAGAGATCGTCAGTCACCAGTTGATGATGCGCGCCGGCATGATCAGCAAGCTGGCTGCCGGGGTTTATACCTGGATGCCGCTGGGTCTGCGTGTGTTGCGCAAGGTAGAGCGGATCGTTCGTGAAGAAATGGATGCGGCTGGCGCACAGGAAGTGCTGATGCCGGCAGTGCAGCCGGCAGAATTGTGGGAAGAATCGGGCCGCTGGGGCAAGTTTGGCCCCGAGTTATTGCGTTTTAGTGACCGCCATGATCGTGCCTTCTGCTTCGGGCCGACTCATGAAGAGGTGATCACCGATTTGGTACGCCGGAATCTGCGTAGTTATCGGCAGTTGCCAGCCTGTTTTTACCAGATTCAGGCCAAGTTTCGCGATGAACGGCGTCCACGGTTTGGTGTCATGCGCGCCCGAGAGTTTCTGATGAAGGATGCCTATTCGTTCCATCAGCATCACAGCTCGCTGGAGCAGATGTATGAGCGGATGCGCCAGGCTTACTGCTCTATTTTTGACCGCACCGGGCTTTCCTATCGCATGGTGGAGGCCGACACCGGAAGTATTGGTGGTAGTGGTTCTCATGAGTTTCATGTGCTCGCTGAATCCGGTGAAGATGCCATTGCGTTTAGCGATGCCAGTGACTATGCGGCTAATGTAGAGATGGCTGTTGCTGGCAGGCCGGTTGCCGAACCGGTGCAACCGGGGCAGGAGCTGGCGACCGTCGCGACTCCGGGCAAGCACTCTATAGAGGAGGTCAGTGAGTTTCTGGGCCTGCAGACCCGTAGGTTGGTCAAGACGTTGCTGGTAAAAGGTAGTGAGACACCGGTGGTGGCGTTACTGCTGCGGGGTGATCATGAGCTGAATGAGATTAAAGTCGCCAAAATTGATGCGATAGCAGCGCCGCTGGAGTTTGTTGCTGAGGAAGCCATTCGCCGTGTCGCGGGTTGTGGCGCTGGGTCAGTGGGTCCGCTAGGGCTGGAGGTTCCGCTGCTGGCGGATCACGCGGTGGTGGATATGGTCGATTTTGTCTGTGGCGCCAACCGTGATGGTGAACATCTCACCGGGGTTAACTGGCAACGTGATCTGCCGATGCCTGACAGTGCAGACCTGAGAAAAGTGGTCAAGGGCGATTTAAGCCCCGATGGCAAGGGCCGACTCGATATTGTTCGCGGTATTGAAGTAGGGCATATCTTCCAGCTCGGCGAGACCTACAGTCGAGCCATGGGAGCGACCTGCCTGGATGAAGAGGGTAAGGAGCAGGTGCTCACCATGGGTTGTTACGGCATTGGTGTGTCGCGGGTGGTCGCAGCGGCTATTGAGCAGCACCATGATGACCGGGGCATCATCTGGCCAGCAGCCCTGGCACCCTTTGATCTTGCCCTGGTGCCAATAAACTACCACCGTTCCGACCTGGTCCGCGAGGCGACGGACCGGCTCTATGAGCAGCTCACCGCCGCAGGGCTTGATGTGCTACTGGATGATCGTAAGGAGCGTCCCGGAGTGATGTTTGCCGATATGGATCTGGTTGGGATTCCGCAGCGGCTGGTGGTTGGTGAACGGGGGCTAAAAAACGGAACCCTTGAATATAAGAAGCGTAGTGAAGCAGAGGCCGAAGATATCGCTGTTGAAGACCTGCTCAACCACGTGGCCGGTGCACAAACGGGCAGGGGCTAATGCCCTACCGTTTGGTGCAGTTACGCCGGTGGGGTGCTTTTCTGGATAAAGTCGTCGGTTATCTGCGGGTGAGCGTCACCTCGATGGGTGATCTCGCTACTGGTAACTTGCTCTACCTGAGCCATTTCCGGTCCACGGTGTAGCCACTGTTCGAACTGCTCAAGCGCTTGCACGCCACCAAAGGCTTCAGCTTCAACTGTTCCATCTGGCAGGTTGCGTACCCAGCCGCAAACACCCAGCCGTTTTGCTTCCTGGATCGTCGATTGGCGGTAGTAAACCCTCTGAACCCGACCAGAGATAACAAAACGCTTACCGATGATTTCCAAACTGATCTCCTTCTGATTGAACTGCGGCGGCGGCCCAGGCTGCTGATTGTTTCGGGCTCACGGGGCAAGTGATACGGTTTGTCCCTATTTTGACGCGTTGTGGGATTGATGAGTCAATATAATGGTTGAGTTGCCGATTAGATCAGGGGTACGAAAGGCATTGCCGTTCATTCTAATTCAGAGCAATCAAGCGGCGGCAACGGGTGGTCATGGAGAACGGCTATGGCAAGCTATTATCCTGCTGGTCCCCGGGCCAGCGCAGATCAGGTTAGGGGAGATAATGGAGTTTAAGTGTTGAAGAGAGGTGTTGATTTACCAGCGCTGAAACCGGCTGTAGATCCCACGTTGCCGGCGAATCGTAAACAGATGGAACAGTGGCTGGCGACCGATGGAACAGGCGATGTCGCCCGCCGGATCAAAGCGGTCTATGCGCTCCTGAAAGGCTGGAACCAGGCACCGCTGGACGATAACAACCGTTTTGTTCTGCTCGAACAGATTAAACCAGCGGTGGCAGAAATCGTCTCGGGACTCGATCGTCACTATGCGGGCCTGGATCAGCCTCTGCCGTTACCCAACAGAAAAATTGCCCTGAGCCTGGGAAAGCTGCTGTTTGAATACGGTCTCGGTTATCAGCGCCTGGCCCATGCGCTGGTGGACTCCACTAGCCGGTTTGATCGCTCCGGAATCACTGCAATGGCCCATTATCGGGTCATGGAGCTGGCGTGCCAGAGAATGATGGTCTTCTTCAGGGCCTATCTCTCATTGCCAACCGGATTATGGCGTGATGCGCATACGATCTACCTGAGGTCGCGAGAGTTGGAGATTGAGTCGCAGTCGTTCGACGGCCAGCAGACTATCAGCCAGCTCTACCTGGCGATGGTTCTGCTGGAACTGGCCGACCCATACCGATTGATCGCCGGTGGTATTGACCAGGTGCATGACTATGTCCTGCAGAATTTGCGGCTCTGCACGATTGGGTCTGGTGTTGGTGCAGAGCGAAAAACCGGACACTTCGTGGTTCACTTTGGCATTGATGCGGGTGCCAGTGAAGTAGGGGATCTGGTGCTGCGTAAAGATGAAGACGGGATATTGGTCGATACCTCGCAGTTGGTTAAAACAATCCATCAGCAGCTTACCGACCTGGCCCAGGTGACGCCGGCGGAAGATCAGCGCTATCAGCAGAAGCAGCGGGTAGTGATGTTGCGTTGTCTGGTCGTCGCCTTCGCACTGCGTCCCAATCGCCAACAGGATCGGCGTAGTGAACGGCGCAAGGTTTGGGTGGTGCGTGGTGTCAAACCGGTTCACCACTGTCTTGCTAGTGGGGAGGTTGTTGACCGTGTTACCGAGTTGCATTTGGGCGATACCGGTACACCCGTTGAGGTGAGTGGACAATCTTCTCCCGGGCTGGCGCTGCAGCCGGACCATTGGGAAATTCTCGATGTCAGTGTCGGTGGATTGGCTCTACTGAGAGACTCTTCCGGTCGTTCGCGGATTATGATTGGCGATCTTCTCGGCGTCGCCGACGATGCACACGGGCCGTGGCAAACTTTTATGGTCAGACGGGTCAGGTATGTCGACGAAGAAGATATGGTCGTTGGGGTACAAAAGCTTGAGGGCAAGGTCAGTGCTTTAAAGGTGGTTGGTGGAGAGCCTGGTGAGCGCTCTCCGGCGTTGCTCTATCAACCAGCCGGTGATGATAAAGATTCGTTGCTGTTGCCACCCGGTAACTGGCACAGCGGCGATAAAATCGTTACTGATCAAGCGCCGGCGCAAACTGTTGTCCTGGGCCGGGTGTTGGAGTTGACTCGACAGTTTGAGCTGTATGAGCTCTCCGACTAGCTCAAACAGGTGTAATAAAGACCGAGGGGTGAGACATGTTTTTTAGTGTGTGGGACAGGTAGAGGCAGAGATTCATGACAACTACAATTTGGCATAACCCGCGATGCAGCAAATCGCGACAGACCTTGCAACTGCTTCGTGACAACGGGATCGAACCCGAGGTGGTGGAGTATTTGAAAACGCCGCCCAACGCAGCGGAGTTAACAGCGGTGTTGACGGCTTTGCAGATGACTCCGCGGGAGCTGATGCGCACTAAAGAGGCAGTCTATAAGGAGATGGCTCTTAGCGATGACGGTCTCAGTGATCAGCAACTGATCGATGCCATGGTCAATGAGCCAAAACTGATTGAAAGGCCGGTGGTGACCCATGACGGAAAGGCAGCGCTCGGCAGACCGCCCGAGCAGGTGTTGGCACTTTTTTGATCCCGCAGTAGCGTAAGAAGCCCTGATCAATCGGTGTCTGACTGCTGGTACTGATCCAGCTCGCTCCGAACGAACGGCACGGTTATTCTTTGTTGCCCGGCGAGTGAACGACTGTCAAGCTGCTCTAAAAACGAGATGATCTGCGATGTCGACCGTTCAGCTCTTCGCAGAATGTATTCGATCACTTTTGGTTCCAGGTCGAGACCCAGAGCTGTGGCGCGCAACGCAATGAGCTCTTTTTTGCCGTTGTCATCAAGTTCAACAAGGTTGTATCGGGTTCCCCAGGCCAGGCGGCTGCTGAGGTCCGCTAGCCCGAAGCCGCACTCTTCAGGACCGTTTCGGGCCGTAAAAACAAGCAGGCAGTGGTATTCGTGTGCCAGGTTGTAGAGGCTGAACAGAGCCTCCTCCCAGTCGGCTCTTCCTGCGACCATGTCGACATCATCGACACAGATAAGGTCAAGGTAGTGCAGGTTTTCGATCATTGCTGGTGGGTGGTTTTTCAGCTCCCGGAGTGGCAGGTAGCTTATGTGCAGGCCTGCGTCAGCGCAGTGGTGAGCAGTTGCCTGGAGTAAATGGGTTTTGCCGCTACCCCGGGGCCCCTGTAGGTATAGCGATCGGTCAGAAGTGTCTGTCTCGATATTCTCTAACCGTGCGACAAGCTCCCGGTTTGCTGCGGTGCCACCAAGAAAGTTGTCGAACCTGAAGTTGACTTTCAGCTGAATGTTGAGCGGTAGCTGCTGAACCATCCCAGTTCAGTTGATCAGTTGGTAACGGGGTAGCGGGTTGCTGCCGGGTGCCGCAAGCTCATGGGAGCCGACTGGTAGTAGCCGATCTCCACGTTCAAACAGGCGGATCAGTTCGTTCCATTCCCCACTGTGTTGTAAGCGAAAAAGCACATTGCCGGGAGCGACTTGTAGGGGAATCACCTGCGTTACCCCCTGGAGATCGCTCAGGTAATCGCGGATTTCTCGAAAGCTGTTGAAATCGGTGACCCGTGTGACCAGCAGGTCGGAAGTTGAGTGTATTGCCAACGGACTGTGGCTGTAACGTGTAAACAGCGGCTCGCGGATTGCGGCCAAAGCCAGGGGAAAAAGGTGAACCACATTTGCTTTTGGGTGGGGCACAACAGTCCAGCAGCCGC
>OBIY01000617.1_pt1 | contig 13079 bp, 9 predicted proteins | sample 1519841 | NCBI WGS metagenome assembly OBIY01 (sample SAMN03019774, study PRJEB22545) | beach sand metagenome | biome: beach; feature: sea beach; material: beach sand | place: USA: Municipal Pensacola Beach, FL | collected 2010-07-30 | depth 30-40 cm m
GTTAGCCGATTAGTTGTGTGCCCCCCTCGCTCCCGGGTCTTCGTCCACGGTGCCGGTCAGCTGCGCCGCCGTCGCCGTCGGCGTGTCGTCCACCACAGTGACGCTGAAACTACCCTGAGCCTTCGAACCATCGGCGTCAGTGACCTCGAACGTCACTCCCGACAGCAGATCCGTGTTCTCGCCCGACCCCGCAGGATGTTTGACCGGCTGCTCCAGGGTGACCTTGTAGGTATAGGTCACGTTGCTACCGGCCACGCTCGCGCCGGTGACCTCCAGGGTGAGAACCGTAACGCCGCCAGCCGATCCGACCAGCTTGCCGCCAACCAGGGCGAACGTAACGCTCGTGCCGGCGAGGGTCTGAAGCTGCCCGTCCAGCGCGGCGGTATCCAGCAGGGCAAACGCCGCCACCGGATTGGCCGGCACGTCAGCACCGAAGTTCACCACCACGTTGCCCGTGTCAACGAGCGACTCGGTACTGTCGGTCTCGCCGGGACGCAGCGGCGTGCCATCCACGTTGGCAGACGGGAAGCCGTCCTCGTCTACCGTCAGATTCTCCGTCTCGCCAATCTGCGGAATCGAGTCCTCGGCGACAAGCAGCGTGACGGTAGCCGTCGACGGATCCCCATCACCGTCCTTGATGGTGTAGGTAAAGCTATCCGGGCCGGCGTACCCGCTATTGGGCGTGTAGCTGAACTTGCCGGTCGCCGCGTCATAACTGACGGTGCCGTTGCTCGCGGCGGTGAACGTCACCACCACAGCCGGATTGTTGTCGATATCAACGCCGTCGGCACCGAACGTGTCATTGGCGAACACATCGAAGGTGACAACTGTGTCCTCTGGCACGTTGATCGTGCCGTCGTCCACCGCCAGCGGCGTGTCGTCGACGATGTTGATGGTCACTGCGGAGTTGGCGCTGCTCCCGTCCTCGTCGGTCACCACGACATTGACCGACTCCAGGAAGCTGCCGTTCGAGGCTCCAGGCTGGCTGTCGTTGTCGACCGCCGTGTCCAGCGTGTAGCTGTACGACACGGTGCCGCCCTGGAACGTGCCGGCGTAACCGGTCAGCGTCAGTGTGCCGTGCGTGGTGTTGATCACCACCGGCGCGCTGCCCAGGTTCTGCAACTGCGCCAGGGTCAGCGACGTTCCGCCCACCGACACGGTGGCAATACCGTCCAGCGCCACGATGCTGAAGCCGCCGAGCTGGGTCAGCGCCGAACCGTTCGGGCTGCTGCCCGCCGGCAGGTCATTCTCGAATACCGTTTGGTCGCCATTCTGGCTGCCGATGCCGGTGATGGTCACCCCGTCATCAGCGCCAAAGATCGTGATGGTCAGCGTGCCGGTATCCGGGGTGTTCACGCCGTCAGTGATCGAGTACGTAAAGGTCTCGGTCAGCGTCTGGCCGGCCGACAGGCCCTGAATCACCGGGTTCGCGTTGTCGAGCTGGTAGACGTAGCTGCCATCGGCGTTCTTGACGATGCTGCCGTAGGCGGCCGCCTCTGCGCCCCAGGAAATGATGAGCGGGTTGTCATCCACGTCGGCCACGTCGGCGAAGCTCAGCGTCGGGCTTGGGTCCCCCGGGTGGGCGATGCTCAGGAGCACGTTGCCATTGGCCGTGACAACTCCGCCCTCGCCGGTGAAATTGTCCTCTTGCACCCAGTTCGTGTCGTCGTTGGCCTGCGGCGCCTGATCGTCGTCGATGATCGTCACCGTTGCCGTGTTATTGGTCAGGGTGGCGCCGATCGGATTGCTCAGGACGATCATGAAGGTCTCGTTACCCTCGACCAGGATGTCGGCCACGATGTTCTGGGTAACGGTGAATCCGATGAAACCGGGCGGAATGGTCACGGTGCCGCTCTGCGCACCGTCGAAGTAATCGTCCGGGAACGAGGCGGTACCCGGAACGATGGTGTAGGTGACCGTGACGGGCTTCGTCGACGGCTGGCTGAGTTTGATCAGGAAGGTCACTTCGTGGAAGGAGCCGTTCGACCCCTCGATCACACTGGCGCCCGAGACACCACCGCTGATCGGCGTGCCGCCGGGAATCAGCACGACCCCACCTTCGCCAGGCGTGCCACCGCCGATCTGCACATCCACCTCGACCGACACGGCGACATCCGGCTCTGGCTCGACCGGCAAAATCAGGTCGGTCGGGTTGTCGAACAGCAGCGTGCTCGCATCGGTAGGAATACCGGCGTCCGGGTTGACGCTCACGAAATCGTGATTGATGACCACGAACGAGTGCCCGCCCTCGCCGCTTTCACCGCCACCACCGGCCGCCGGGCCTGCCGCGGTCGCAGGCAGCAGCTGCGTCGGATCGCCGCCCGCCAGAATGGCGGCCTGGATGTCCTCCACGCTCGCCACCGCATCGGCAGCCTCGCCTTCGACGCCGTCTTCGCTGTAAACATCGGCGTCCAGTACCGCCTGGGAATTGCGCCCAAGGTCGAGCCAGCCACCATCATTGAACTGTATGGTGACGGCACCGGCATCGGCGGTACGGATGACCTCATCGGCGTAGACGGCATCCCCCACGGCCAACACGCGTTCGTCACCGTCGGCGTTGATCGCCACCACGTGCCCGACGACGACGGTGACGATACCGATTTGCTGTGCTGCCATGACCTACATCTCCCGAAAGGTGTGCGTTTTTGCCGGCATGACACTTCCACCACCGGCATGCTGGGGTCGATGATCGGCCGTACGGCGACGATCGGCTATTGGCTTTAGGTACAACCCGCCGTCCTGTGTGCAGTACTTCACACAGGACGGCACGCCGCCGCACACGATTCTTGCGCCGTCCGTACGCGGCACGGACGCGGACAGCGACAGAACCCGCGAAGCGGAAGGGGGGCGGCGGTCAGTTCGAGCTCTTGCTCAGTTGGGCGTCATCGCTGGCGAGTCCGGCGACCAGCAACGCCAACTGCAGACGCCCCGCAACGCCAAGCTTGCTGAATACCGACCCCAGATGGGCCTTGACCGTGCGCTCGGTGATATCGAGCCGCCGGGCGATGACCTTGTTGCTGGCGCCCTCGCCGATCAGCAGCGCAATCTGCCGTTCCCGCGGTGTCAGGCTGCCCAGATCCACGGCGGCGACGGCGGCTTTCGGCTCGACGGCGCGGCTGTTGGCGACCAGGCCGACCAGGCGATCGACGAGTTTGCGACCGACCCATACCTCCCCGCCCTGCACCGTCGCCAGTACCTTGCCCAGCAGTCGGGGGTCGATGTACGCATTGCAGTAGCCCCGCACGCCCGCACGCAACAGCTCGAACCCCTCGTCCTCGCTCGGTGCGTGACTGAGCGCCACCACACGGCACTGCGAATGACGGCTGATGAGCCCGGCGACACCCGCCACGCCCCCCAGCCCGGGAAGCGCCACATCAAGCAACACCAGTTGCCCCGCCTGCCCGTCCAGGGTACGCGCCAGCTCCGCCTGGTCATGCACCGGCACGGCGTCGTCTGGCACACCACTGCCCCAGCGGCGCAGAACGTCCTGGTCACCACTGGCCAGCACGATCATGGCAACGCCTCGCTGCGACGCGCTCCGGCGCCGCTCGCCCGGATGCATCCGACACACACACCGCGCATCTCAGCGCTCCCTCAGCGCCCGCTCGCGCGCACGCTCGATGGGCCACAACAAGTATTTCAGCACGCTCTTGCGTCCAGTCAGTACGTCGACGGTAGCGGTCATTCCCGGAATTATCGGCAGCGACACGCCATCCTTGACGTAACCGCGATCCAGCGTGCGCACACGGATCAAATAGTAGCTGCGCTCCTCGCCGCGACCGTCTTCCTGCGTGATGGCATCCGCGCTGATGTGTTCCAGGGTCGCCTCGAGCGCGCCGTAGATGGTTGAGTCATAGGCGGTCAGCTTGACCATGGCACGCTGGCCCGGGTGCAGAAAGGCGATGTCGCGCGGCTGCACCTTGGCTTCGACCAGCAGCGTGTCCTCCAGCGGAACGATCTCGACCAAATCCATGCCCGGCTGCACCACCCCGCCGACGGTGGACACCTTCAGCCGCTTGACGGTGCCACGCATCGGAGAACGCACCGCCGTGCGCGTGACCCGGTCCAGGGCCGCCGTGTTGTTCTCGGCGGTGGCGGCCAGTTCGGCCTTGGCCTCGTTGAGCTGCGCCTGCGCCTCGGTTCGGAACTTGATGCGCGCGTCCTCGATCTTGGACTCGGCCTCGTCCAGTGCCGCCCGTGCGGCCGGCAGGCGCAGCCGCACGCCATCCAGATCACCGCGTATCTCGTTGACCTGCCGCTTCAAACGCAGCAACTCCACCTGCGAGATAACGCCTTCCGCCGCGAGCGGCTCGGTGCGCACCAGCTCTTCACGCAGCAGGGCATAGCTGCGCTCCAGCTGGCCGGAAAGCGAACGCATCTCGGCCAGTTCCTGCCGGCGCTGGTCGCGCTGCTGTTCGAGGATCTGCACCGTCGAGGCGAGTTCCTGCTGACGCGTGTGATACAGCCGGCGGGCATCCTCGGCCAACTGCGGCGCGTCCTGCTTCACTTCGTCCGGCAGCTGCAGCGGCTTGCCCTCCGTCTCGGCGATCAGGCGGCTGACCTGCGCCAGCAGCGCCAGGTACTTGAGCCTGCCTTCCTGATACGAGGACGCGAAGCGGGTGTCGTCGATGCGCACCAGGATCTGGCCCTTGTCGACCACATCGCCCTCACGAACCAGGATTTCCTGCACGATGCCGCCTTCCAGGTTCTGCACGACCTGCACCTGACTGGACGGGATGATCTGTCCCTCGGCATGCGTGACCTCATCCACCTCGGCCAGGGCTGCCCACACCAGGCCCACCACCAGCAAGACCGCCACGGCCACCAGGATCAGGTGGCCGGCCGGATGGGCGGGGTCCACGTCCACCGCAACCGCGTCATCCATGAAGTCCAGATCCGCCCGTTCGAAACCGCGCTTGGGGGCGGCCTTGTCCGCCTGGCGATGCGACCCGCTCATGCCGGCCGCCCGGTCAGACGGCCGCCGCGCAACGCTTCGAGCACCTGATCCTTGGGCCCATCGGCAACGATGCGTCCACCGTCCATGACAATGATGCGGTTGACCAGCGACAGCAGCGAGGCGCGGTGTGTCACCAGCAGCAGGGTACGGCCTTCCAGCAACGGCGCCAGGCGGTTCTTGAACTGCTCCTCGGTGGAGTTGTCCATCGCATTGGTCGGCTCATCCATGATCAGCACCGGCGGCTCGAGCAGCAGGCCACGGGCGATGGCAACCGCCTGACGCTGACCGCCGGAAAGCCCCTCGCCGCGCTCGCCCACCGGCAATTCCAGCCCGGCCGGATGACGCGCCGCAAACGCCATGACGCCGGCCAACTCGGCGGCGCGCAGCACCGCCTCGTCGTTGGCATGCGGCGCCGCCAAGGCGATGTTGTCGCGCAAGCTGCCATAGAAGAGGGTTACATCCTGCGGCACGTAGCCGATGTTGCGACGCACGTCCGCCGGATCGATCTGACGCAGGTCGATGCCATCCAGCAACACCGCCCCCGCCGTCGGCTGATACAGGCCGAGAATGAGCTTCTCGAGCGTGCTCTTGCCCGACCCGATGCGACCGATGACCGCCACCCGCTCGCCGGGGTTGATGCGCAGCGACACATTGTCGAGGGCAGCGATCTGCTGTTCGGGGTAGGCGAAGCTGACGCCGCTGAACTCGATGGAACCCTGCAAAACCGGGCGGTGCATGAAGTTGCGATCGGGCGAACGCTCGACCGGCAGTTGCATGATCTGGTCCACCGACCGCAACGCCGCCACCGACTGATCGAAACGCACCAGCAGCGCCGCAACCTGTGCCAACGGACCCAGCGCCCGGCTGGCAAGCATCACGCAGGCAATCAAGCCACCGACGCTGAGTTCGCCCTTGATGATCAAGTGCACGCCGTACACCAGGATCCCCAGGGAACACAGCTGCACGGCGAGGCCGGCGGCGTTGATGGCCGACGCCGAGAGCATGCGCGAGCGCATGCCCAGCCGCGCCAGGGAGCCGACCAGCTGTTCCCAACGACGCTGGATGGGGCCAGACGCACCAATGCTGCGCACCGTCTCGTAACCGGTGAGGGTCTCGATCAGCGTGGCGTGCTTTTGCGATGCCTGGCGCATGGATTCCTGCACCAGCGCGCGCAGGCGCACCTGCGCCCGCCAGGCATACAGCACCACCAGCGGCATCAGCGCCAGCGGCACCAACACCAGGGGCCCTCCCAGCCACGCAATCACGGCCAGGAACAGGAGGGCGAACGGCACATCGATCAACGTGGTCAGCGTGGCGGAGGTAATGAACTCGCGGAATACCTCGAATTCCTGCAGCTGGTTGGCAAACGCCCCCACCGAACGCGGGCGGGCCTCCATGCGCAGCCCCATGACCCGCTCGAACAAGCGCGCCGACAGCGCGACGTCGAATTTCTTGCCGGCCACGTCCAGAAAGTACGCGCGCAGGGTGCGCATCAGCAGGTCGAACAGCGCCACCACACCGACGCCGATGGCCAACACCCACAGCGTTTCCACCGCGCGGTTCGGAACCACCCGGTTGTAGACGTTCATGGTGAACAGCGGCAACGCCAGCGCGAAGATGTTGACCAGAAATGCCGCCAGCAGCACCTCGCTGTAGATCGGCCACAGCTTGCGCAGCGTTCCCCAGAACCAGTGTCCTGACACCGGCGCCGCGTACTCGGCGCTGCGTTCGTCGAAGATCGGTGCCGGGCGTACCAGCAACGCGCTGCCCGCATACTCGGCTTCCAGACGCTCGCGCGGCCAAACGGCCTCACCCATGCCCGCGTCCGGGTCGACCACCCGCGCCGCGCCCTCTGCCTGCCATTCCAACAGCACCACCGCCCGACAATCGTGCAGCAGCACGACAACCGGCAGCACCGCCGGGCTGATCTGATCGAGCGCACGACGCACGACCCGAGCGCTCAGGGCGGCGCGCTCGGCCGCGCGCACGAACAGCGCCGGCGTCAGCGCCCCGTCCTGCAACGGCAACCCGGCCGTCAATGCCTGGTGTGACTTGGGGCGCTGGTAAAGGCGCGTCAGAAAGGTCAGACACTCGAGCAGCGGATCATCCGGCCGATGCAGATCGGCGTCAGCCAACGGCCATTGGGCCGCAGCCGACGCGGAAGCGTTTTCCATGAAAAACCCTTAAGGTTCGGGCGCAATGGGCCGTAGACAATACACCAGCCCAAACTTGGCACAAGGCCCAGATAACGGTGTCATCCCGCTTCTTCGACTGGCACCAGCGTGGCGACGGTATCGCTGCGTCGGCGCCCCCGGAACCGAACCGTGCCGTGTGACAGAAAGCCCTCATCGCCGCGCCCAGAATCCGCGTGTCGCGAGCGACGCGGCGTGGCGCGGCATTCGCGTTTGCTGTGCCTGCTGCTGACTATTCTATTGCTGCCGGCCAGCGCCGACTGGCCAGCGCTCGACGACGCCACCCTGCAGGCCGTCACCCAGCGTCACGGCGCGCTGGCAGCCGATCGCCTGCGCGCCTGGCAGGCCCTGATCGACGACTACCGCGACCAACCCCTGCACACCCAACTGCAGGCCACCAACGACTTCTTCAACCGGCTGGAATTCGTCGACGACATCGTGCACTGGCGGCGTGCCGACTACTGGGCAACGCCGGTGGAGTTCCTCACCAGTGGCGGTGGTGACTGCGAGGATTTCGCGATTGCGAAATATTTCACACTGCTGGAGATGGGCGTCCCCGAGTCGCGTCTGCAGATCACCTACGTCAAGGCACTTCGCCTGAGCCAGGCGCACATGGTGCTGGCCTACTACGCCAACCCGGCCGCGGATCCGCTGGTGCTGGACAACCTGGCAATCGACGTTTTGCCCGGTTCCGCCCGCAGCGACTTGGTCCCCGTGTACAGTTTCAACGGCTACGGCCTGTGGCTGTCCAAGGCCCGCGGCCGCAGCCAAAGGGTGGGCGGTGCCGAGCGACTGAGCCTGTGGCAGGACCTCAAAAGCCGCCTGGCACAGCAACGGGCCAGTGCCGGCCAAGCCTTCGCACAAACCATAGAGAAAAAACGATGACGCTGCTTCGGCAACTGATCATGGCCATCCTGGCAGTCCTGCTGCTGGTATTCGTCGGCAGCGTCACCATCAACGTGGTCAACACGCGCCAGTACCTGGACGCCCAGCTCCAATCGCACGCACAGGACGCCGCCACATCACTGGGCCTGTCGCTGTCTACCAGCGTCGCCGAAGACGACCGCGCCACCATGGAATCCATGGTCGACGCCATGTTCGACAGCGGCTACTACCGCACCATTGAACTGGTGAACACCGACGGCGCCGTGTTGTTGCAGCGCACCCAGCCGGTGCGTCTGGGCGAGGTGCCGGACTGGTTCGTGGGACTTCTGCCGCTGCGGACACCGGTCGGTGATGCGCTACTGATGTCCGGCTGGCGGCAGTTGGGCCAGGTCCGCGTGCGCAGCAACCCCGGCTACGCCTACCTGGAGCTGTGGCGCACCACGCGTGACTCGATCCAGCTGTTCGCGGCCGTCAGTGTTCTGGCCATGCTGCTGGCGGTGTTGGGCGTGCGCGTGCTGCTGCGCCCGCTGCGTGCCACCGAAACCCAGGCGATCGCCATCGCCGCGCGCGACTTCCCGGTTCAGGAGCGCCTGCCACGCACGCGCGAGCTGCGCCGTGTGGTGCAGGCCATGAACCACATGTCGCGCAAGGTGCAACAGATGCTGCACGAGCAGATCACGCTCAGCGAGGCCCTGCGCGCCCAGGCGTTCCGGGACCCGGTGACCGGCCTGGGCAACCGGGCATTGTTCGAGCACGACCTGCACCACCTGCTGACCGCCCCGGAGGAACACTTTCGCGGCACGCTGGCGCTGGTGCAGCTGCGCGACTTCAAGGCCTTCAACAATGCCCACGGCTACGCCGCCGGTGACGACCTGTTGCGCCAGGCGGCCGGCGCACTGCGTGAGGCCAGCGCCGACTTCGCGCCCCACACCCTGGCGCGCCTGGGCGGCGCCGACTTTGGGTTGCTTGTGGCGTGCGGCGAGGATGCCGAACTCGCCGAACTGGGCGCCACCCTGAGTCGCGCGCTGGCCGGCTTGCACGACCATGGCCTGCTGGCCGAGGCGGATGTCGGTCATGTCGGCCTGGCCGTGCATGCCGGCAACGACACGCCATCGGCCCTGCTCAGCCGTGCCGACGCGGCGCTGCGCGCGGCGCAGACCCAGGCCGGCAACGCCTGGCACGTGGCGGCGCCCGTGACCGGCACCACCCCGCGCCCCGCCAGTGCCTGGCGTGAGTTGCTCAACGAAAGCCTGCGCGACGGTGCCCTGGCCCTGTATGTCCAGCCGGTCATGCGTCTTGACGGCGAAGCGCCACTGCATCACGAGGTGCTGGTACGCCTGCACAGCGACGGGGAACTGCTGCCGGCCGGAGGGTTCATGCCCATGGCCGAACGGTTCGGTCTCGCCAGTGCTGTCGACCGTGCCGTGGTCGGCTCGGTACTGCAACGCCTGCCCGAACTGCCGGCCGACCGCCGTCTCGCGGTGAACCTGAGCCCCAGCTCACTCGCCGACACTCAATTCCGGCAGTGGCTGGACTCACAGTTGGCCGCACACCCGACCCTGGCGGGGCGACTCACGTTCGAAGTGCCCGAATACGGCGCGGCCCGACATCTGACGGCGCTGCGGGACCTCGCCGAGCGGCTGTCGCGCGCCGGCAGCGGCCTGGCGCTGGATCACTTCGGCCGCGGCTTCAACCCGTTCGATTATCTGGCGGGGCTGAAACTGCGTTACATCAAGGTCGACGGCCGCTACATCCGCGCCCTGCCACAGGACAGCGACAGCCGGTTTTTCGTCCATACCCTGCGCGAGGTCGCACACGGCCTGGAGTGCCTGATCATTGCCGAGACGGTCGAGGACGCCACGCAGCTGACCGCCGTCTGCGACCTGCGCATGGATGGCGCGCAGGGCTATCACCTGGCAACGCCGCAGCCGCTGTAGCCCGGCGGCGAACGTCACAGCACGTCGTCGTCGCCATCCACCAGCGGATTGAACGCCCCCAGACGGGCACGCAGCCGGCCACGCAGCAACAGCTTGCGTCGGGCACCTTCCGGCAGGTCGGTGAACATGATCACGCCGTTGTCAGCCAACAGCGCGACCAGGTCCTCCACCACGCGTGCCAGGTCGGCGTCGGTAACCGACAACGCCTCGGCCGCCGCCGCCTCACCGCCGTGACGCAGCAGGAACTCAAGCACATCCGGATGATCGCCCGGCAACGGCCCCTCGCTGCCGTCCTGCGGCTCGGCAAACACCGCCTCGATCAAGCCGTCAGTGGCGCGCCGCACATAGAACATCTGTCACACCCCGTGCCCGCAAGGGCGGTCATGATACCGATCGCCGCTCAGGCGCCACCCATGGCGTGCAGGATTTCCGGTTCGAACCCGAACTGGCGCAGGTCCGGCATGCGCTGCGGGTACAGCACACCGTCCAGGTGGTCGCACTCGTGCTGCACCACGCGTGCGTGAAAACCGGTGACCTCGCGCTCGATGCGCTGCCCACGCTCGTCGTACGCACTGTAGCGGACCGCCCGCGGCCGCGGCACCAGCCCGCGCAAGCCGGGCACGCTCAGACACCCTTCCCAGCCGGCCTCGGGCGTCGGGTCGAGCACCTCGATCACCGGATTGATCAGCACCGTGCGCGGCACCGCCTCGGCCTGCGGGTAGCGCGGATTGTGCGTCACGCCGAACACCACCACCCGCACCGAGACACCGATCTGCGGCGCCGCCAGGCCGGCGCCGCTGCAGGCCGCCATGGTGTCGAACAGGTCCTCGAGCAAGGTGGCAACCGCCGGATCGCGCGGATCGGCCACCGGCTGCGCCACACGCAGCAATAACGGATGCCCCATCCGCAGCACCTGCCTGACTGCCATAACGCCTCCGAGCCGTACAACCGGCACCAGCGTACCGCAGCGCGCCTGCCGCTACACTGCGCGGCCTTCCCGCTGCCCTGCCCACCATGACCGCGGTTACCGCCCGCCAACGCCTGAGCTCCAACGGCGCACTGTTCGCGCTGCTGGCGGCGTTCGGTTTCTCCATGAAGGCCATCCTGGTCAAGCTCGCCTACGCCTGGCAGCCGGTGGACGCCGTCACCCTGCTGGCACTGCGCATGCTGATGGCGTTGCCGTTTTTCCTCGCCCTGGCCTGGCAGGCACGTGACCGCGGCACCGCCACGCCGCTGCAGGCCAGCGACTGGCTGCGGCTGGCCTGGCTCGGTGTGACCGGCTACTACCTGGCCAGCATCCTCGATTTCTGGGGCCTGCAATACATCAACGCCGGCCTGGAACGGCTGATCCTGTTCCTGTACCCGACCCTGGTGGTGGTGCTCGGCGCCTGGCTCACACGCCGCCCGGTGGCACGGCGCGAACGCTGGGCGCTGGCGCTGTCCTACGGCGGCATCGCGCTCGCGTTCCTGAGCGACCTGCGCCTGGCCAGCGACCGTGGCGCGCTGATCCTGGGCAGCGCACTGGTGTTCGGCTCGGCGGTGTCCTACGCCCTGTACCTGCTGGCGAGCGGCAACACCATCGCCCGCCTCGGCAGCCGACGCACGGCCGCCTACGGCATGCTCATCTCGACCGCACTGGTGCTGGCGCAGTTCGCCGCCACCCAGCCGCTGGCCGCCCTGCGCCAGCCCTGGCCCATCTACGGCCTGGCACTGGCCATGGCGGTGTTCTCCACCGTGCTGCCGTCACTGCTGCTGGCCGAGGCCATCAAGCGCATCGGCGCCGGCCGGGTGGCGATGATCGGCTCGGCCGGGCCGATCATCACCATCTATCTTGGCGTGGTGCTGCTCGGCGAACCGGCCACCGCCGTGCAGCTGCTTGGCGCCGCCCTGGTGCTCACCGGCGTACTGCTGGTGACACTGCCAAGCCGCCGGACACCTGCCGACTGAACCCACCCGCCGCAGCGCCGCCCGGCGCCTGCCCGCATAATGCCCGCCCCGCCAACAGCACCCGTGCCGATGAAACGCCGCCACCGCCGTGCCCCCAAGCCGGCCACCGAACCGTTACCGCAACCCGTACTGATCGAACGCATGGCCGACGGCGGCCAGGGCGTCACCCACCTCGACGGCAAGCTGTGCTTTGTCGCCGGCGCGCTGACCGGCGAACGCGTCGAAGCCGCCTGGCTGAACCGCCACGCCAGCTACGACGAGGCGATCACCACCGCCGTGCTGCACGCATCGACGGAGCGGGTGACGCCCCCGTGCGCCGCCTATGAGCGCTGCGGCGGCTGCGTGCTGCAACACCAGGCACCCGACGCCCAGGCGCGGGACAAGCAGGCGCAGCTGGCAGAGAAGCTCGAACGCCTGGGCAACGTGGCACCCGATGCCTGGCTGGCGCCGGTGCGCGGCCCGGCCTGGCACTACCGGCGCCGGGCCCGCCTGGGCGTGCGCCACGTACCCAAGAAGGGCGGCGTGCTGGTCGGTTTCCGCGAACGGCGCTCGTCCTTCCTGACCGACATGACCGCCTGCCCGGTGCTCGACGCACGCCTGTCGGACCTGATCGCACCGCTGCGCACCCTGATCGGCAGTCTGTCCATCGCCGCCCAGGTGCCGCAGCTGGAAGTGACCGCCACCGACGACGACGTGCTGCTGGTCATGCGCCACCTGGCGCCGCTGAGCGACGCCGACCGTGCCGCGCTGACCGCCTTCGCCGCCGAGCACGGCCTGCGCTGGTTCCTGCAGCCGGCGGGCCCGGCCTCGGTACACCCGCTGCCGCCGGCCGACGACCGGCCGCTGCAGTACCGGCTGGACGCATTCGGCCTCTCGCTCGAGTTCGGGCCGCTCGATTTCACCCAGGTCAACTTCGCCATCAACCAGCAGCTGGTGCCGCTGGCAGTCGACCTGCTGGCACCGACCCCCGGCGAACGGATCGCGGACCTGTTCTGCGGCGTCGGCAACTTCAGCCTGGCACTGGCCAGCCGCGGCGCCAGCGTGCTCGGCCTGGAGGGCGACGCCGCCCTGGTGGCCCGTGCCCGGGACAACGCCCGCCGCGCCGGTCTGGCCGAGCGCTGCACCTTCCACACCGACAACCTGTGCCTGCGCGCCCGAACG
>OBIY01000618.1_pt1 | contig 13067 bp, 15 predicted proteins | sample 1519841 | NCBI WGS metagenome assembly OBIY01 (sample SAMN03019774, study PRJEB22545) | beach sand metagenome | biome: beach; feature: sea beach; material: beach sand | place: USA: Municipal Pensacola Beach, FL | collected 2010-07-30 | depth 30-40 cm m
GAAGTAGATGAAAGTCCTCGTTGAGAGAGCGCAAACCCCCCCCCCCCACATTTTCTTGTGTTGCGAGTCCCCCCGCAAGCCGCTCGGCCCGCCGGCAGACCGTGCGCGCCAGATGCAGATGCGCGGCGGCCGGTGATCCGCCGGGTAGGACGAACGAACGCAATGGCGTCAGATCCGCATTCATCGCATCGATTTCCTCTTCAAGCCGCACCACCTGCGCGTCTGTTACGCGCAATCCGGTTTCGTCCGCGCCATCCGTCTGCGCTTCGGCCGACGGGCGGCAAAGATCGGCACCCAGATCGAACAGGTCATTCTGGATACGGGCCAATGCCTGATCCGCATCACCATCGGTATAGAGCCGCGCAATGCCGATCGCAGCATTCGTCTCATCAACGGTGCCATAGGCGCAGACCCGCAGATCGAATTTCGCAACCCGCGCGCCTGACCCCAGGGCCGTGCTGCCCTGATCGCCGGTACGGGTGTAAATCTTGCTCAATACGACCATGATTTGCTCCTTCGTTGTTCAGCCCCGGCCAGCGAAATACAGTGCCGCCATCACGATGCAGATGGCGACAAATTGCGCGATCACCCGCCAGCGCATCAACCGGTTGCTCCAGCTTTGATTGAGCCGGCCGCCACGGAACATCACAAAAATACCCGCAAGCAGGATAAGAAATACAATGCCCAAGGCGAAGGGGATAAGCGTTTCGAAAAACTCTGCCATGCCGGCACCTCCTGCCAGAAAAACTGCCTAATTCAGACCGGCTCGCAACAGCTTCAGCTGGCGGGCGCTGCGGGGACGAGCCGCGCCGTCGCCGATGATTTGGCGATCAGCTCATCATCCACATTATAAAGCTCCCCTTCCAGAAAGCCGACCGTTTTGCCCATCCGCACCACACGGCCCACCGCCCGATGCGGCCCGGGCAGACCGGGTTTGAGGAAACTGATCTTCAGCTCAAGGGTGGGCGGCGTCAGCGCCATATCGGAAGCCACCATCACCGCATGCGCCATGGCCGCATCAAGCATGGCGGTCAGGAAGCCGCCCTGGATGACATTGCCCGAATGACATAAATCATCGCCTGGCTCGAAAACCATGACAGCTTCCTGCCTTTGCTTGTTTGCCCCGACGATCCCGCCGCCCAAATATTGCATGAACTTCAGATCCCGCTGCTGCAGGACCGCCAATATCTCCTGATCTGTCATAATCGCTGACTTGCACTCCAACTTCACCGAACGCCCCAGACGCCAAAAGCAAAGCTGACGCTAATAGCCGAAATAGTGGTGAGATTAAATCGATCTTTCCCGATCAACCGCGATGCGCCGCCCCCGCATCCACGGTAATGATCGTACCGCTGATATAACTTGCCCTGTCAGATGCAAGGAACGTCACCAGATCGGCGACTTCCTCAGGCTTGCCCGGACGCCCGAAAGGCAGGGCCTGCAACATCCGCTCAAGCCCCTTGGGATCGGAGCCCGCAAGGCTGCCGGTCAGCGAGCGCAACCGCTCGGTTTCAATCATACCGGGATTAACCCCGACAACCCGAATTCCGTCATCGGCGCTTTGCCCGCCAAGGCCGCGGGTAAAAGCCATCAGACTGGCATTGCCCGCACTGCCGACAATATAGCCTGCTGTCGGCTTTTCACCGCCCACGCCGATGATATTGATGATCACCCCTGCCTTCCGCTCCGCCATATGCCGGTACATCTCGCGGCACAGATTGATATAGCCGAATACTTTCAGATCCCACGCCTCGCGCCAGCGCTCTTCCTCGATCTTTGTCAGGCTGCCGCCCGGTATTGCCCCGGCATTATTCACCAGGATATCGGCATCCGGACAGGCGGCGATCAGTTTTTTCGCATTGCCGCCATCACCCAGATCCATCGCATGCACGGTGACCGAAACCTGATGACGGCTTGTAATGGCGTCGCGCACTTTCTCCAGGTCCGCGCCGGTTCGCGACACAATGTGCAGATGGCAACCTTCCGCCGCCAAGCCTTCGGCCACCGCCTTGCCGATCCCCTTGGATGCCCCGGTGACAATGGCCGTTTTCCCCGCCAGATCGAGTTCCATTCCCTGCGCTCCCTTTTATGATCACGTTGACGGTGCGTTTATGCTTCTGCACCACTTGCCGGCTTTTTGCCTGCCGGATCCCGCCAACTCAGTCTGACATAGCGCGCACCGCATCGCCAGCATTGCCCGCAAGCTCCACTTTGCCCGAAACCGTCTGATGCAGCGCTTGCAGGCCGTGATCGACGATGCCCATGCCACGCAGATGCGTTACCGTATCCGCCAGATAGTCACAATTCGCGCCGCTTTGCCCGACCCCCTGACGGATCAATGCAACCTGATCGGCAAAAGGCAGCTTGCCGGCATATTGCGGGTGCGCGTGATCGACTGTGAAACAAAGTGCCCGCACAACCCGACCATCATTCAGATAGGCCGGTAGTTGCGATTCCCGATAAACGAGAGTCACCTGTTCGCGCGCAATCAGATAGTCACGTACAGCCGCCGCTTCCGCCGCTGCAATGTGAAAAGCCAGACCATGGCACGAGCCGCCACGGTCAAGACCAAAGACAAGCCCGGGCTTTTCCGGTGTCCCCCGATGGACATGGGACAAAACGCAGAACGACCGGTGAAATCCAAATATCCGGGCGCGATACACCCCCAGGCTGTCAAAGCCCGGACGCCACATCAGCGACCCATAACCGAACACCCACAAATCCTGATCAGTCACAACAACTCTCTTGCTAATACGAACTAACTTATTAGAATTTCTAATAAGTTAGTTTTATATAACCACGTCAATTTCGAAAAGTTGTAACGATGACTTGAAATACAGGAAACCATCTCCGGCGACCACTTCATACCACTATTGATTGTTTTGGACGGGTAGGATAACACCTGTAACTAATTGGATTATCGGTTTGGTTTCACAAACAGATCGGATGAGTTGCGAAGGTGACAGGCTGTGCAATTCTCAGTTGACGACCTGCCGCAGCCCTTATTGTTATTATATGGCTATTGGCAGAAAAAGAATAAAAATGGATGCCTGCCGGGGCGCAAGGACATCGATCCAGTGGATATGCGGCAATTTCTTGCCCATACCGCGCTGATTGATATTGTCGGTGACGCCACTTCACCAAAATTCCGCTTTCGACTGGTCGGCACGCATATTGTCGATGTTCACGGGTCGGAGCTGACAGGTCAATTTATCGATGAGCTTGATATCGGCGATAGCTGGCATGACGCATTGGCGCTTTGCCACTACACAACCGAGAATGGCAAACCCGCCTTCCAGGCCGGGGAATATCTGCGCAAGCATGACGACGCCCGTTTTGGTTTCGAGCGTCTGATGCTGCCACTCGCCGGTGATGGCCGGTCCGTTGACATGCTGCTGGTCGGCGCCAATCTGACACGCCTGCCCAACAACCGCTAGAACCACCAAAAACTGCACCAACTCCTGAAAACAGCCTTAAAGGCATTTCCGGGATTATCCTTGACACTGCACGATATCGGTTTTACAACGCGCCCGTTTTAGCACTCATTATGCTAGAGTGCTAAAAGATCATGGATAGGCGGCGGATGCATTGCATGAACAGGCATGCCTCGGCCGAACCTATCAAAGATTCAGGTTTATTCAAGGGAGACCAGGCAAATGGCGTTTCGACCTTTGCATGACAGAGTGCTTGTCCGTCAGGCTGAGCAGGAAGAAAAGACAAGTGGCGGCATCATCATTCCTGGCACCGCGCAGGAAAAACCCCAGGAAGGTGAAGTCGTCGCCGTTGGTCCAGGCGCACGCCGCGAGGACGGTTCCATCGCGCCGATGGATGTCAAAAAGGGCGATAAGGTGCTGTACGGCAAATGGTCCGGCACCGAGATCAAGATCGACGGCGAAGAGCTGATGATCATGAAGGAAAGCGACATCCTCGGGGTGATCAGCTGATCGACGGCTTGCGCAGCCCGGCGAACAGCCGGCGCTCGCCGCAAATCCAACAGATCAAGATAGAGAGGAATTCGGCAAATGGCGAAAGAAGTTAAGTTTCATAGCGAGGCCCGGGATCAAATGCTCAAGGGCGTCGACATCCTGGCGGATGCGGTCAAGGTGACCCTGGGCCCCAAGGGCCGCAATGTGGTCATCGAGAAAGCCTTTGGCGCGCCGCGTATCACCAAGGATGGCGTGACGGTGGCCAAGGAAATCGAACTGGCCGATAAGTTCGAGAATATGGGTGCACAGATGCTGCGCGAAGTGGCGTCCAAGACCAACGATATTGCCGGTGACGGCACCACGACAGCCACGGTTCTTGGCCAGGCAATCGTTCGCGAAGGCGCGACATCGGTTGCCGCGGGCATGAATCCGATGGATCTGAAGCGCGGCATCGACATGGCGGTCGAGGCGGTTATCGCGGATCTGGCCAAACGCTCCAAGAAAATCAAATCTTCTGAAGAAATCGCCCAGGTCGGCACGATTTCCGCTAATGGCGAGGCCGAGATCGGCCGCATGATCGCCGAAGCGATGGACAAGGTCGGTCAGGAAGGCGTGATCACGGTGGAAGAGGCGAAAGGCCTTGAGACCGAACTCGACGTCGTCGAGGGCATGCAGTTCGATCGCGGCTATCTGTCGCCCTATTTCATCACCAATGCGGACAAGATGATTGCTGATCTCGAAGATCCGCTGATCCTGATCCACGAGGCGAAGCTGACCAACCTGCAGCCGATGCTGCCGATTCTCGAAGCGGTTGTGCAGTCAAGCCGTCCGCTGCTGATCATCGCCGAGGATGTCGAAGGCGAAGCACTTGCGACCCTGGTGGTCAACAAGCTGCGTGGCGGGCTGAAGATCGCGGCTGTCAAGGCCCCGGGCTTTGGCGATCGGCGCAAGGCCATGCTCGAGGATATCGCCGTTCTGACCGGCGGCACCGTCATCTCCGAGGATCTGGGCATCAAGCTTGAAACCGTCACCCTCGACATGCTGGGCACCGCGAAAAAGGTGCAGATCAGCAAGGACGACACCACTGTCATCAATGGTGCCGGCAAGAAGAAGGACATCGAGGCCCGCTGCGGTCAGATCCGTGCGCAGATCGAGGAAACAACCTCCGATTACGACAAGGAAAAACTGCAGGAACGGCTTGCGAAGCTCGCGGGTGGTGTTGCCGTTATCCGCGTCGGCGGCGCGACCGAGGTCGAAGTGAAGGAACGCAAGGACCGCGTCGACGATTCGCTCAGCGCAACCCGCGCGGCGGTCGAAGAGGGCGTCGTGCCCGGTGGCGGCGCGACCCTGGTTTATGCTGCCAAGGCACTCGACAAGCTGGTGCCCGGCAATGACGATCAGAAGGCCGGTATCGCCATCGTGCGCAAGGCCTTGCAGGCGCCAGCGCGGCAAATCGCCGAAAATGCCGGTGTCGACGGCTCGATCATCGTTGGCAAGCTGATGGAAAGCAAAGACAAAAATCTTGGCTACAACGCGCAGACCGATGAGTTTGTGGACATGTTCAAGGCCGGCATCATCGATCCCGCAAAGGTCGTGCGCGCCGCCTTGCAGGATGCCGCATCGGTTGCCGGTCTCCTGATCACCACCGAAGCGATGGTCGCAGACAAGCCCGAACCCGCAGGCGCGGGCGGCGGCATGCCCGATATGGGCGGCATGGGCGGCATGGGTGGCATGGGCGGTATGCCCGGCATGATGTAACCCATTGCATCACAGTAAATTAAAAGGGGCCGCGATTTTCGCAGCCCCTTTTTTCTGTTCTGAACTTTTCCTGCGCGATATCCGCCGACAGTTGACCTGGCTACACAACCTTCAGCCTAGCGCGGCGATAAAGCGCTCATACAAGGCGTTTTCAGGCGCGAAGATATAGTCCGCCTGCGCGGCACTGACCTGACTGCAACCTGCCGCATGCAAGGCACTGACCACCGGATAGAGCATATCAGACCCGCATTGCAGACTGCCCTGCCGCCCGCTCAACGCGACCTGGCATCCGAACTTGCTCTGCAATGCCGCCATCGCGCCCGCCATTGCAGCCTCATCTGACGGCGTCACGAAATGAACAAGCCGTTCGGCATCCGCCCGTGCGCTGCCCTCGATCATATCGAGAATCCGGCGCAGGGCAGTTTTCGCTGCATCATCCCACACCGCATTGCGCGAGGCCGCCAGACAGGCCTGGCTGCGCAGGATAACCCCGTCATTGAGGATCTTGAGATTATTGGCGACCAATGTTGTCCCGGTAGACGTAATATCGACGATCGCTTCGGCCGCGCCGGAATTAGGCGCCCCTTCGGTTGCGCCCAAACTCTCGACGATGCGGTAATCCGCGACCCCGTGCTGCGCGAAAAAGTCACGCGTCAGCGTCAGATATTTCGTCGCCACCCGCAATCTGCGCCCGTGGCGGCGATGGAATGCCGTACTGACTTCATCAAGATCCGCCATCGAATGCACATCAATCCAGGAACGCGGCACCGCAACCACAAGATCGGCCTTGCCGAAGCCGAGCGGTTTCAGCAGCATCATGCAGGTTTCCAGATCAAGCGTTTTTTCCCGCATCAGATCTTCGCCGGTAATGCCCAAATGGACTGCGCCGCTTTCCAGATAGGTCGGGATCTCACCCGATTGCAAAAACGCGATCTCCACATCGGGTACCGCTGGCATATGGCCGACATATTCACGCCCCGAACCGCCGGAAATGGGAATTCCACAGCTTTTCAGATAGTCGTGGGTCTGTTCCGCAAGCCGCCCCTTGCTCTGGATGGCCAGTACAAGTTTACCGCCCATTACGCCTCTCCCCTGGCAAGCAACAGCCATTCCGTCCGGATCGCGCCGCCAATCGCGGGAATTTCCTTATCCGCGCCAAGCTGCGCAAGCAGACGGTCATAACGGCCACCGCCGGCAATTGGCCCCGGCACCCCCTCAGCCTGGGCGCGCAGTTCGAAAACAAAGCCTGTATAATATTGCAGCCCGCGCTCGAACCGCGCGGCAAACCGCAACTGATCAACCGGCACACCGCGCTTGTCTGCCAGATCGCAACGCCGCTCGAACCGGGCAATCTCAGCGTCCAGAGCGATGCCCGCCTGCCGCGTCAGATCGCGCAATCCGGCAATCGCGCCCGCACACCCGCCGCTGATATCGAAAAAGGCGTCAAACAGCGCCACAATCTCCTGCGACAGGGCGCCGCTGCGCGCATCGGCTGCCTGTTCGAGGAAGCGCACGGTAATCTCGTCGATGGTACGGCCACCGGCGGGCGCAATCCCCGCCATTTGCAGCACATCCTCGACGGCTGCTTTCGCCTGCTCACCATCCAGCGCACCCAAAGCAGCAAGAAACGCGGTGCGGTCAGCACCGGCGCCATCCGCACCGCTCAACCGATTGATCAGATCCTGCAACTGACCGGGCCGCCAGAACTGATGTTTCAACCGCAGCCGCCACCGTTCGGGCAACTGCAACTGGTCGATCAGCCCGAAAAACAATCCGACATCGCCGATCTCGATTGCATATTCAGACAGGCCGGTTGCCTGCACGGCGGCAAGGGTGACGGCCAGCACCTCCGCATCGGCGGCTTCCTTGTCGTCGATGCCAAGACATTCGACCCCGGCCTGCAGGAACTGGCAGGGACGGTCGCGGCCGGGCGGCTGAAAGCGGAATGCGGGCCCGTTATAGCTCAGCCTTGCCGGTCCGCCAGCCCCGGCCCCGCGCAAATACATCCGGCAAGCAGGAATCGTCAGCTCGGGCCGGAGGCACAGTTCCTGCCCCGACGCATCGTTGAAGGCATAGATACGCCGCCGGATATCCTCGCCCGACTGCTCCAGAAAAACGTCCGCCGGTTCCAGAATGGGCGGCTCGATGAAATCATAGCCATGGGCATCAAATACCGCCGCGATTTCGGCATCCTGGGCGCGCAGTTTGGCAAGCGCCGCCGCGTCGTAATCCGGCATTCCGGGGATACGCATCAGATCTGTTCCTTCAACTCCGGCAATCATTATTACGCCGATATCATGGCGGCACTTATACCTTGCTCAGCGAATGGGTAAAGGCCGGCGGGGTGCGCGGATGCCCCTTTTGCCCCGAAAGCCGCACTCAGAACGTCTCACACAGCTGGCAGATCACGCGCCAGCATGTCGCGCACCGCCGCTACAAGTTCCGCCCGCGGCACGGAAATCTGCGCCGGCTGATCCTCGCGCCAGGCCTTGTTGTCGCTGATTTCCGCCGATAGCCGGGAACCAAGCAGCAAATCCTTCAGCGTGACCTCACCGGCGGCAAACTCATCCTCCCCGGCAATGACGGCAATCGGCGCATGCCGCTTGTCTGCATATTTGAGCTGTGCGCGCATGCCGCTGCCTCCCAGATAAAGCTCCGCGCGGATACCGGCCGCCCGCAATTCGCCGACCATTTTCTGATAATCGCCCATCTTCGCCGCATCAAGCACCAGCACGATAACAGGGCCCGCAGGCTGTGCCGTATCGCTATTGAGCAGCCGCAAGGCCGCAAGCAACCGGTCCACCCCGATCGATACGCCGGTCGCGGGCACCTCGACCCCCTTGAAGCGCTTCACCAGATCGTCATAGCGCCCGCCACCTGCAACCGAGCCGAACTGAACCTTATTGCCCTTTTCATCCAGGACCTCGAAAGTCAGCTCCGCCTCAATCACCGGACCGGTATAATAACCAAGCCCGCGCACCACAGACGGATCGAAACACACCCGGTCGCCAGCAAAGCCCGCCGCACTCAGCAGATGATCGATCTCCTCAAGCTCGGCAACCCCTTCGCAGCCCACCGCGCTATCGCCGACAAGCGCGCGCAGCGTGGCGCAGACTTTTGCGCGATCGGGATCGCCCGCCTCGATGAATGCGATGACCCGCGCGATCTGATCCTCGCTCAGATGCGCGCCTTCGGTAAAATCCCCCGATTCGTCGCGCCGCCCGGCACCGAGCAGCAGCCGCACCCCCTCGACCCCCAGACGGTCGAGCTTGTCGACCGCGCGCAGGATCGTCAGCCGCTTTTGCGCGATTTCGGGATCATCGCCATGGGCCGCGCCAATCGTCTCCAGCACACCATTGAGGATTTTGCGGTTATTGACACGCACCATATAGTCGCCGCGCGCGATCCCCAGCGCCTCCAGCGCATCCGACAGCACCATGCATAATTCCGCATCGGCAGCCATCACCGGCGCACCCACCGTATCGACATCAAACTGGAAGAATTCGCGATAGCGACCCGGGCCTGGCTTCTCATTACGCCATACCGGACCGAACTGATAACGCCGGAAAGGTTTGGGCAATGCATCGAAATGTTCCGCCACAAGCCGCGCGAGCGGCGCGGTCAGATCGTAGCGCAGCGCCAGCCACTGATCGTCATCATCGCGCAACGCGAACACCCCCTCATTGGGGCGATCTGAATCGGGCAAGAACTTGCCCAGCGCATCGGCATATTCGAAGGCCGAGGTTTCAAGCGGTTCGAACCCGTAGGAGTCATAAACCGCGCGGATCGTGTCCAACGCGGCCTGCCGCGCCATCACATCGCCAGCGAACTGATCGCGCAGCCCCCGCGGCACCCGTGCCTTGGGCCGGAATGTTTTCTTTTTTGCCATGCGCCCTACTTTGTCTTGCCTGCTTTGGTACAGGTCAAAAATCCGCGCCCGCCTCTTTACGGGAGGCGGGCGCGCATACCTAACTTATTTGACCGGTAAGGGGCAAGATCGCGGGCACAAGAGCGATAGTCTTGCGGGCTAACCCTTGGTCACTTCTTCCTCAAGCGCCGCGATATCCCCTTCGGTGAACAAATATTCCTTCAGCTCTTTCTCGAAATCGGGGCTGTTGCGCCGCAGCCATTCAAGCGCCATTGCCGCATGTTCGATTTCCTCGCGCATATTATGCAGCAGGATGGCTTTCAGTGCGGGATCGTCGCAATCATCGGCCCGTTGCCGGTACCAGTCCACCGCCTCAAGCTCTTCCATCAGCGAGACAATCGCCTGATGCATCGCCAATGTCTTGGGCGACAGCCGTTCGCGGGGGGCATGCAGTTCTTCACTCGACATATTCTGTTCTCTCCGGGTTAAACAAGCGCCAAGACCTTGGGAAGTACAGCCTCAGATGCCGCCTTGTTTTGTCGGCGGTGCTTCTGTCAAATTTTCATTCTCATCGCCAAGCGCGCGCAACGCAGCCATTATGTCATCCAGCAGGTCCGGTGTTGGCGCTATCATACCTTCTTCTTCGGCAACCTCCATCTCCCGCGCATCATATTCCCAATCGCGCAGTAATTTCACTTTCCCGGCCCGGTCAAGGCGCGGATCGGTAACGATTTCCGCCGGTCGGCGGAAATCCAGGTGCGTAAGCTGTTCTCCGTGCTTGGTCATCGCAAACCTCCTGAACATGATATCAGCCCAACCGGCGATTGCCACCAGCCCCTGCGCAACACGCTGTTAACCGGCAGTAAGTTCATGCACATGAACATCATGGGCGGAATGTTCAGACAATATTTCAAGCGCCACATTTTCCTGTTGCGGCGTCCAGACCCGCACCCATAGAAGCAATCCGCCCCTGGCGAGCTGGCTTTCCAGTTCCGCAGCATGCTTTTTACCCAGAAGCCGCGCGAGCACAGCACCAATTGCTGCGCCGGCACCGCCGCTGGCAACCGTTGCCGCGAGCGTCGCGCCCAATGGGCCACCAGCAGCCGTTGCCAGACCGGCTGCAATGCCAGCTGCGACATACATCGGCAAGCCAAACAGCATACCCTCAGCAGCACCCAACGATTCCTGCGAGATATAGTTCCCCCGCGCGGCATTCGCATCGTCTTCCAGTTCCTCAATGCGTGAAAAATGCCGCCGTAATTTCTTCTCCACCGCGTCCGTTCCGGCGAGAATACTGATGTCCGCCCTGTCGAAACCGCCAATCATCAGAGCATCAATTGTTGTCTCAAGAGTTTCAGGATCATCGAAAATCCCGACGGCTTCTCGAACCTTATCTATGTTTTCATCAGTATCGACCATCAGAGTCCCTCCACCCATCCAGAATGAAACAATGGCGGGCAACCACGTTCCTCAGAACATATGCCCTTACAAAAAATGTGGGGCGTCGGGACGATACTGCAATAGGATCAGCGCGACTGGCTGTGATATTCGGGGTTTGGCATCATATCGACGGCGGCGGCCATGCGATTGGTCATGTTGAAGAAAGACGCAACCGCCGCAATGTCCCAGATATCGACCTCCGAAAAGCCCGCATCACGCAACGCCTGACGATCGGATTCCAGCACCCTGTCAGGGGTTTCGGTCATCTTAACCGCGAAATCGAGCATCGCGCGCTGTCGCGGCGACAGATCGGCGACACGATAATTCATCACCAGAAGCTCGCCAAGTTCAGGCTTACCCGACAAGTCACGTACCGCCGCACCATGAGCGGTCAGGCAATAGAAGCAATGATTGGCGCTGCTGACCGCGACCGCAATCATTTCACGCTCAAGCTTGCTCAGCCCGCTTTCCGCCAGCATCAGGTTATTATACATCCCCATGAAACCGCGCAGCTTTTCCTCATCATGGGCATAGGCCAGCAGGACATTGGGCACCATCCCGAGCTTTTCCTCGCAAACATCGAAATATTTCCGCAAGTCGGGCGACATCGCCTCACGCGGCAAGGGGTTGATATCAAGGGCTGTCAGGTGATCGGGTTGCGACATGATGGCCTTCCATTTCCTGCAAAACGAATGAGTGCGAATGCGACAAGGGGCAAGTGTAGCGCAGATCACACCCCGAATGCGACGGATTGACCATCACCCGTACGTAACAGACGGGCGTGATCTGGACACGCATGCCTCTATCACTTGCGCCAGGTAACCAGACCCGGTGCGCAGGCGGCGCGGCGGTTCCACCCGCAACGGAATGTCGCGCCGCCCTTTTTTTCTTCATCACGCGCGGCCGCCCCCTGGCGGGCGATCCGCTTCGCGCGCGCATATTACCGGTGTCTGATGGCCGCACGCCCCCTATGAAAGCCGCCCGCTTCGCAGTAACCTAGCGCAAAGCAATCGCCAGATAATGCGCGGAAAAAAGCAAGGCAGGGGACAGGAGCGGCATGTCGGACATCACGCTTGAGGTCACAGGGTTCTTTCACAGCCCAAGCAAAACGGTCAGCTATGTCATTGCCGACCCGCGCGCCAAGCGCGCTGCCATCATCGACCCGGTGCTCGATTTCGATGTCGGGGGATGCCTCACCGATACCGAATCGGCGGATGCGATCATCGGTCATATCCGGCAGGAAAACCTTGTCGTCGACTGGATTCTCGAAACCCAGCTGCATGATGATCATCTATCCGCGGCACCCTATCTGCGCGATGCGCTGGGCGGGCAGGTTGCGGTTGGCGCAGGCGTCACCGCCACACAGACGGAATTGCAGCAATTGTTTCACCTGCCCGATTTTCCCTGCGACGGGCAGCAATTTGACCGATTGCTTGCCAATGGCGACACATTCGAGATCGGCGACATACCGGCACGCGCCTACGCCATGCCCGGCCATTCGGGTTCGTGCACGACTTATCTGATCGGCGATTGCGCCTTTGTCGGCGACACGCTGCTGATGCCCGACAACGGAACCGCACGCTGCGATCTGCCGGGGGGAAGTGCGGCGGAAATGTTCCGCTCGGTGCAGGCACTTTACGGGCTACCCGAAGAAACGCGCATCTTCACCGGCCATGATCCTGAACATCGCGGCCGCGATATCGCCTGGGAATCGACGGTTGCCGAACAAAAGGAAAAGAATATCCATATCAAGGACGGGGTCAGCGAAGCGGATTTTCGCGAGTTCCGCAATCGCCGCGACCGGGGGCTGTCGAAACCGGATTGCCATTACCAGGCATTGCAATTCAACATGGCGGGCGCGCAACTCCCGGCCCCCGACGCTAACGGCGTGTCCTATTTCCGCATGCCGGTCAATGCTATCCCGAAGGCGGCGAAACCGTTCAAATTACGCTTGGTGCACTGAATTCGCATTCGGCCGGACGCCGCCCAGCCGCCTAGGTCATGCACTTATGGATGTGTGGCTGATTGACTGTTGGAAAAGAGGAGATCAGCATAGCGCAATGTCGCTGCGATTG
>OBIY01000619.1_pt1 | contig 13026 bp, 13 predicted proteins | sample 1519841 | NCBI WGS metagenome assembly OBIY01 (sample SAMN03019774, study PRJEB22545) | beach sand metagenome | biome: beach; feature: sea beach; material: beach sand | place: USA: Municipal Pensacola Beach, FL | collected 2010-07-30 | depth 30-40 cm m
CGCACGCGATTGCGCAAGGGCTGTTTCAGGCGCGCGGCGCGGAATTTTCCGCCGTCTGCGCGGCGGCGGACCGGCTGCGCGCGCGGATGTGCGGCGACACGGTCAGCTATGTGGTCAACCGCAACATCAATTATACCAATGTCTGCTATTTCAAATGCCAGTTCTGCGCCTTTTCCAAAGGCAAGCTGAGCGAGAATCTGCGCGGCAAGCCCTATGATCTGGGACTTGGAGAGATTGTTCGCCGGGCCGAGGAAGCCTGGGCGCGCGGCGCGAGCGAGGTTTGCATGCAGGGGGGCATTCACCCCGATTACACAGGTCAGACCTATCTCGATATCTGTCGCGCGGTAAAGGCGGCACTGCCTGATATGCATATTCATGCCTTTTCCCCGCTTGAAATCTGGCAGGGGGCAGCGACGCTTGAGCTGTCGCTTGAGGCGTTCCTGTCGGCGCTGAAAGAGGCGGGGCTTGGCACCTTGCCCGGGACCGCCGCTGAAACGCTCGACGATGAGGTGCGCGCGGTGCTTTGTCCCGACAAGCTGAAAAGCGATGAATGGCTGGCGGTGATGGCGGCCGCCCACAAGGTCGGTTTCAAGACGACCGCGACGATCATGTACGGGCATGTGGAAGGCCCCGAACATTGGGCGCGGCATCTGCGCAAGATTCGCGATCTGCAAAAACAGACCGGTGGCTTTACCGAATTCGTGCCGTTGCCCTTTGTGCATATGGAGGCGCCGATTTATCTCAAGGGCCAGGCGCGGCAGGGCCCGACATTCCGCGAGGCGGTGCTGATGCATGCGGTGGCGCGGCTCGTGCTGCATCCGCATATCCCCAATATTCAGACAAGCTGGGTCAAGATGGGCCGTGAAGGTGTGCTGGCCTGCCTTGATGCCGGGGTGAACGATCTGGGCGGCACGTTGATGAACGAAACGATCACCCGCGCCGCGGGTGCCACCCATGGTCAGGAAATGCCCCCCGAGGCAATGGAAGCGCTGATCCGCGCGGCTGGCCGCACCCCGCGCCAGCGTCGCACCGATTACGGCGAGATTGCGCCGTCGCGGGTCGCCGCATCCTTTGCGGCAGCGCCGTTGAGCCCCGTCGTCAACGAGGCGGCAGGCAAGTTTGCCCGTCCGGGCGCGCGGCCGGAAAAACCTGTCCCTGCCGATCTTGGCGAGGCGAATTGACGCGGTTTGCGCATTATTGTCAGTAAACAGGAAATCCACGGTTTACGCTGGCCTCGGGCATCGCTTATATAGTCAGAAAATTGATGCGGGACGATTGGAGTATAGAGGCATGGCCGATACCGAATATCAGCGTGGTTCGATGGATATCAGCGAACATCGCGAAATGTGGGAAATCTTCATCTCGATTACGAAATGGTCCTCGGCCGGAATTATTCTGGTACTTGCCCTGATGGCGATTTTCTTGACCTGATCTTGTCGCGCGCGGCCGAGCTGGTGCGTATTTCCTGCCGATTAACTGCCGAAACTCACAGAATATGAAGCTTGCCATACCGTGCGAGCGGCACACAGATGAAACCCGTGTCGCCGCAAGTCCCGAGACCGTGAAGAAGCTTGTCGGCCTTGGCCTTGACGTCGTCGTCGAAACAGGCGCCGGGGCGGGGGCCAGTATCGCCGATGCGGATTTCGAGGCAGCCGGCGCATCGATCGCGCCTGATGCGGTTGCTGCGGTGACGGATGCGGATATCGTTTTCTGTGTACAACGGCCAACGGCGGATGCGGTGGCGGCAATGAAGCGCGGTGCCAATCTCATCGGCATGCTTGCGCCATTCCGCGATCAGGATGTGTTGCAGGACTATGCCGAGCGGGGGCTGGCGGCTTTCGCCATGGAATTCATGCCGCGTATTACCCGCGCGCAATCGATGGATGTGCTGTCCTCGCAGGCCAATCTGGCGGGTTATCGCGCGGTGATCGAGGCGTGCCAGCTGTTTGGCCGTGCCATGCCGATGATGATGACCGCTGCGGGCACCATCGCGCCGGGCCGGGTCCTGGTGATGGGTGCCGGTGTCGCCGGTTTGCAGGCGATTGCCACGGCCCGCCGGCTTGGCGCCATCGTCAGCGCGACCGATGTGCGGCCCGCCGCCAAGGAACAGGTGGAAAGCCTTGGTGGGAATTTCGTGATGGTCGAATCGGAAGAAACCGCCGCGGCGGAAACCGCAGGCGGCTATGCGCGCGAGATGAGCGAAGAGTATCAGCGCGCCCAGGCGGCGCTGATCGCTGAAACCCTGAAGAAGCAGGATATCGCGATCTGTACGGCATTGATTCCCGGACGGCCCGCCCCTGTGCTGATTACCGAAGAGATGGTAAAATCGATGAAGCCCGGGTCGGTGATCGTCGATCTCGCCGTTGAGCAGGGGGGCAATTGTCCGCTCAGCAAGCCCGGCGAATGCGTGGAAGCGCATGGTGTGCGGATCATCGGCTATCGGAATATGCCCGGGCGCCTGCCGGTGGATGCGTCTGCGCTTTATGCGAAGAATTTGCTCAATTTCCTCAAGCCATTGATCGCCGAAAGCGGTGTGCTGGAGATTGACTGGGAAGATGAAATCATTCTTGGCACGTTATTGACGCGCAACGGGGCGGTGGTTCACCCGGCCCTTATGGCAACGGCGGAATGAGCGGATAACGCATATGGAAATTGATCCCTTTATCTTTCGCTTGGCGATTTTCGCATTGGCGATTTTCGTTGGCTATTATGTGGTGTGGAGCGTGACCCCTGCCCTGCATACGCCGTTGATGGCGGTGACCAATGCGATTTCCTCGGTGATCGTGGTGGGGGCGCTTCTGGCGGTGGGGGCGGAAGCCGCTGCCGACATGTCGGAGGCCGGCATGATCGCCAAGGGTCTTGGCTTTGTTGCGCTGATCCTCGCCTCGGTGAATATCTTCGGCGGCTTCCTGGTTACCCAGCGCATGCTTGCCATGTACAAAAAGAAACAAAAGTAAGGGATGCATGTGAGCGCTAATCTTGCCGCCCTGGCCTATCTGGCCGCTGGTATCCTGTTCATTCTGGCGTTGCGCGGGCTGTCATCGCCTGAAACCTCGCGCCGGGGCAATATCTTTGGCATGGTCGGCATGGGAATTGCCGTGCTGACGACCCTGGCCGTGTCGGGGGTGAAAGATCCGCTGACCTGGGGGCTGATCGTCGGTGGCGTTGTCATCGGTGGCGGGATCGGTGCGGTAATTGCCAACCGCATCGCAATGACTGCGATGCCGCAGCTTGTCGCTGCTTTTCACAGCCTTGTTGGCATGGCCGCGGTGCTGGTCGCGGGGTCCGCCCTCTATACGCCGCAGGCTTACGGGATCGGCATGCCCGGCGCGATCAAGATCGCCAGCCTGATTGAAATGTCGCTTGGGGCGGCGATCGGCGCGGTCACTTTTTCAGGATCGGTGATTGCCTTCGCCAAATTGCAGGGGCTGGTATCGGGGGCGCCGGTTGTCTTCAAGGGGCAGCATCCGCTCAATGCCTTGCTTGGCATTTTGCTGCTTGTGCTTATCGTGCTGTTCTGCCAGTCGGAATCGCATGCCATGTTCTGGGGGCTGACGCTGCTTGCCTTCATCATCGGGGTGACGCTGATCATTCCGATCGGCGGTGCGGATATGCCGGTGGTCGGGTCGATGCTCAACTCCTATTCGGGCTGGGCAGCGGCGGGGATCGGATTCACGCTTGAGAATACCGCGCTGATCATTACCGGTGCGCTGGTCGGGTCGTCCGGTGCGATCCTGTCCTATATCATGTGCAAGGGCATGAACCGCTCTTTCTTTAATGTCATTCTGGGCGGCTTTGGCGCGGACGATGCCGCGGCCGCCGGCGGCGTGGTCGAGACCCGGCCGGTCAAGCAGGGCAGCGCCGAGGATGCGGCCTTTATCATGCGTAATGCGGGTTCGGTCATCATCGTCCCGGGCTATGGCATGGCGGTTGCCCAGGCGCAGCATGCGCTGCGTGAGATGGTGGACCTGCTCAAGGAGGAAGGCGTCAAGATTTCTTACGCCATCCATCCTGTGGCAGGGCGCATGCCTGGTCATATGAATGTGCTGCTGGCCGAAGCCAATGTTCCTTATGACGAGGTGTTCGAGCTTGAGGATATCAACAGCCAGTTCCCCACCGCCGATGTCGCCTTCGTCATCGGCGCGAATGACGTGACCAACCCTGCGGCCAAGACCGACAAGGCGAGCCCGATCTACGGCATGCCGATCCTTGATGTGGAAAAGGCGCAGACCGTGCTGTTCGTGAAACGCGGCATGGGCTCGGGCTATGCCGGGGTCGAGAATGAGCTGTTCTTCCGCGACAATACGATGATGCTGTTCGCGGATGCCAAGAAAATGGTCGAAGATATCGTCAAGGCATTCTGAACGGCGGCGCTTTATTTATCGCGCGCCGCGCGCCATATTAACGTCATGACGATACGCAAGATCGCGAAGATGGGGCATCCCGTGCTGCGCCGCGCCGCGCGCCCGGTGAGCGACCCCACTGATCCGGAAATCCAGCGGCTGATCGCCGACATGGTGGAAACCATGATGGACGCGAATGGCGCGGGGCTTGCCGCGCCGCAGGTGCATGAGGGGGTGCGGATCGTGATTTTCCATGCCCCGGCGGATGCCGACCCTGGTGCAGCACCTGAGGCGCGCGCCCCGCTCACGGTGCTGATCAACCCCGAAATCGACATTCTCGGTGATGAGATGGAAGAGGGCTGGGAAGGCTGTCTGTCGGTGCCGGGGCTGCGCGGGCTGGTGCCGCGCTATACGCATTTGCGCTACTCTGGGCTTGATCAGGACGGTGTGCCGTTTGCGCGTGAGGCGCGCGGATTTCATGCCCGTGTCGTGCAGCATGAATGCGACCATCTGGACGGGATGCTTTACCCGCAGCGGATGCGCGATCTTGGCAATCTGGTATTTGAGAGCGAATTGCCGCGCCTGATGGCGGCGGCGCGGGACGATCATTTGCGGGAGCGGAGCGAATGAGCGACGGCCCGCAGCAAGGCGCAGCGCCGGTCGGGGCCATGGCGCGCGACCGGGCTGTGCTGCTTGCCGCTGCCTTGCCGCATGCCGCCTTTGATGGCTGGCCGATTGCCTTCGAGCAGGCGATTGCTGATTGTGCGTTCGATGCCGGGCATGCGGAGCTTGTTTTCCCGAACGGGGCCGCGGATCTCGTTGGCTATTTCTGGCAAAGCATGGATGGGGCACTTGCGGACCGTCTTGCCGCCTGTCTGCGCGACGGGATGGGGATATCCGAACGGGTCGGGATCGCCTTGCGCGAATATATCGCGCTGCTTGCCCCGCATCGCGAGGCGGTGCGTCGCGCCATGGCCTTTCAGGCGCTGCCGCACAATGCTGCGGGCGCGGCGCGTGCGCTTTACGGGACGGTGGATACGATCTGGCGCGCGGTCGGCGACACATCGACCGATTTCAATTTCTATACCAAGCGGTTGACTTTGGCCGCTGTGGTCGCGGCGACCCTTACCCATTGGCTGGCGCAGCAGCCGACAGGCGATGATGCGGCCGATGCGGCGGCGATCGGCGCGTTCATCGACCGCCGGCTTGTCGATGTGCTGCGTGTGGAAAAGCTCAAGGCACAGGCGCGGGGGCTTGCCGCGCGATTGCCTGATCCGCTACGCCTGCTCGGTCAAATCGGCGGCTTGCGCGGGGGATTTGCCGGGCCGGGGCCGGGGCGGGGGCGTCCGGGTTAGCCCTGCCGATGCGCGCGTTTGGTTCTTCTATGCGTCAGGCTATAGCACTTGATTATGCTGACCCGGCGGCGGTTTTCGCGCCGTTTGCCGATGAGCCCTGGGCGGTGTTTCTTGATTCCGCGCGGGCCGATACCGCGCTTGGCCGCTATAGCTTCATTTGTGTTGACCCGGTCAGTCGGCTGACTGTCACGGGCGATGAATTACGGCGCGATGGCAAGCCTGAGCGTGGCGACCCTTTCGATCTGCTGCGGCAGATGCTTGCCGCGCGTGCCGCACCGCTGCTTCCCGGTTTGCCGCCATTTCAGGGTGGGGCTGCGGGGTTTTTCGGCTATGAGCTTGGCGGTTGGATCGAAAGGCTGCCCCCGCCCCGGCCCGGTGGCGCGGGCCTGCCCGATATGGCTGTGGGCATTTATCCGGCAGTGCTTGCCTTTGATGTCATCGCACAGAAGGCGTGGCTGATCGCTGAAGCCGATTGTCCGCCCGCGCGCGTCGCACGGCTTCGGCAGGCAATGAGCGATGCACGCGCGCAGCCCGGCGGGCAAGATGATCCAGACCGCGTCGCCGCGCCCATGGCCTGCAATCCGCGCAGCAATTTCACCCGTGATGCCTATTGCGCGGCGGTTGCGCGCGTCATCGACTATATTCTGGCGGGCGATATCTTTCAGGCCAATATCGCGCAGCGTTTCACCCTGGACCTGCCGGACGATTTTGCGCCCTATCAGTTCTATCGCCGGTTGCGGCAGGTGAATGCCGCGCCTTTTGCCGCCTATCTGCGGCTGGAAAACGGTGTGCTCGCCTCTTCCTCTCCCGAGCGGTTCGTGAAACTTTCAGGTGAGGCGGTGGAGGCGCGGCCGATCAAGGGCACCCGCCCGCGTGCCGCCGATTGGGCGACAGATCCTGGCGCTGATCGCGCCATTGCCGAGGCACTGCTTGGCAGCGAAAAGGATCGTGCCGAAAATGTGATGATCGTCGATCTGTTGCGCAATGATCTCAGCCGGGTATGCCGTGATGGCAGCGTTACCGTGCCCACCCTTTGCGGACTTGAGAGCTATGCCATGGTGCATCATCTCGTCTCGGTCGTGCGTGGCCGGCTACGTGCCGGGCTCGGGGCGAGCGACCTGCTGCGCGCGGCCTTCCCCGGCGGGTCGATCACCGGTGCGCCGAAAATCCGCGCGATGGAGATTATCGCCCAGACCGAGCCGCATCCGCGCGGCCCCTATTGCGGGGCCATCGGCTATCTGGGATCAGATGGCGGCATGGATCTCAATATTGCGATCCGTACCGTGACATTTGCCGGCGGCCTGGCGCATTTTCATGCGGGCGGCGGTATCGTTGCCGATTCCGATCCGATGACGGAATATAACGAGACACTGGATAAAGCGCGGGCCATCTTTGCCGCTTTCGGTGTCGCGCCGCCGGTGCCGCTATCATGATCCTGCTGATCGATAATTACGATTCGTTCGTCCATAATCTTGCCCGTTATGTGGGGGAGCTTGGCTTTGCGCGTGAAGTGGTCCGCAATGACGCGATCAGCCTGCCCGACATTGCCGCCCTTGATCCGGAGGCGATCATTTTATCACCGGGGCCCTGTACCCCGCGTGAGGCGGGCATTTCGCTCACCCTTGTGCGGCAGATGTCGGACCGGGTACCGATGCTGGGTGTCTGTCTTGGCCATCAGGCGATTGCGGAAAGCTTCGGCGCCGTGCTGCGGCGCGCATTGACGCCCCGGCATGGCAAGGCGTCCCTGATCCGTCATGAGGGGACGGGGCTGTTTGCCGGATTGCCGGACCCGTTGCGCGTCGGGCGCTATCATTCGCTTGCGGTTGAAATCGGCGACGGCTCGCCGCTGCAAGTTACCGCCAGGGCCGAGGATGGCGAGGTGATGGCCTTCGCGCATCCGCATCTGCCGGTTTTCGGGGTGCAGTTTCACCCCGAATCGGTGTTGACGGAAAACGGACACCGGCTGCTTGGCAATTTTCTTGAACTGGCGGCGGCGTGGAACAGGGCAAGGGGGGCGGTATGATCGGCTGGCTTAATGGCGAACTTGCGGAACTCGATACATTGCGGATCGATCCGCGCGACCGGGGGTTTCTGCTGGGCGACGGATTATTTGAAACCCTGCTGTCGGAGAATGGCACGATCCGCCGGGTGCGGCGGCATTTGACGCGGTTGCAGGAATCGGCGGATCTCATCGGCCTGCCGCTGCATAAGACCGATCTTGAACTTTTGACTGCGATGCAGCGTGTGCTTGCCGCAAATGGCTTGCAGGAAGGCCGTGCGGCCTTGCGGCTGACGGTGAGCCGCGGGGTCGGGCCGCGCGGGCTTGTCCCGCCTGTTGAGGCAGCGGCGACGATCCTGATCACCGCTGCCGCGCTCGGGGCCCCGGCGGCAAGTTGCAGTGCCATGATCGCGCAAACCGTGCGGGGATCGGGCACGGTCAGCGCGCGGGTAAAAAGCCTCAATTATCTCGATTCGGTGCTGGCGCGGCGCGAGGCGGCGCAGCGCGGCGTTGATGAGGCGTTGATGCGCAATTGCCATGGCCGGATCGCGGAAGCCAGTGCGGCCAATCTGTTTCTGGTACGCGATGGCGGGCTTGTGACACCACCAGTCAGTGAAGGGGCGCTCCCCGGTATTCAGCGCGCGGTGGTGATGGCGGCGGCCCGCGCACTTGGTATCGACATTGTGGAGGCGGCGGTGAGTGATACCGAGCTTGCCTGTGCGGATGAGCTATTCCTCACCAATTCCCTGATCGGTATCTGTCCGCTTGTCACGCTTGAGGGGCGAAAGGTGGGGTCGGGCCTGCCCGGGCCTGTGACCGGCAAGATCGCGACGCGGGCAGGCGCGCTCGACTAACCGCGTTCTGTGCTTTCTGTGGGCGTGCGTGCTTGTGCAGGCAGTTAAAGCTCAGTTGCGCGGCCGCACGATCCGGCAGGTCGCTGTCCCATAGACGCAGATCCTGCCGTCGGGATCGACGATCGTGCCATCGGTGATGACAGTCCGCCCCTGGGTATCGATGACCTTGCCATGAGCGACATAGACGGTGCCGTCCGCCTTCATCGCACGCAGATATTTGATATTGAGGTCGACAGTGGTGAACACCTCTTCCTCCGCAAGCGTGCTGATCAGCGCCCAGCCCATCACCCCGTCAAGGACGGTCGCGCCATAGCCGCCATGCACATTGAAGGAGGGATTGCGGTGTTTTTCGCCCGGATAGCATAAAAGCCTTGCCCAACCCCGATCGAATGCGTCGAGTTCGACATCCATCAGATCGGTCATCGACTGCACATTGGAACGCTTGTCCTGCATGAGTTGCAGTCGGGTCATGCCGTCGGGCATGCCGCGTTTTTTCTTCTCTTCCGGCATGACTTGGCGCCGCCCCTTTCCTGTTCGCATTGCTGCCCGCAGGCGGCGGCGTGCGATCAGGCGAAGTTCAGATCAGTTCGCGGACGCTGCCCGAAGCGGGGATATGCCCATCTGTATAGCGTTCGTGATTTTTTTCAATATCACCGAGCTTATAAAGATAGTTGACCATCATGCCGTGCGACTGGCGGAAGCCGTTTTTCGACAGGTCGCCGAGAAAATTGAGCCGTTCGACCCGCGCGCCATTCGTCAGGTGGAAATGCGCCACCGGATCGCGTGCGGTGCCGCTATCGCGTCGCGCTTCGAGCAGATAGCGCGCGCCAAGTCGGGTCAGTACCGGCTGCAGCAGGCCGGAAATCTCCGTATCCAGCCACCAGTCGGGCGTTTCAAGCAGGCCGATCAGCGCAGCCTCAGACGATTGCGCGCCGCTCTTTGCCTTGAGCGCCAGCGCGTCGGCGGCCGGCAACATGACAGCAATGTCGCCGGACTTGAGCGCGTCATCGAGCCAGGCCGCAAAACCGGGCATGGGTGACAGGGTGGCAAAGGCTTTCAGGCGTGGAAATTTGGCCTTCAGGTCATTGACGACCCGTTTGATCAGAAATTCGCCAAAGCCGACCCCGGCAAGCCCCTTCTGCGCGTTGGAAATTGAATAGAAGATCGCCGTATCGGCTTCTTCCGGCACGGCGGCGGGCGCTGTCTCGTCAAGCAGTTCCTGCACATTGCCGGCGATGCCGCTGACAAGCGCCACTTCGACGAAGATCAGCGGTTCGTTGGGCATGGCGGGATGAAAAAAGCCATAGCAGCGCCGATCCGAATCGAGGCGATTCTTGAGATCATTCCAGGATTTGATTTCATGCACCGCCTCATAAGCGATGAGTTTTTCAAGCAAGGCGGCGGGCGCTTCCCAGTCAATCGCATGCAATTCGAGGAAGCCCGCATCGAACCAGGACGTAAGCAACTCACGCAGTTCCTGATCGAGTGGTCCGAGCCGGGGCGCGTCGCGCTTGAAGCGCAAGATGTCGGCGCGCAGATCGACCAGGAATTTCACCCCCTGGGCGATCCCGTTGAACTGCCGCAACAGCCGGATACGCGGTGATTCGAGCAATTGCCGCAAGCGCCGCTCGGCCGCTGCCAGCGCATCTTCGGATTTCTGATCGAAAAGCGGTTTGGCGGCCTGCCTTACCGCCGCATGGTCGACGCCATATGAATCAGCCAGCAGCAGGAGAAAGCGTTTGCGGCCCTTGTCGCTCAGGCTCAGATAGGTGCGGCCGATCTCGGTCGCCTGATTGCGCGCGGCGACCTCGCCGCCGCGTGCTTCAAGGCAGCTGTCGATCTGCTGCCGCAGGCGGGCAATGTCTTCTTCGGGCAGGTCGGGGCGCAGCGAACCGCCCATACGGCCCAGTGTCACGCCGCGCAAATCGCGCAGCGCCCGCGCGATACGGCTGCCGGTACGGCCAAAAAGCCGCGATTCCTGTTCTGCCGGTGCCGGTAATACTTCCACAGTGACTACTCCTGTCTGCGGCGCGTTCCGTAATGTTGCCGCGATTATGACATGTCGAACGATAAGGGGAGGTTACGACCAAATCATGACGCAACGCCTATTCCAGATAGGTATGGTGCATTGCAAAAAAGCCAAGCAGTGTCGCGAAAAATCTTTTCCTGCCAGAGAATTAGCGAGAGGGTCAACTCGCGCCTGATCAGGCAATGATATCGGGATAAATCACATCTTCAAGGCGTACGATCTCGTCGCGCAGCCGCAGCTTTTTCTTTTTCAGCCGCTGCAATTGCAACCGGTCGCCTGCCGGGTTTTCCTGCAAGGCGGAAATCGCGGCATCAAGATCCCGATGCTCCTGCCGCAATTCATGCAACTGGGCGCGCAGGTTCTCGGTATCTGGCATAGGGGGACCGTCGGGACAACTGTTTGAATAAACCGTCTGCACTATAGCATAGACGCGCGCTACCGCTATCGCCTGACATGCCGAAATGTGAAAGGCCGAAAAGCGGAAGATTGACCAGGGATCGGCACGCAAGCCGTGTCAGTGCGGCCGGTTCAGCGCAGGCCGATATCCTCCCCCCAGCGTTGCAGACCGGCCGTTTCAAGATCGAACAGGTCGAGCACCCGCCCCAGCCCGTGATCGACCATCTCCTCAAGTGATTTCGGGCGCGGATAGAAGGCGGGCATGGGCGGTGCGATGATCGCGCCCAGATCCGACAGCCGCGCCATATTGCGCAAATGCCCGCCATGCAGCGGCGATTCGCGCACCATCAGCACCAGCCGCCGCCGTTCCTTGAGAACCACATCGGCCGCGCGTGTGAGCAGATTTGAGGTCGCCCCGCTGGCGATTTCCGACATGCTGCGGATCGAGCAGGGGGCAATGATCATGCCCATGGTTTTGAATGATCCGCTGGCGATGGCGGCGGCGACATCATTGATGTGATAATATTTATCAGCCTGTGTGGCGATCTCGCGCGGTTTGTAATCGGTCTCCTGCGTCATCGCGATTTCCGCCGCGCGGCTCATCACCAGATGGCTTTCAATTTCCAATTGTTTTAATAAAGTCAATAGCCTGACGCCATATTCCACACCGGTTGCGCCGCTGATGCCGACGATGATCCGGCGTGTCGGGGCAGGCTCGAGCGCAAGGCCCGCCTGTCGCAGCACCGCGCTGACGGGCACCTGCAGGACGCGCGCGAAAGGTTCCGCCCATTCAAGGTTGAGCGCCTGCCGTCCGCGAATGACACGGCTGACAACGGCCCTGTCGCGACCGATGGCTTTTGCCAGATCTTCCTGGGTTGCACCGACGCGTTTGAGGTTTTCTCTAAACCAGTTCTCATTCATGTGAGGAATGTGTGATGAATCGCTGACTGCGTCAATATGTATGGGCTGACATATTAAGAATTGCATGTTCTAATATGACATCCCGATGACCGTTGAAGGAGGTAACGATGCACCCTGAAGCGCAACTTGAAGCACTTCGCGTGGAACATGATCGGCTCGACGACGTAATAAAGCGGGAGGCTCGCAGACCGGGCACCGACGATTTGCATCTGGCGGAGCTGAAGCGCGAAAAACTGCGCCTGAAGGAAGCGATCCTGGAAATGCAGAAGGGGTCTGTCACCATCAATTAGCAAGCAGCAGGACAGCGCCCGCGGCCGGCGCTAGGCGGCCGGTTTGCGGGCCACGCAAATCAGATAGGGCGATGTGATCCGGTTGGGGCCCCGGCGCAAAAGCGCAAGTCCCAGGCGGATCGGCAGGGTCAGTGCGATTTTGAGCGCCTGTGCGGGACGTGCACCCAGCAGGCGCTCAATCCGCCCCAGATGCAGCACGCCAAGATGCGCCGGCAGGGCATAATCGCAGGATAATATCGTCAGCCCGGCTTGTGCATGCGCGCGCGCCAGCATTGCCTTGTCGAGGGGGACATGCTTTGCGTAAAGCGCGGGGTTGAAGCATTTTTGCAGCCGCCCGAGCGGACCTGTCATGTTCGGCACAAGGGTGATCATCAGCCCGCCGGGGCGGAGGAACGTGGCGCAGGCTTCGCAAGCGGTGGCGGTGTCCGCGAAATGTTCCACGAGCCCGTTGCTCCATAATATGTCGAAACGACCGATAAGCGCTTCTGGCGGATCGAACATATCGGCGCGGAAAACCTCCCCCGGCACGGCGAGGGCGGTGAGCAATCGCTGCGCGCTCGCACAGCCTTCGGCCGAATAATCAAGCCCGCTGACCGCGAAACCGAACTGCTGATGGAAATAGGCAAGCCAGCGTGAGGCACCGCAGCCGATTTCGATGAAATGCGGCCCCGGCGGCGGATTTTCCCTGATGGTACGGGTAAAGAAGGCATGCAGGGCGCGGTTGACATAGTTACGCGGACCGGGCGCGGCCGGATCGATCGGCCGGAATGTGCCGGCCCCGGCCCAGACCCCGTCCCAATAAGCGCGCGCAGTGATGGCGGTTTGCGGGGTTGTTTTCG
>OBIY01000620.1_pt1 | contig 13016 bp, 12 predicted proteins | sample 1519841 | NCBI WGS metagenome assembly OBIY01 (sample SAMN03019774, study PRJEB22545) | beach sand metagenome | biome: beach; feature: sea beach; material: beach sand | place: USA: Municipal Pensacola Beach, FL | collected 2010-07-30 | depth 30-40 cm m
ACACTCGTTGTTGCACTTTCTCGACAGGCAACCAGCATGCCTTCAAAAGTGCGCCCCTCTTTACCTTTTGGCCCTAGAGGGGGTAAATCAGCCTGGAAGACTGAGCATGCAAGGCGTTATTCGGAGACACCTTGATGCGCTATGGCTTACGCCAGGCCTTCACCCTCAACGGCCAGCGTACGGTACGTTGCTGCTCGCCCCATGCCGTGAGCAGTGTTTCCCGGAATTCCCCAAGCGGGTCTTCTCCCGCCTTGCGGGCATTTACCAAGGCTGACCAGGTATCCAGATAGCCGAGCATGTCCGTGGCGGACCATTGTCGTGTAATGGCGTCGTCAGGGAAGGGCAGGGCTGGCCAGTGGTGCTCTGTGCCGGCATAACCGCTCACCACCCGGGTTCGTTCGGCAGGCCACCAGCGTGCCAGCAGACTGTCGTGAAAGTCACGGATCAGTGCTCCCAGCCCCTCGACCTCGCAGAGCCCATAGCTGATTAGAGCAAGCACCCCGCCGGGGCGCAGGCAGCGTTCCGCCTCTGTGAAGAAACCTTCCTGTTCAAACCAGTGAAATGCCTGAGCCACCGTAATCAGCGCCACAGAGTTGGCGGCCAGAGGCAGTTGATGGGCCTGGCAGGCCAGAAAGTGCGTTTTCGATGCAGGGGCCGCCTGCAGTTGTTTCAGACTGATATCGGCGCCAATCACCCGTTTGAAGTGGGGCTCAAGTGCCCGGGCAGCCTGTCCTGTCCCACAGCCCAAGTCCAGCGCTCGCGCCTGCGAGGCATCACGGCAGCAGTTAGCCAGCCATTGAAACAGCGAAGGCGGATAGGTCGGGCGGTATTGCTGATACTGGATTCCCCGTTGAAACAGGGGATCAGTCATTGAAGAAACCGTCGTTGTCGAAGTGAGCCGCCCACAAACGGCCGTCGGCACGCTCCAGATCCAGTGCAATGCCGGCCAACAGCTGGCCTTCCGGTGCGGCACACCAGGCAATGGTGCCGTACAGATGGTAGGTGCCATGCTCTTCCAGCAGGGCAACCCACAGCTCTACATCGGTATTGGGCTTGATGGGGGCGGGGAGTTCCACGCTGATGCCTGCCAGCGAGACGTCGTGGCTGGTCAGGTATAGGCGGTCATCCGGGCTGACAGAGAGCGAGCCGCTGGGAAGCAGGGTGAGCGAAAGGCTTTCTTCCCGGTGAATGCGGGGGTGGCGCCGGTTTTCCATTGCGGTAGCCATGCGCGTTACCCGTAGATCATCCGGTCAACCGCATAGGCAGACAGGGCAATGAACCCGACCACGCCAGCGAGGAACAGCAGAAAACGCAGTGCCGGTTTGACTGTGGTGGGCAGTGGTTCTGTCTCGCGGGGTGATTGGGATTGTGGGTGTTCACTCATCAGCCAGCTCCCTGAAATAGCCAGTAGCCACAGTATCCGCTATTCCACCGGATTAGGAAACCGGTGTGACAAAACGGGTTCACACCCTTTTGTCATGTTTCGTGAACCGGGGTTAACTGGTCAGGGCAATGCAGTTTGCCACGGGGCTGACAAGCGTGTGTCGAGGTCTTGGACGTCCGATCCTGTCGCTTATCCTTGTGCTCTGCGATGGAGCACAAAAAAGGGGCCTTGCGGCCCCTTCGTTGTCACAGATTGTCAGCTGGTGGATCAGCCGCCTACCTGGATTTTCTGGAACAAGTACTCATGCAGGGAGTCGGACAGCAACGGCAAGTACGACACCATCAGCAGAGCGGTCAGCATCACGGCAATGGGCAGAATGTATTTCTCATAGCGACGGTAGAAGCTGCCACCGTGAACCTTGGCAGATTCCACTTCCTCGTCGCCGACCACCTGCCGGGTTAACAAGTGATTCAACGCTACGGGCGGGGACAGATACCCCAGCTCGAAGGCCACCAGCGTGATCATCCAGAAGTGCAATGGTGCAATGCCGTTATCAAAGGCGATCTGGGCAATCGTGGCGTTCACCAGGATGACCGCCCCATAGGGGTCCATGATCATGCCGATAATGACCATTGTGACGACCAGCAGCGTCATGGCAACCCAGATGTTCGGGAAGGTTTCAGGCAGCATTTCCATCAACCCGGAACGCTCGATGATACCCCCCACGCTGACCGACAGTGCCATCAGCATCAGCAGGGCACCAATGTGGCCGGTCGTTTCATTGGTCGCAAATCGCAGAGAGGTTTCCAGTTTTTCGCCTACGCCAGGCTCCGGCTGGTAGTGCGGATCCATATCCGGAGTCTTGACCAGGTAGTGGATCACCAGTGCTGCAATCAGCACTGCATTTCGCCAGAACAGTCCCCACATCACGCCTTGCAGCTCGGCCTCGGAGGTGCCGGTAGGAATGTGACCCGCGTTCAGCGCACCGTTGATTACCCACAGGTTGTAGCAGGAGTAAACAATCAGAGGTACCAGGATCAGGGTAAAGACGTGCAGCGTTTTTTCGCTGAGTTTCTCGTAGGCGAGAATAGACAGCAGCATCACCGGCAGGATGATGGGGGCGTAGTTCTCGTTCAGGTGGGTATCCAGCAGATCGCGGAACACCACAATCACCGTGCCCATGATGATCACGTAGGGCAGCAGTGGTACCAGTCGCTTGATGCTGGCCGGCACTGCTTCAGAGAACGGGGCAATTCGCGCCGGCGCGGTGCGGGCAAACTGGCTGTACAGGAAGAACAGACCCAGCGACAGGAAGAAGATCTTCAGGCCGGAGGTGAACAGTTCGTCGGTGGTCACGCTGTTGTTCAGGGCGGCGATGATAACCACCAGCAGACAGGGGCGCAGCACCACACCCATGGAGCCGGACATGGCGGTGGCGGCCAGGGCCAATTGCTTGCGGGCGCCAGCACGTACCAGCTCGTTGTAGATGGTGGCACCGGCGGCAATAACGAAGATGCCGGAAGCACCAGTGTAGGCGGTAGGAACGGCCGCCACGGCCAGTACCACAAAGCACATCAGTTCCGGGGACATTTTCCACGGACGCAGCACATCAAAGACCAGATGGGCCATCTTGGTCTGGCGCAGCATCATACCGATCCAGATATACAGGGCCAGGCTCAGGAACAGGGTAGACAGCTCCATCATCATGCCCAGGTACACGCTGATACCGTGGTAGTAACCCTGGCTAACAAATTGGGCGCCAGCGGTAAGACACATGAAGCTGTACAGCGGGATGGTCAGCAGGGCTTTGCCCCAGGTGCCGCCTTCTTCAAGATCCTTGGGCGGACGCACCAGCTGGTACAGTGCAGCCAGGGACAAGATGATGAAGCCAGCAATCCAGAATTGATGCAGGTAGAAGTGGTTGACCTGTACCCCGTCCGCCATGGCGCTGACTTCTTCGCCGCGATAAATCCAGGCAGACATCAGCAGCATTACGTTGGCGGCAAGCTGGCCCCCAGTGGCTACCAGGTGGTCCTTGCGGGTGCGTGGTGGGCGCAGGGAAATATGGTGGCGGGTCAGGGTGGCCGTCGCGGCACAGATGATGACCAGCAGACACAGCAGCAGACGCTTGTAGTTGCCCAGGCTGGTCACAATTTTGGCAACGCCCCCTTCCAGGGTGCGGAAGGCAATGACACCGGGAGTCGCCTTCTCCTGGATCATTTCATAGCGATCCCAGCGGTCACGACAGATCTCGCGGGATGCCTCCAGCGAGGTGCGCAGGGCGCCTTCGTCCACCTCGGTGCCGAAGATGCCTGCCAGCGGGTCATCCGCCATCTGTTGTTTCTTTTTGGCAACGGCAGCTTCCAGTTCCTTGTCCAGATCCGGGTCACGGTTACAGGTGGGTTGTTCCACCATGCCGGCACCACGGAGAAGGAAGTATCCCTCCCAGGTATTTTCGCCGATTTTCAGCAGCTGGGAATGGATGACTTCGCCGGAAGACAGAAAAATGGTCAGCAGCAGAAGAATCAGGGTGGGAAGCGATGAAAACCATTCGCCGATGGAGCGATTGGCCACAGTAAAACTAGAAGGTTTGTCCATTGTGCACCCGGTTGTTGTTATACCGCCTTGGAATGCGGGAAAGACTGGGGGTAAGACTTGTTTAAACCCAGCATTCTAGGACAGCGAAAACACCTTGCCTACCCGCCGGATTGGCCGGGAATGACATAAACAGGCAGTTTAGGAAAAAACGGGGCCGATTGGCCCCGTTGGATCGTTGTAATTTGGTTACTCGACCGGATTCACGCACTCGGCGCGGGAGGGCTCTTCCTTGCAGCGTACCTTGCGCAGCAGGGTCATCATGTCCTTGTTGTAGACGCCTTCCTTGGTAAGGGCGATCCGGGCTTCGCGCATCATTTCGTCGTAACGCAGCTTGTCGGCCTCAGGGATACGGATCCACCACTTCTTGTTCACTTCACTGTTCGCGTTCTCGATGACACGCATCGCACGATCAAACTGTGTCAGCATGTAGGTACGCGATTGTTGGGCGAAATCGGCGGGGAACTTGTCCTTGCGCAGAATCACCTGGGCAGTGAGCTGACCCAGAACGTAGTCGACGATGCCACCATCGGGCTGCATGCCCTTGTACAGCTCCAGGGCTGAGTAAGCAGCAATGGGGGCAAAGCAGATGTCCACGGAGCCGTTATTGAAGCGGCCGGAGAAGTTGGTGATGTCTGACATTACCGGAGACATGCCCACGCGCGATGCCATGCTGGCCTGAGCGGTATCATATTCCAGTACGGCGATGGACTTGCCCGACAGTTCCCCGACAGTGTCGATGGTACGGTCTTTAACGAACAGGTAGGCCGCCCCCATGGGGGCCACACCGCCCACTTCGTACGGGCCGGAAACCAGATGCTGGTTGATGGCGGCATTGCCGCTGGCCAATACGGTGATCACGGTCTTCATGGCGTCATAGCTGGGGATAGCGCCGATGGAATCCATGCTGCCCGTGTAGTTATTGAACTGGCGGCCACGAATACCGGTCAGCACGGCGGCGTCGCATTGGCCGGCTTTCAGGTCTTCAGAGGCGATTTTTTCATCGGTGTAGGGCTTGAGCTCAAGATCCACGCCCCAACCCAGGGCGGCAGTCTTGTAGTCCTTCATAATGTTATAGATGTCGCCGTTGGCGCCGATGATGTCAAACACACACATGGTGCGTTTTTCGGCGGCCTGGGCCGGGGAAATACTCAGAGCCAGCGCCGCAGTTGCGGCGGTGGCCAACGCCTTGAAATAGCGCATGCTCGGTCTCCTGGTTACTACTTATTAAAATAATCAAAAGCGGCCCGAAGGCCGCAAAAAGTCAAAATACTTACAGCAAATCGTTAATGTCGACGGCGGGTCCGGACTTGGCGGCGTCATCCCAGAAAGTCCCAAGACCTCCAATCGGGGTACGCTTGCCGGTGTTTTCGGTCCATTCGCGGTCGGAAATACCGGTGATGATGAAACCCGCGATGGCATCCAGCATGGCGTAGTCTGCATCCAGGTTCTGGTCGTTGGCAGCGTAGTCACGAATCGCCTTGCGCAAGCGCTCATCGTCACCCTTGCTGAACGCGCTCATGGCATAGAGGGCGCTGCCCAGACGAATGCCGCTGTCGAAACCCTTTTTGGCAGAGGCTTCCAGTTCTGCCCAGGCATCTGCGTTCGGCGGAGCCAACATGGGCAGCAGGTTCCATACCGCAGCACGGACACCACGGGGCACGCCCCACCACTGGTCGTTGTCCAGGCACTTCATGTTGCGTTCTACCTTGGCGGCGATATCGCGCGGGATACCTACGGCACCATCCGCGTTACCGTCGTTGAGCAGCGATTGCACACCAGAGATATTGCCCACCAGCCAGACCATCTCATCGAAGTCGCTTTTCAGTTTCGGGCATTCACCCTCTTTCTGCTCGCCAAACGCTTCCATCATGTTTTGGTAAGCGGTGTACTGACGTTGGGCGGCAACGGCAGACCAGCGTTTCTGCTCAATGCGAGCATCCTGAGCTTCGTTCACGCGTCCATCTTTGACTGCACGCATGTAACGGAGTTCAGAATCCAGGGCGATCTGCTCGGCGCAGGTGGCCGCAGTGGTGAAGACCATCGCGCCCAGTTTTTCCGGGTGGGAGCCCACCCGTTCGAAGGACATCAGCAGGGGGGTTTGTGCTTCGCCCGTCACACAGGCCATGCGCACGTCGTTGTAAGTCATCATGTAGGGCAGCATTTCTGAACGACCAAAACTGATCAGAATGTCACCAGTGCTTTTGTAGATGACGCCACAGCCTTGCAGAGCCAGGATGGCGCCCCCTACCAGGGCTAGACGTGAGTGTCGTAGCATTTTTTTCATGGAAAGAGAACCCATTCGGCAGCTCCTTGTTATTGTTCTCGAAATAGCGCGGTCAAAGGTACGAAAGTCCGCGAATTGGCACAAGCGGCAATTACAAAAAAGCCTGCAAGCAATTACAAACCATAAATTTGCTATATCATGCGTGGCAGTTATGTTTAAGCGCAGTCACCCACAGGGATGATACGACTTTATTATGAGTGATTACTCTGACATCAAGGACATGAAAGCCTGGCTGGAAGGTGAACGCAGCGGCGTGTCTCTGGCGCTGAATACCGCTCGCGGTGGCCTGCGAATTCTCGAAACGCTTGGCGTGATCGGCCGTCAGGGGCTGGGCTGGGCCCTGGGTAATCGCCCGCCAGTACCGGCCTTGCTGCGTACCACGTTCGAATCTCTGGGCACCACGTACATCAAGCTGGGTCAGTTTATCGCCAGCTCGCCCTCCATTTTTCCTGAAGAGTATGTGGAAGAGTTTCAGCGTTGCCTGGACCGGACTCCCCCCCTACCTTTTCATTACATCCGGGACACCATTGAGCGCGAGTTGGGGCAACCCCTGGAAGCGCTGTACCTGTCGGTGGATCCGAAACCCCTGGCCAGTGCGTCGATTGCGCAGGTCCATGCCGCAAAATTGAAAAACGGTCAGGATGTGGTGGTTAAGGTCCAGCGTCCCGGCGTTCGTAACGTCTTGCTGACCGATTTCAACTTTCTTTATTTTGCCGCCCGCATTACTGAGCGGTTGGCTCCGGGACTGTCACGATCGGCGATTTCTGGCGTGGTGGAAGAGCTTCAGGCAGGCATGCTGGAAGAGTGTGATTTCATCAAGGAAGCCAATAACCTGAAGGCATTCAATGCCTTTTTGCGCGATACCGGCAACACCCGGGCGGTGGCGCCCGATCCGGTGATGAGTCATACCACCGGCAAGGTGCTGACCATGGAGCGCTTTTTTGGTGTGCCGCTCACCGATATGGAGGTGTTGCGCAAGTACACCGATGATCCGGCAGAAACCCTGATTTCTGCACTGAACACCTGGTTCTCCAGTCTGATGCTGTGTGACTTCTTCCATGCCGATGTGCATGCTGGCAACTTGATGTTGCTGGAAGACGGTCGGGTCGGTTTCATCGATTTCGGTATTGTCGGCCGTATTCGCCGTGAAGCGTGGGATGGCATGGCGAAGTTTTTCGATGCTATCGGCCGGGGCGATGTGCGGCAGATGGCAGAGGCTATGGCGATAATCGGCATGACCCGTGAAGAAGTCGACGTGGAGCCCTGACCCGAGACATTTGAAAATCTGCAGGGCGTGCTGGGCCAGGTGGATCCGTCGGCGTTGGTGCAGGCAGATCGCAACGACAAGGAAGTGAACCGATTGTTGATGGATCTGGTGAAGATTGGTGAGGGACACGGGATTCGTTTCCCTCGAGAGTTCGCCTTGTTGCTCAAACAGTTCCTGTATTTTGATCGCTATGTTCAGGTGCTGGCTCCAGAGATGGATATGTTCAGCGACAATCGCGTGGATATTTTTGCGGGGCTGGATGATAACGACGGCGGGATGTTGCACTAATTTTATAGCGATGAGCTGCCAGCTTTGAGTTATGAGCATTAAGTGAAAAAAGCAGAAACACCAGGCTGATTACACGGTGTTTGGGTTTTCGAAATTCACTGAAGCAGTCTGTAAACACAAAAAAACCGCACCCGGACAGGGTGCGGTTTTTTTGTCTTGATCGCGGGTTTCCGGGAAAAATCCAATTTGGTTCCCTCTCTAGTGGTAGGAGCGTCGGTTATGCGCTCCGCTCACCCTTCGGGCCGCCAGCGACGCGCCTACAAAAAAAGGAGTTTTTTCGTAGGCGATTCCCGTTAATCCGCGATGAAACCTTTTTTGAGCCTACAGCTGGTGGCTATCACTCCACCGGATTCGAACATTCGCTGTGCGCCGGGTTTAGCTTGCAACGAATCTTGCGCTGAAGGGTCAGCATATCCGGGTGGTAGTACCCTTTTTCACGTAGTTGCAGTCGCGCTTCCTGCATCATGATTTCGTATTCGCGCTGATCACTATCGGGGATCTCAATCCACCAGTGGTCTGGTACCTTTTCTGCTTCCTGATCCAGCCGTTCCTTGATCAGGTGGTAGCTGTTGAAAAACTCCTCGCGAACCAGTTGAGCAACTTCGTTGGGAAATTTGTCCTTGCGTCCAATTAACTGCATGGTGATCTGCGCCAGTGGATAATTGATGATGCCGCCATCCGGTTCCATGCCTTTGTACAGTTCCAGTACTTCATAGGCCACTAGAGGGCAGGCCAGCACATCGACAACCCCGTTGTTGAATTTGTTGGGGGCAGAAACAATGTCCGATGCCACCGGGGTGGCGCCTACCTGGGCAACCATTTCGGCCTGGGTCGGGTCGTAGTCGAGCACGGCCACCCGTTTGCCGGCCGCGTTGGCCAGTGTGTTAATGCTCTTGTCGTTCACAAAGACATAGGCTGCCCCGCCGGGTGCGACACCGAGAATGACGTATTCCCCCTGAACCATCTTGTCGGCCGACTTCGGATTGGCCAGCACTTGCAGCAGGATGCGCATGTGCTCGTCCGAGGGCAGGCCGCCGATAGAATCAATGGTCCCGGTGTACTTGTTGAACAGGCGCCCGCGCATACCGGTCATCAAGGCGGCATCACAAATACCGGCCTTCAGGTCTTCCGCCACAACGCTTTCGCTGGTGTAGGGCTGAATATCCAGATCCACGCCGTAACGTAACAGGCGGGCGCGCTGGTCCTGGGCGGCCTTGAAGATTGGGCCCGCACGGCCGGCAATATCCCAGATACAGATGCGGCGCTTGAGCGGCTCACCCTGGCTGAATCCCGCGACTTTCTGCATGGCGGTAATACGGTCATCCAGGCTGCGGCTTTGATCAAACGCAATGGCTCGCAGCTTGTCAGCCAGTTCCGGGGTCAGTTCTACGCCCGGGGCAAAGCGTTCCAGCTCGGCCTGTTGTGCCGGTGTCAGATTGAGGGTGTTGTCTGCAAGAGCGGGCAAGGACAACGTGAAACCCAGCAGGGTAAACAGCAGGGGAATTAAACGCACGACAGACTCCATTCATTATTATTCGATCAGGCACGGCAACCATTGTGACAGCCGGTTGTGGGGGCAGAATGGCCAGCAAGACTGCCTGATGGGCGTTGTTGTCAACCGCTGTTCGGATTTATTCGGTTTCCTGGCTGCACTCTGGCCGTTGCGCATCCCGTGAGCAGCGAATGCGTTTCATGATAGACAGCATGGTGGCGTCGTAGTACCCGCTTTCCCGCAGTTTGATTCGGGCATCACGCATCATGCTGTCGTAGCGTAATTGCTGGTCATCGGACACGGTAACCCACCAGTGATCGGGAATACGGCCTGCTTCGCGTTCCAGTGCGGTCTGTATGGAGCTGAAACTGTCGGCGGCGACGTCACGAACAATGGCGGCAAGTCCTGGAGGGAAGCGGTCGGTGTGGCCAATTAGCTGTGCTGTCAGCTGCACAATCGGGTAGTCGACGATGCCGCCATCCGGATCCATGCCTTTGTATAGCTCCAGTACTTGATAGGCAATCAGTGGCGCGGGAAGAACGTCGACGCTGCCGTTATTGAACTGATTCGGGGCGGTGGCCAACGTGGTCGCCACAGGGGTTGCGCCGATGGAGGTGACCATACGTGACTGGCCTGGATCAAAATCCAGCACGGCGACTTTTTTGCCGGCAGCTTTGTCCAGCGAGTTTAATGAACGGTCGTTGACGAACAGGTAGGCTGCTCCTGCCGGGGTTACCGCAAGGGTCAGGTATTTATTGCTGACCATATGTTCTTGTAGTTGTGGGTGGGCAATAGTGCGCAACAGGGTGTTCATGTGGTTCAGGTCGGGAATGGCTCCCAGCGCATCGATGGTTCCGGTAAACCGGTTGAACTGTCTTGCGCGGAATCCGCTCATCAGTGCCGCATCGCAATGACCGTTCTTCAGGGATGCTACCAGCACCCCTTCATTGGTGAAGGCTTCCAGGGAGATATCGATCTTGTAGCGCAGCAAGTCGACTCGAAGATTGGTGGCGCCAGCGTAAATCGGCCCTGAGCGACCAGACAGATCCCACAAACAAATATGCCGCTTGAGAACCTGGTCGTCTTTCAGCCCCATCTCCTTGCGGACCTGCTGGAGTTGCTGTTGTTGTTTCTCTGTCAGTGACAGGGGATGGCTAGCTGTCGTGGCTGCCAGGACAAGAGCGCAAAGCAGAGCTTTGACGGTGCGCATGAAAATTCCTTTTGATGGATTTGTTGTGCTTATACCACCGCCATCCTGGCAGGTGTTTTACCGCTTGTATGACAATTGTACGGTGTAACAACGGGGGCGAAATTGTGCCCCCCGTTCTGGCAAGGTCGATTACCGGCTGCACTCGGACCGGGCGGGGTTGAACTTGCAGCGAATCTTGCTTTGCAGTGTCAGCATGTCGGCGCTGTAGTAGTTGCGTTCGCGCAGCGCATCGCGGGCATCTTGCATCATCACTTCATATTCCTGTTTGTCTTTCTCGGGAATGGTGATCATCCATTTGTCCGGGACTCGCCGGGTTTCCTGAGCGATACGGTCCACGACCTGGGGATAGGCCTCGAAAGACGCTTCGCGAATCAGCTGGGCGACTTCATTGGGGAATTTATCCAGTCGGCCAACCAGTTGCATGGTGAGCTGGGTGAGGGGGTAATCGACAATGCCGCCATCGGGTGACATGCCTTTATAAAGCTCCAACACCTCGTAGGCCACCAGCGGGGCAGGCAGGATATCGATCTGGCCATTGTTGAATTTGTTGGGGGCGGAAACGATATCGGTAGACACCGGCGTCGCGCCAATGGCAGCGACCATTTCGGCCTGGGTTTCGTCGTAGTCCAGTACGGCGACTTTGCGCCCGGCGGCCTTTGCCAGCGAGCTGATGGTGCGGTCATTCACAAAGATGTGTGCGGCACCGGCGGGGTAGATGCCCATCACCACGTATTCGCCCTGCACCATATGGCCGGCCTGTTTGGGGTGAGCCAGTACCTGTAGCAGCGTCTGCATGTGCTTGCTGTCCGGCACGGCACCAATGGCATCAACGCTGCCGGAGTACAGATTGAATTGTCGCGCACGCAGGCCACTCATCAGAGCGGCATCGCAGCGTCCGGCCTTGAACTCTTCCACCATGACCGTTTCGCTGGTGTAAGGCACCATTTCCAGATTGATGCCGTATTCCACCGCCAGTGCCCGTTGTTCCATGGCTGCATTGAAGACCGGGCCACTCCGGCCGGCAATGTCCCAGATGCAGATGACCCGCTTGAAGCTCGATCCCTTGGGCATCTGATCAAAGCCCACCAGTTTGCTGATGGCCTGCAATCGGGAGCGCACGGGCATTTCCCGGGTGTAGAACACCTCGGCCATCTTGTCGAGGGTACTATCCGATAGCGTGGTACCCGGCAGGAGCTCCTGCAATTGTTGTTTCTGGGCATCGGTCAGGGTGGCGGCACTGACGGCGGAGCAGAACAGGCCAGCCATCAGGGCAAGGCTCAGGCGCTTGGGCATGGGGCCTCCGTGCGTATTGTTATTTGTGGGAGTAGAAGTAGCACGCTAGCCCAAGCCGGGGGAGGGCTCCAGCGCAGGGGGTGACGGCATTTGGGCAACCAGGACAAGAATATGTCAGGGGATATGAAAGGAATGCCAGAGGCTGCATTCAGAAAATAAGGCGGCGATGCCTTGCAGGCATTTCCGCCCTACGCGGGAGGAGCAGTTGAACTTTCAACTCGTCTTCAACCGAGTCACCAGCCCTGCGGGGGATGCAGGGCTGGTGTGTGGTGTCACTTCGGCTGCGCGTCGATGGACTGCCCGTTGACGTCCTTGCTGGCCGGGCCGAGCAGATAGAGGTAAGGGGCCATGATGTCAGCAGGGGTTTTCAGTGTTTGCGGGTCTTCGCCGGGGTAGGCGAGGGCTCGCATATCGGTGCGGGTGCCGCCGGGATTCAGGGTGTTGACGCGAATCGGGGTGGTGTTTTCCAGCTCTTCCGCCAGCACCTGGGCCAGATTTTCCGTGGCCGCCTTGGATACCGCATAGGCTCCCCAGAAGGCACGGCCTTTGCGTCCGACGCTCGACGAGGTGAACAGCAGCCGGGCATCTACGCTGGCGCGCAGCAAGGGCAGCATGGCCTGGGTCAGGTAGAAAGCGCTGTTCACATTCACCTGCATGACGGAATCCCAGGTGCCGGTGCCGTAACGGTCCAGTGGGGTGATGTCGCCGAGAATGGACGCGTTATGCAGAATGCCGTCCAGGCGGCCGAATTCCTTGTCGAACAGGCCGGCCAGTTCCAGATAGTCCTCCGGACGGGCCACGGCCAGATTCACCGGTGCCATGGCAGGCTCTGGTCCTCCATTGGCCTTGATCTCGTCGTAGACCTTTTCCAGTTTCTCCGGGGTGCGGCCCAGCAGAATGACGGTGGCGCCATGTTTTGCCAGTGTCAGGGCGGCGGTACGGCCGATGCCTGCGCCAGCCCCGGTGACCAGGATGATGCGATCCTTGAAGGCGTCTTCGGGGCATTGGTAGTTGAGCGCGTCATGTTGAAAATCGGTCATGGTGAATCCTGCTATCACTCTGTCGTCCCACCGGATTGGTAGGGCGGAAATCGGCGTGAGCCGATCTCCGCCGTTGCGGCGGGGGGGGGGGGGGGGGGGGGGGTTGCCCCTTTTCCGCCCGTGTTTTTGCCGCGCCGCGCTGGCAGGACAGAATGCAGGC
>OBIY01000621.1_pt1 | contig 12980 bp, 14 predicted proteins | sample 1519841 | NCBI WGS metagenome assembly OBIY01 (sample SAMN03019774, study PRJEB22545) | beach sand metagenome | biome: beach; feature: sea beach; material: beach sand | place: USA: Municipal Pensacola Beach, FL | collected 2010-07-30 | depth 30-40 cm m
ATCAGCAGCCTCAGGGCCCGCGGGAAGGCGAACGGGTTTTCCTGCGCCGGATCCGCGTCTGACTTCGTCTTGAACAGGCTGAAATAATCGCGGGTCATATCGGCGGCTTTCATACCGGTTACCTTGAAGGCCCAGCCGCCCGTACGTTCATTGATTGCGCTGACCATCGCGCGCGCCTCCTCCGCGTCGAGCAGAGCAGTATATTTGTCAAACAATCCGGCCTCCCGCGCGCGTTCTGCCTGCGCGTCATCGAACCGTCACACCGCCGATCGCGCGTCATCGAAGCTTGCCTCGAACCGGGCCCAGCGCCCCGCCTCAGTCTCAACCGCGCGGGTTGTCAGCACCATGCCATCGAACATGCGATGAACGGAAATGAAGGGGGATTCCATTGCAATATCGCTTGCCGGGCGCACATCCTCAAGCGTCAGCAACACCACCGAATGCGCCAGATTGCGGGCGATATCAGGCAGCACCGGCTCCTTGCCCTCCGGGATTTCGGAGATTTTGAACTCGTCCTCGGGGCTGTCGCGGACAATATCGAAGCTGCGGCCGATCGGCGGTGTGACGGTAAGCGACATAATCCGTTCGGGGCGGATGTCGAACAAGGCGCGGTCGAGCCATGTGCTGACATCAAGCGAGGGGGCAATTTCCCCCGCGATCAAATAAACCTGATCTTCACCCAGACGTCGGCCGTAAGCCGTGCCAGGCTGGGCTCCCGAACCCGGGCTTTTCACTTTGCCGATGATAACAGCGGCAATTTGTGCATCATCGCTGTCATACAGGGCGAGCTGCATGCCCGCACCAGTCGGCGCTTCGGGCGGGGCCAGTTGAAGTGTGGCATGATTTTCCGCCCTGGCAGTGCGCCGTTCGACAGCTTTCAGATTGGCCATGCCCAGCACCGCCTTTCGAATCGTCTCGAAATTGGCGGGCCAGCCACCCCGATCGGGCATCACCCAGCCGCCATCTGCCGTCTGTGCAACGACAATTTCATTATCGCCCTGGCGTAAAGATATTTTCGCGATTGCGCCGACCCGTTCCTTGAGTTCGGGGAACAATAATTGCGGTTCGAAATCGATCTGGTTTGCCGATTGCCGCTGCATCACGGCGGCCGCAGCGGCAATCACCGCAATCAGGGTAATCCCGGCCAGCCAGGATAATGCGCGCGGGCTCATTGGTTTGCCTCCTCAAGCCAGGCGTTCCGTGCGCGGTGCTTGCGGCGCTGCCGCCTGATCCACCCAAACAGCAGTGCTGCGATGGCGACAATGAGGGGCATCAGGCCAATATTGATAAAGCGGAGTGTGGCAGCCAGATTGTCGACATCCTCACGCAATGAACGCTGCACTTCGCGCAATGCACTGCGGGTCTGGGCGATCTGCGCGCGGGCGCGGGCGATTTCCTGTTCCTGCTCGCTGCTCAGGAAGGATTGTCCCGCACCCCCATCGGGCGGTGGCATCCCGCCTGCATTGGGGCGTTCCATTTGCGCCAGTCTTGCTTCTGTTTGTTTGAGCTCTTGCTCTAGCCGCTGCTCTTCAGCCAGATAGCGCGATTCCGCATTCGCCAGCAATTCGGCGACGACGGTAAAGGGGCGGTTTGACTTGGCGCGGCTGCGCAGCGAAATAGGGCGGCGTGGTACAGGGGCTGCGCAGCGAAATCAGATCGTTCGAGCCAGTCATGTTTTCGATGGCACCAAGCACGAAATTGCCATTGTCGGCGGTGGGCACCGTGATCCGCTGGCCACGGAAATCGGTGCTTTGCACCCACCAGCCATCATCCCACATATCGGTATCGGCAACTGCGATTACGTTGATTGGCGATTGCGACTGCGCGACATGCGCAGGCAGGGCAGCGTAGGTTTCGCGCAGGACGTCATCCGCCTCGTCTGGTAAAGGTGGCGGGCCGGCGGGAAATGCGGATGCGGCGGGCCCTGAAATCCGCGCGGCAATTGTATAGGTTTCAGCTGTCGGCTCGAAATCGCGCAGCAAATCGACCGGGTTAGGTGCGCGCCGCAGCATCAATGTGGCCTCAATCGGCCCTGAATCGGCGCTGCTGCTGATCAGCGGTGTGAAGCGCGTCGTCGCACCCTCAAGCGGGGTCAGGAAACCGGGCATCGCAAACGTCATATAGGACAGATCGGCGGTGACGGGATCTTCCGCATTGAACGCCGTCTCACCCAGCCCAAGCCAGGCAATATAGGCGACATTCTGCCGTTCCCCCAAATAATCGACAGCCACCCGCAGACCGTTCTTGCGATCACCGACAACGAGATTTTCGTCCATGGCTATACCCCAGGACTGATAGAGGTCGGCAAGTTCGGACGATGGCGAGGTTGCGTCCGGTGAGGCCAGTGGATTCTTGGTCTTTGCCGGCGGCTTGGCCACTTCCGACACCGGATCGGTAAAGGCGATGACGCGCCCGCCGCGCATCACGAACTGATCGATTGCGTAGCGGGTCAACAAATCCAGATTATCCGGATGTACGATGACCAGAACGTCAAGCCCCTTGTCCACTTGCAAAAACTGCTTTGGCAGCAGCGTCACATCGTAAAATTCGCGCATCTGCTCATACAGGACAAAGGGTTTGATATTCCCGCGCATCATGCTTTCGACCCCGCCCTTGCCGATATCGAGCGGCAGGCCGGTCAGGACGCCGACCTTTGGCAATCCGCTGGTTGAAAGCTTGGTGATCAGGCGGGTCAGGTCATATTCGAGGAATTGCTCGCGATCCTGGGCGAAGAAGGGGATGGTGTCCTGACCATCAATCATGTTGGTTGCCGCAAGCCCGAGAAAGAATTTGTCGCCGCCACCGGTTTCAAGCCCCTGAATGCCAAGTGCAAGCGCCTCGTCTTCTTCCTCGCTGAACGGTTGGGGATCGATGATTTCCAGGATCAGTTTGCCATCCGCCCTGGCCTCGAACTCCTTCAGCATGTCGCGCACGCGCTGGCTGTAGGCCTGGGCGCCCGGGATGTCATTTGCCAGTTTTTCGGAATAGAAAAATCGCAACCGAATGGGTTCATCGAGCTTTGCAAGGGTGTTCAACGTGCCCGCGCTCAGGGTGAACAGCCGGTCTTCGGTCAGGTCGAAACGGGCTGAATGCAGTGTGGCGTTGGACAGTAGATTGACCGCAAAGAACAGGGTCCCGGCCAACAACAGCGCGGCAATGGCGGAAAAGTTTCGCGTCATTGCCTCACCCCGCCTTTTTCATTTCGATGACGATGCCATTGGCAAACAGCCAAAGCGCGATGAGCGATGCAAAGAAGACAACATCGCGCAAATCGATCACCCCGTCGGTAATCGCGTCAAAATGGGTCAGAAAGCTGAAGGATGCAATGGTCGCAAGTACCGGCTGTGGCGTCCAGGCGCTGAAGAAGTCAAGCACGATCGGCAGGCCCGATACGGTAAACAGGAAACACACCACCACCGTGACGACAAAGGCGATCACCTGATTGCGTGTGGTGGCGGAAATACAGGCGCATGAACGCAAATCAGGAACGATAGCCAGATAGGCGCCCGCCATCAACAGACTGCCGATATAGCTGGCCAAAATCACGCCGTTATCGGGATCGCCCAGATAATTCACGGTAAGCCAGACCGGAAAGGTCAGCGCCAGCGCGACGCCGGTAAACGCCCAGGCGGCCAGATATTTGCCAAGCACCGCGGCCCAGAGCGGCACAGGCAGCGTCAGCAGTAATTCGATTGTACCCGATTTGCGTTCATCGGCCCAAAGACGCATGGCGATTGCGGGGATGAGAAACAGGTAAAGCCAGGGATGGAACAGGAAGAATACCTGCAGATGCGCTTGTCCGGCTTCGAAAAAGCCGCCGATATAGAAGGTTGTGACACCGGTCAGAAACAGAAAGATGACAATGAAGATATAGGCAAGCGGGGTCGCGAAATACCCCATGAATTCACGTTTGAAAACCGCCAGCATCCGGCTCATTGGGTATCCCCCGTCGTTACTGAACGGAACACTTCGTCCAGTCGGCCGGCCTCGGCATAAAGTTCATGGGTGGACCAGCCGCGTGCCCGCGCGAATGCGCCGATCTCATCGACCAGCCGCTGCCCCTCCCGGGGGTAAATGGTGAAGCGTGTCAGTGCCGCTTTCTTGTGTTGCACCTCATGGCGGGAGATCTCGGCCACATGCGGTATGGCAAGAAATGCCTCTTCGGCTGACTTTGCGATCTCGCTGTCCAGGGTGATCTGCACCGCATTATGATGATGCGAACGCGCCATCAGTGCGTCGGGGGTGCCGTCTGCGACGATTTTACCGCGATCGATGATGATTGCACGGTCGCAGATCGCATCCACCTCCTCCAGGATATGGGTGGAGATGATAATCGCCTTTTCCGGCGCCATGCGGCGGATCAGACTGCGCACGGCATGTTTCTGGTTCGGATCAAGCCCGTCTGTCGGTTCGTCCATGATCAGTACCGGGGGATCGTGGAGAATCGCCTGCGCGAGCCCCACGCGACGCTTGAAACCTTTCGACAGCGTATCGATCGGTTGCTCCATGACACCGGCAAGTTCCGTGCGTTGCACCGCAAGGGCGATCAGTTCGGTTTGGCGGGCATGGGGAATTTGCCGTATGTCGGCGACAAAGCGCAGAAATTCGCGCGGCGTCATATCCGGATAGGCGGGCGCGCCTTCGGGCAGATAGCCGATTTTCTCTTTTGTACCGATCGGGTCGTCGCGGATATCGCAGCCCAGGATTCGCACGCTGCCGGCGGATGGTGCAAGAAAGCCGGTAATCATTTTCATCGTTGTCGATTTGCCGGCCCCGTTCGGGCCGAGAAATCCCAGCACCTCTCCCTTGCCGACATGAAAGCTGATGCCGTCGACAGCCGTGATCGTTGGCCCGAACCGTTTGACCAGATTCAAAATTTCGATCATAGGGCGATCACAATCATGCAATGGGGCAAAAATATGGCCTGCTTTCGGGCGAGAAAACGGCGCATTCTTGTAGGTGCGCCTTGCACATATTGATAATCGATCCTGCCCGCGCGAACAACCGTTCGTATGTCCGCCTTCTGTGTTTGCGCCTGGGCGCAGCCGCGTGGCGACATATGTCATGTGTCATGATTGTAAAAAAGAACCCGGCCCTGCGGATTGTCGTCGGGGTTGGGGGGCTGACGTTGAAATCCGCTTCGGGCCGGGTTTGAGGCATGCCGTCGCAGCAATAGCTAGGCGATAATCAGGGCAGCCGAAGGACAAGATCGGGGCAATTTCATGGCAATGCGCGTGTCGGTGGGGATATGGCCCGCATTGATGCGGAAAAACCCTGGCCACCCTGCGGGTATCTGCTTTATTGAAAGGCAGTGACAAGCAGAGGTCGTGGAGCGATATGAAACTGACTGCGGATACCGATTCCGGTACGGTGACGATTGAAGATGCGGCGGGCAGCCGGACCGTTGAATTGTGGAGCCAGGAAGGTTTTCAGGCGATCGCTGATTTGTGGCTGAAGGTTGGCTGGAATCAGAAATATTCCTATGCCTTCACCTGGTTCGGCCGGCCGCTTATCCAGCTTCCCGAGGATGTGATCCGGCTGCAGGAAGCGATTTTCGCTGTCAAACCCGATGTAATTGTCGAAACCGGTATTGCCCATGGCGGTTCGGCGATTTTTATGGCGAGCTTGTGCGAAGCCATGGGTAAGGGACGTGTGATCAGCGTCGATATCGAAATTCGTTCCCATAACCGGCAGGCGATCGAAGCAGACCCTTTGTCGCATCGGATCACCTTGATCGAGGGGGATTCGGCGGGGGCCGATACCGTGGCGCAGGTGCGTGCCCTGTGCAAACCGGGTGAGCGGGTCATGGTGATCCTCGACAGCGATCATTCCTACGATCATGTCATGCGCGAGCTTGAAGCCTATGCGCCGCTTGTCAGTCCGGGCTCGCTGTTGGTGGCGACCGACGGGGTGATGGAGGATCTTGCCGACACTCCGCTTGGGCAAGCCGAATGGGCGCAGGATAACCCCGCCCGTGCGGCGCGGGATTTCGCAGCGGCGCGGGCGGATTTCACGCTTGAGCCGCCGCCGCGCCCATTTGATGAGAGCGCCGGTACAGTGGTACATACTTATTATAATTCAGCGTGGCTGCGGCGGGTGGTGTGATCAGCCGCCAGGGCGACAGCAGCTTGCGGACGGCAGCTTTGCACGCATAAGGGAAAAACAGGTGAAGACCGTTATTCTTGCCGGGGGGCTTGGTACCCGCATTTCAGAAGAATCGCATCTGCGCCCCAAACCGATGATTGAAATCGGCGGCCGTCCCATCCTGTGGCATATCATGAAGCTCTACAGTCATTTCGGCATCACCGAATTTGTGATCTGTGCCGGTTATCGCAGCTATATGATCAAGGAGTTCTTTGCGAACTACGTGCTGCATGCCTCCGATGTGACGATCGATCTGGAGCGTAATGAGATCAAGTTTCACAAGGGCGATGCCGAACCCTGGCAGGTCACCATCATCGAAACGGGCGAACAGACCCAGACCGGCGGGCGGATCAAACGCGTCGCGCAGCATCTTGCCCCTGATGAACCATTCTGCATGACCTATGGGGACGGGGTGGCCGATATCGATATTGGCGCCCTGATCGCCTTCCATCAGAAAAAGGGGCTTGAGGCGACGGTCACCGCGGTGCAGCCGCCGGGCCGGTTCGGCTCGATTGATATAGAAGACGGCAAGGTCGGTGCCTTTACCGAAAAGCCGCTGGGTGATCCGCGATGCGGTCGAGCTGGGTGACGGTGGTCTTATCAATGGCGGTTTTTTCGTGCTTGAGCCTGCCGTGCTCGACCGCATCGCGGATGACGATACGATCTGGGAGCGCGCGCCGATGGAAGGGCTTGCGCGCGATGGCCAGCTTGCGGCATTTGAACATCGTGGCTTCTGGCAGCCGATGGACACGCTGCGCGAACGGCAATTGCTTGAGCGTTTGTGGGCAAAAGGGGATGCGCCCTGGAAATTATGGAGCTGATGGCGGGCAATGACGCAATCTGACCTGCAGTGTCGATTCTGCAAGGCCCCGTTGACGCATACTTTCGTCGATCTGGGCCGTACCCCGCTTGCCAACTCCTATCTGCCCGAAACAGCGCTTGGCAAGCCGGAGCCGAGCTATCCGCTGCATGCGCGGGTTTGCGCGGCCTGCCTGCTTGTGCAGGTCGAAGATGTGGTGCCTGCTGAGGATATCTTCAGCGACTATGCCTATTTTTCGTCCTATGCGGCAAGCTGGGTCGCACATGCAAAAGAATATGCCGGGGCGATGATTGCGCGGTTTGGCCTTGGCCCCAATTCCCGGGTGGTCGAGGTGGCAAGCAATGACGGTTATCTGCTGCAGCATTTCGTGACCGCAGGAATCCCCGTTCTGGGGGTTGAGCCGGCTGCCAATGTCGCGCAGGCAGCCGAAGCGATCGGCGTGCCGACGGATGTCGCGTTTTTCGGGGTCGCAACGGCACAAAGGCTGCGTGATGCGGGGCATGCGGCCGACCTTATCGCCGCAAACAACGTGCTCGCCCATGTGCCCGACATCAATGATTTCGTTGCGGGCTTTGCGGTGCTGTTGAAGCCCGAAGGGGTGTGGACCATCGAGTTTCCGCATCTGCTGCGCCTGATGCAGGATGTGCAGTTCGATACGATCTATCATGAGCATTATTCCTATTACTCGCTGCTTGTCGTCGCGCGTATTCTCGGGGCGCATGGGCTGCGTGTGTTCGATGTGGAAGAATTGCCGACCCATGGCGGGTCCTTGCGTGTCTATGCCTGTCATGAGGGCGCCGGGCATCAGCCCACCCCCATGCTTGCCGCCTTGCGCGAAGGTGAAGCGGCGGCGGGGCTTGACCGGGTTGAGACTTATGCGGGCTTTGGTCCGCGTGTTGCCGCGATTCAGGGGGCGCTGCGCGAATTTCTGTTCACAGCGCGCGCTGAAGGCAAGACGGTTGCGGCCTATGGTGCGGCGGCCAAGGGCAACACATTGCTCAACAGCAGCGGTGTCAGCGCGGACAGCATTCTTTTCGTTGCAGACCGTAATCCCCATAAGCAGGGCAAGTTCCTGCCCGGCAGCCATATACCGATCCGCGCGCCCGAGGCGATATTTGCTGCGCGTCCGGACTATCTGCTGATCCTGCCCTGGAATCTTGAACAGGAAATTCGCCAGGAAATGGCGCAAATTTCTGAATGGGGTGGTCGCTTTGTGGTGCCGATCCCCGAACTTCGGATCGTGGATTGAGCCGATGCGGCTAAGCCCGGGCAAATTCGATGGCGTCACGGTTATCGATATTGAGCGCAAGGGCGATGCGCGGGGTCATTTCGCGCGGCTGTTCTGCGAGCGTGAGCTTGCACAAAACGGGATCGAATTTCGTGCGGTGCAGACGAACCTGTCCTACAACGCCCAGGCGCTGACCTTGCGCGGGATGCATTATCAGGATCTTTCGGTTCCCGAACCCAAGATCGTCCGTTGCCTGCGGGGCGAGATATTCGATGTGGCGGTCGATCTGCGCCCGCAATCGCCAAGTTTCGGGCAGTGGCATGGTGAAAGATTGAGCGCCGAAAACGGCCGCGCGCTTTATATCGCGCCCGGACTTGCGCATGGCTTTCTAAGCCTGACCGATGAGACCGAAATCCTCTATCATATGGGCGGCTTCTATGCGGCGGAACTTGCGCGTGCGGTACGTTGGAACGATCCGCATCTGGGCATCGTCTGGCCTGATGCGCCTGCTGTTGTTTCCGACCGGGATGCGGCCGCGCCTTTGATGGTTGAGCTTTTCCCCGAAAGGTTTGCCGATGGCTAAGGCGGGTGAGCGTATTCTTGTGACGGGCGCAACAGGGATTATCGGTCGTCACGCGGTCGCAAATCTTGTGGCGCAGGGGGCTGAGGTACATGCGGTGGCGCGCGACAGCCTCGATCAGGTATCGTTACAAGGCGCGCATATACACAGGCTTGATCTGCTGGACCGGCCGGCAACCCAGGCATTGCTCGCGGAAATCAGGCCCGACATCCTGTTGCATCTTGCCTGGATCACCGGCCATGGCCGGTTCTGGAACGCACCTGAGAATCTCGACTGGCTGGCGAGCAGCATTTATCTCATTCGCGGGTTTGTCGATGCGGGGGGGCGCAGGGTTGTGGTCGCCGGGACCTGCGCTGAATATGACCCGGCAGCCGGGCATCAGAGCCCGTTGCCAGAAACTGCGCCCTGTCATCCGCAGACGCTTTATGGCTGGGCCAAGCATGCCCTGCATCGGGTGCTCGCGGCCTATGCCGAGCAGGTCGGGTTGAGCTATGGATGGGGGCGCCTGTTCCTGCTTTACGGGGAGGATGAGCCAGTTGAAAGGCTTGCCCCTTCCGTCGTCAAGGCTGTGCTTGCCGGGCAGCCGGCGAAATGCTCGCATGGCCTGCAGATCCGCGATTTTCTCGACACCCGGGATGCCGGTGCGGCATTCGCTGCCCTGGCGCTGAGCGATGTGGAAGGGCCTGTGAATATCTGTTCCGGTCAGCCGATATCTGTCGCTGATTTTGCAACCCGGCTTGCGTTGGCGGTGGGGCGGCCGGATCTGTTGCAGCTTGGCGCGCTGCCCGATCGGCCAAATGATCCGCCTTATCTCGTAGGCGATCCGGGGCGGCTGAATGCGGATGTCGGGTTCCACCCGGCTGTTGCACTTGAGGCGGGGCTCAACGATACGATTGCGCGGCTGCGGCAGCAGCCCGGCGGAAGGGAGTAAGGATGGCGGAGCTTGAATGCCGCCTGTGCGGCGGGCAAAATCTGAGTGCGGTGGTTGAGCGACCACGCTCCGCGGTGCTGCAAAATCGCGTCTTTGAAAGTGCTGCGGAAGCGCGTGCTGCGCGCGCGGGGCAGCTTGATATCCGGCGCTGCGCGGCGTGTGGTTTCATGCATAATTACGCCTTCGATCCGGCACTGGTCGAATATGTGCCCGAATATGAGAATGAGCAGGGTAATTCAGCGCATTTCAGGGCGCATATGGCGGGCCTTATCGATCAAATTGCATCGGCGGCCGATGCCATGGCGGGGCATCCGGCAGGGCCCCCTTCCGGGGGCGATATAATAGCGCCGGTCGCCGGCGGGTTTCTTGAGGCGGTGCTGTCGCGGCTCGGCGCGCGGGCCTGTGGCTTCGGGTTTGATGCGGCCTTTCGCGGTGCCGAGGTTGAAACCGGCGACCGGCGCTATTATCGGCGTTATTTCGACGGAGCGACCGGGTACCTTGTGCCCGATGGGCCGGTTATCATGGTGACGCGGCATGTGATCGAACATGTGCCCGATCCGGTCGGGTTTCTGCGCGGTATCCGGGCCGCGATCCGCCCGGCGCAACAGGTGCGGCTTTACATCGAAACACCTTGCGCGGAATGGATTTTCCGCAACCGCGTGGTGCAGGACTTTTTCTACGAACATTGCAATTACTGGACTGCGGACAGCCTGTCTTTCGCGGCGGCGCGCGCGGGGTTTGCAACCGCAGGCGTGCGGCATGTCTTCAGCGGGCAATATCTGTGGCTTGAGGCAATGCCTGAAGCAGAGGCGGCACAGGCCGACGCGCATCCAGATACAATATCGGATGGCGCGCTGATTGAAGCCTATCGCGCGGCGGAGGCTGCGACCCTTGGCAATTGGCGTAACCGTGTGCGGATGCCCCGTGACCGGCACGTGTGCACGCCATGGCAAAAGAAGGCGGTGTCGCCCTGTGGGGTGCGGGGGGAAAGGGGGTCACCATGGTGTCACTTCTTGATCCGCAGGCTGAGGAAATTGCCTGTCTTATTGATATCAACTGCAACAAGCAGGGGCGCTTTGTGCCGGTCACGGGGCATCCGGTGGTTGATGCGCGAACGGCGGTTACACGCTATGGCGTGCGCACCGCGATTGTCATGAACCCAAATTACCGCGATGAAATCGCCGCGGCGCTCGACACGGAGGGGTTGCAGATTACCCTGGTCGATGAGACCGAGGTGCGGCCATGAACAATCCGTCGCGCCCGCTGATCCCGGTAGCGGGGCCAAGCATTACCCAACGCGAGATCGACTATGTTCGCGATGCGGCGGAAAATGCCTGGTTTGAAAATGCCGGCATGTTTCATGAGCGTTTCGAGCGCGCCTTTGCAGCGGTGACGGGGCGGCGGCATGCCATGGCGCTGCCGTCCTGCACGTCGGGGCTGCATTTGGCGCTTGCCGCGCTTGGTATCGGGCCTGGGGATGAGGTGATCTTGCCCGATGTGACCTGGATCGCCTCGGCGGCGCCGATTTCCTATGTCGGCGCGACCCCGGTCTTTGCGGATATCGATCCAGACAGCTGGTGCGTGAGCGCGGAAACCATTGCGGCCTGCCTGACGGAGAGGACCCGCGCGATCCTTGTGGTCGATCTGTATGGTGCGATGCCGCCAATGGATGCGATCACGGCGCTGGCGGGCAGCCATGGCCTGCCGCTGATCGAGGATGCGGCGGAAGCGGCCGGGTCACGTTATCGTAACCAGCCGGCAGGTCACTTCGGGCTTGCCAGCGCATTCAGCTTTCACGGCTCCAAGACCCTGACGACCGGTGAGGGGGGCATGCTTGTCAGCGACGATGCCGAATTTTTCGCCCGCTGCCAGTTTCTGCGCGATCATGGCCGGGTGCCCGGCGATGTTTCTTTCCGCAGTACCGAGGTCGGGTTCAAATACAAGATGTCAGCGATGCAGGCGGCGATGGGGCTTGCCCAGACCGAACGGCTTGATGAACTGATCGCCCGCAAGCGCGAAATCTTCGCAGCTTATGCCGCGCGGCTTGGCGAAGTGCCCGGGATCAAGCTCAATGCCGAACCTGACGGGGTGCTGAACAGCTATTGGATGGTCACCGTGATCTTCCCAGAACGCTTCGCCGGCCGGAAGCCCGCCCTTATGGATGCCTTTCGCAAGCAAGGCATCGCAACCCGCCCGATGTTCGATCCGCTGAGCGACATCCCCGCCTTTGCCGGCACTGCGCAGGCGCAGGCTGCGCGCCGGCGGAACAGCGTGTCTTATGATCTCGCGCCGCGCGGCCTTAATCTGCCGAGCGGCTATAATCTGACGACAGATGATATCGACTATATCTGCGATGCGGTGAAACAGCTGCTGCAAGCCGGACCCGAATAGAGCGCTACTTGCAGTGCGATTTCGCTCAGCCTTTCTTGCGCAGGATGACGAGCCGGATCGGGCTATAGGCACCCATCGCGGGTAATTTTACCGCCAGCTGATGGATCTCATGCTGATAGTCGGGGTCAACCCCTTGCATCTTGCACATGGCGGAATAGATGACACGCGTCGCATAGTAATAGGCGCTTGCAAATTCGCGGATTTCAATTGTTTCGAAATGCCGTTCCGCCTCGGCGCGGAATTCTGCCTCGTGGAAGAAATGATTATGCCAGCGGACCTGAATTTCCGGCAGCCCCACTGCCGCGCGGGCCGCGTTCATCGCATCCTGACCTTCGTGAAAATTCTCGATGGCGAGATAATGGCCGCCCGGCTTGAGCGTGCGCGCGATCTCCCCAAGCGCGCGAAATTGCGCCGCGCTATCATCGAGATTGATGAGGCAACGATCGGTCATCGCAATATCGAGACTTGCTTCCCCAATGCTTGCCACCGGGTCGGTTACATCGCCAACCGAAAATTGCAGATTTGATCCTTCCGCGCCCAGGGCAGCCAGATTGTTGTTCGCTGTCTCGATCATTTGCGGCGCATAGTCGAAGCCACTGAAGCGGTAGTCGCGAAAGCGCGGCGCGAGAGCCAGCAGGGTATTGCCGTCGCCGCATCCCATATCGGCGATGCGCGCACCCGCGGGCGGGGCCAGTTCCTCGATCAGCCCGATAAGGGTGGCAACCTCAAGATGCCGCATCCAGACATCCTGGGTCGTTGCGGTCAACTCCCCCGCATTCTGGCCTGCCCGTTCATCCCAATATTGCCGGATTTTCTCGCTCATCTGCCCTGCCTCGCCCGATTTGGCTGTGTGAAATGCCCAAAGCCTGCTTCTACCCGCTTGCGC
>OBIY01000622.1_pt1 | contig 12979 bp, 9 predicted proteins | sample 1519841 | NCBI WGS metagenome assembly OBIY01 (sample SAMN03019774, study PRJEB22545) | beach sand metagenome | biome: beach; feature: sea beach; material: beach sand | place: USA: Municipal Pensacola Beach, FL | collected 2010-07-30 | depth 30-40 cm m
ATTCTCAGTACCATCAGTCTGCTGTGGTCATTGCGGCCCAACCGGCGCTATTCTTGTCTAAAAAGAAGAGTGAACACGCGGTTATTAGTAACAAGCTGCCGAGTAGGAAAAGAATTTTTTGAGGGCCATCCATGGCATATAAAAGGTTAGTTTTTGTGTGAGAAGAGCAGTTGTCCATCCTGGTTGGTGATATACAGCGTATCGTAGCTCATACGCGGTATTTGTATGGCCAGGCAGGGCTGCGTGAGTGCTTGCGTGACGACCATGCCTTTCGCGGGCGGCTCCCAGCGCACTTTAATCGTCGCGTCGTTGTCTTCCATGGAAAGGTGTGTGGAGAGTAGCTCCAGTGTGTATCCGCCGGTTGGCTTTTGCCCCATATTGATAACCACCAGGTCGTCTGTCGCCAATAAGGTGCTGAATTGCTCGGTTTGCAGGGTACGGTTTTCGGTGCCCATTTGTGAGCTGAGCGAGGCCTGGAGCGTTTGAAGCTCGCCCACGGAACGCACATGGTGCAGCGATGCTGTTTGCGGCAGCGATGCACAAGCTATTGAAGGCGCAACACGGTTAATCTTAAGTGCCGGTGCTTCCGAAGCCATAGCTGTTTGCCTGGGGTTCATGCTGCAAGCGGTTGTGAGCATGCAGCATGTGATACCTAAAATGGTGAATAAAGAGCGCTTCATTTAAGGTTTCCGTCTGTAAGCTGGGTGAGTACTTGGCTGCTTGGCTGTGTCTTGACCGGTTGATGAGGCTGATTCCGCGAGTATCGAAGATTGGTGCTGAACACCAAAGTTCAGACTGGATCGGTCGCCGGCAATAGTAATTCGGCTGACATTGTCCAGCGTGAGATAGGCTCCGCAGGATTCGCCCCGGTCGCAGATTAAGTTGTCGTTATCAATGTCAGATCCGGCCACCAGGGTGTAAGTCCCTGCACTGACATCTGAGAGGGAATAAGCATACTGGCCGCTAGATACCGCAACATTCGCCTGTCCAACATTGTTTCCATTTTGATCAAGTAATAGAACGTAGATAAATCCCGAGCTGTTTTCAGTGCTGAGGGTGCCCACCTGCATAAAGACTTTTACCGTCACTGTGTTTGCGGCAGAAGAAAATGTGACGTCTGCGGAATAAGTGCCATCGGCTAAGCCGGTTCGGTTGGCGGTCAGTGTGTAGCTCCCCAAACCATTGCCATCGACCTGTGTGGGCGAGACGGTGAGCCAGGTCTGGTTTGAAGCCGCCGTTACGCCGGTTAAAGCGTCCTCACCACTGTTACTGGCCAACAGTGTTTTGCTGGACTGCAGACTGCCGAGATTGACTGTGGCCGGGGTGACATCCAGATGAGCTGGGAGCGTGATACCGCCTTGCATTTCGGTGACAGCTTTATAGGCATCAATCAAGCCGTGTCCAAATAGATCGTCCCGCCCGGCAGTACCGAGATCTTCTGTGATCATGCCGCTTGCGATCAGGGTGTCGAGCTGGCTCGGGGTGAGTGTGGATTCAACCGCTTTCATCAAGGCGACGACACCTGCCATGTGAGGTGCGGCCATGGAGGTCCCTTGGTAAAAAACATAGTTGTATTGAAGGTTGTTTGAATCATCCGCCGCGGTACTTAATACCCCGTCGGCATAGCCATCGGCATTCAAATCGACCGACGTCTCCCCACCGGGTGCTGCAATATCAATCGCAGTGCCGTAGTTTGAGTAAGACGCTTTGCTCTTATCAAAGCCCACAGCGCTGACTGAGACGACGCCATCGTAGGACGCAGGGTATGACAGGGATGAAGTATTTTCATTGCCCGCTGCGGCAATGATGATAACGCCCGCATTTCTCGCCTGGGTAATCACATCCTGATCGGCTTGAGAAAACCCGGCGCCACCGAGACTCATATTGATAATGTCGGCTTTCTGAGGCGGGAGGGTATTGGAATCATTGGCCAACTGGGCAGAGTAGAGAATGGATTGGTTAATATCGTAAGACGTGCCGCCGCCTCGGCCAAGCACACGCATGGGCATGATTTTGGATTGCCAGGCAATGCCCGCAACCCCACTGCCGTTGTTGCTGGCCGCCGCAACTGTACCGGCCACATGGGTGCCATGAAACGAGCTGGGCCGTGTGCCATCGCTGTCGCCGGGATCATCCGGGTTGCTGTCGATCCCATCGCCATCAACGGCGATACTGGGATTGCTGATGAAGTCGTAACCACCAATCAGCTGTCCAACCATGTCAGGGTGATTCAGCAAGACACCGGTGTCAATGACGGACACAATCACATTGCTGCTGCCGGTGGTGATATCCCAAGCGTCCGGCAAATTGATTTGTGGATAATGCCACTGGTAAGCGTAGTAACTATCGTTGGGTGTTACCAAGGCTTGTCGGATATAGTTCGGTTCGGCGTAGAGCACATCAGCACGCTTGCGCAGCGCGCTGATAACCGCCAGCGTTTCCTGCTTCAACTGCTGTTCAGCCGTTTGAGCGGTCTTAAGTTTCGTTTTTTGGCTGGTTTTTTTATTCAGTCCCAGCGTGGTGCGCGCGATGGTTTGCTGCCCCGCATCGCCTAGTGACATGAGTATTTGCCGTCCGGGTGTGCCGGCGAGTGGCTTTAAGCCCACGGAGGCGGCGAGTGATTCCAATGTATGGCTGGGTGTTTGCTGAGCGGTGAAACCATTTTCTTTGAATTTAACAATCACTTCGCCCGGGACAAAGTCAGCATCTGCTGTTAATGACGGGGCTGATGAAGCAGCCTGTCCGATAGCGAGCGTATAGTTAGAGGCGCCATCCCAGGCGCACACTTCAATGAAATAGTTACCATTTGCAGATACGGTGATGGTTTCCAATTCACCTTCGGTAACGGATTTGCCAACCAGTCCATTGCCAAGTTCGGCCTCAAAGTCGCATGACGCATAGCAGCTTTCCGTGCACGTGCCTTCGTAAAGATAAAGATCGGCATCGCCCAGGTCGGTATCGGCAACGGTCAGATTGATCGATTGTCCGGCCAGTAGTGAGACGGCAAAACGGTCGGAGATATCGCCTGAACTCATTGACCGGCCTGGCTCACCAGAGTTTGGTAGGTTTACGTAACCGCCCAGTGTGGCAGGATTGGGTATGGATTGCGCAGCACTGAATGTATCGTTAGCCGCGTAGTTGGCGTTAGGGTCGTTGACATCCGAGTCGGCCACATCACTGGCGCCGGCATTGATTGTACCACTGAGAGTGTATGTCTCGTCTTCTACGGGTTCTTCATCGTCATCCCCGCCGCTACTACAGGCTGATACGACTGTTAAGAGTAATGCGATAAACAGCCATGTGATAGAACGGTAAAGTTTGTTGAGAAAAACAGTTTCCATTATTGAGTCCCTGATCCTGGTTGGTGGGCCGGCAGTTCTATGTCTCATTATCTGCCGGTAATTTAACAAGAATGTGTATCGGTGAATAGCTTCCCGAGGCGATGCTATTCACAAAACAACCATTACAGATGACGAGGGATAAGGACTGCACGCACTGGTTAAGCATAATTTTATGAATATACCTCTGTGATTTTATTTGATAGAGTCCCGGATTTAGACGCGCTTAAGATAACAACTCCACTACGCAATGTTGGCAAATTTATGCACGCAGCGCGTAAAAAGAGGGGATACGATGTTTGATTTGGAAGCGGTAAGCGCACAATGGCTCGGGTTTACAACTGAAAAAATGACTGCGAAATACCCTGTCGAACATGAGCCTATTCGGCGGCACTGCCAAATGGTTGGCAACACCAATCCACTGTATTTGGAACCGGGATACGTGGAAAAGACACCGTGTCCGCCCACTGCTATTCCCATTTTTGCATTGCCAGGCAGGCTGCCTCCCGACCCCAAGCCAAGAACAACGGTGCTCGATATCGGGTTGCCAGTGATGGGGCAAGGGTTTACTAATATGAGCCGAGAGCAAGAGTATCTGAAGCCTGTTTATGTGGGCGATCACCTGGCCATGCAGATGCGCATTGTTAAGCTGTATCAGAAGCCAACACGGCTGGACCCTGATTCACTCTGGATTGTGACAGAAGACCTGATTACCAATCAGGACGATGAACTGGTTTGCCTGGTACGCAACACGCTCTTGAACTTTCGAACAGATGAAGAGTGGTCTGCCACAGGGGTCACAAAACCATGAGCCGCCAGCGTTATTGGGAAATGGTCGAAGTTGGTGAAGGCATGCCTGAGTACCAGTTAGAAGTCACGCCAACATTAATTGCTGACCAGGTTTCAGGTTCGCAGGATTATAATCTTATGCATCATGACCGAGCGTTTGCGCAATCCCAAGGCGCACCGGATATGTATCTCAATACCGGATTCATTGAAGCCATGTTATGCCGTTTGGTAACAGACTGGATGGGGGATTCCGGTACTCTCAAGAAATTGGGTATCCAAATGCGCCGTTTCAACACCTTTGGCGATAAGCTCACCATCAAAGGAAAAGTGACACATAAAGAAATGAACGCCGGTGAACACCTGGTTTATTGTGATGTTTGGGTGGAGAGCGATCGTGAAGGGGTCACGGTTCCCGGGAAGGCGACGATCAGCCTGCCCAGCAACCAGTTAAATCATTAGTTATGGAGTGAAATGTGGCACATAAAAATCCAGAGTTTCAACCGCTCAAAGTGGAAGCATGCGATACACGCGAAGAGGGTGTTTTTGTGAGAGGCTATCCACAAACACAGATCTGCGGGAACTTGACATATACCGAAAGCTTTTTCCTTACAACTCGGGGGCGGCTGCCAAACCCGGCCGAGACAAAGGTTCTGGATGCTGTACTCAACGGGATGATCGGTTACACGTACTGGAGTATTGGCCGTACCATCGTCAGCGCAAACCCCAAGCCCTTTCCTGCGTTCATGGGGACATTTTTGGCAGGGGGTGAGTACACAATCTTTCCACAGCATTGCGCAGAGGAAATTCTACGCTGGGAGAAAATGCTGGAGGCTGGAATGAGCATAGATGAAGTGGCTGCTCAGGTCGTTGCGGATTACGACAAAAATAAGACACGCATGCCAGGTGTTGGCCACCCATTGTTCACAGAGGTTGATCCACGATCTGAGGCGGTACGCAGCGTTGCTGAGGAGCATGGTTTTGTCAGCCAAAAAACAGAACTGTATGAAGCCGTACACGCAAAATATATCGAACACCCAAAACGCAAAGATCTTTGTATTAACATTGATGGGCGTTTTGCTTGCACATTGCTGGAGCTAGGCTTTGAGCCACCAGAAATTTCCATTATCGCTATGTTATCGTTAGCCCCTGGGGTATTGGCAGACATCATGGAGCAAATGCGGCAGAAGCCCTCTTTGCAGTTGATGGTTGGCTTACCTTATGAATATGTCGGGGAAAAAGATCGCGATTTACCGGATGAATTCCTGGACAGGCATTCATAGCGCATAAAGTCTGACAGCCGTTAGTAATCCAGTTTCATTTTGAAAATCAGGAGTAATGTAATGACAACAGAAGCCTATATCTATGATGCGGTGAGAACCCCCAGAGGTAAGGGTAAATCTGGCGGGGCACTGAATGAAGTGAAGCCGGTTTCACTCGTAACGACATTAATGCATGCCCTCACAGACAGAAATTCAGAGTTGGATACGGCAGGCATTGACGATGTCGTGCTTGGCTGTGTGACACCCATTGGTGATCAAGGGGCTGATATTGCCAAAACAGCGACGCTGGCGGCTGATTGGGACATCAAAGTAGCCGGTGTGCAGATGAACCGTTTTTGTGCCTCGGGCCTGGAAGCTGTCAACATGGCTGCGATGAAAATCCGCTCAGGCTGGGAAGATCTGGTCGTTGCCGGTGGTGTCGAGTCCATGTCCCGTGTTCCGATGGGGTCGGACGGCGGTGCATGGGCACTGGATCCTGAAACGAACCTTCACACAGGCTTCGTACCGCAAGGCGTAGGGGCTGATCTGATTGCCACATTAGAAGGGTTTAGTCGGGCGGATGTTGATGCATTTGCATGCGTTTCACAGGAGCGTGCCGCTGCCGCGCGGGCAGAAGGTCTCTTCAATAAATCCATCATTCCTGTAAAAGATGATGTTGGTCTTACGATTCTGGCTGAAGATGAATTCATTCGCCCGGGCACCACAGTGGAAGGTCTGGGACAACTCAAACCCTCTTTTCAAATTCCTGGAAAAATGGGCTATGACAGCGTTGCTCTTCAAAAATACCACTGGATTGAACAGATCGAACATGTCCATACCCCGGGTAACAGCTCAGGGATTGTTGACGGAGCATCGCTGGTCCTGATCGGTAATGAGGCCGCTGGAAAACGCCATGGGCTAACGCCTAGAGCACGCATTGTAGCGACAGCCGTTACCTCAACAGACCCCACTATTATGTTGACGGGGCCTGCGCCTGCGACAGAAAAAGTACTCGCCAAGGCGGGTATGTCTCTCGACGATATTGACTTGTTTGAAGTCAACGAAGCATTTGCGTCAGTCGTCATGAAGTTCATGAAAGAAACGGGCGTTCCGCATGAAAAAATTAATGTCAACGGCGGTGCGATTGCTATGGGTCATCCCTTGGGCGCCACAGGTGGCATGATTGTCGGCACACTGGTTGATGAATTGGAGCGGCGTGATCTTAAGCGGGGGCTTGTAACCCTGTGCGTCGGTGGCGGAATGGGTATTGCCACTATTATCGAACGCGTATAAGTCACAGCTAGGCTAACATTTAGAGAGAAGAATCATGACAGAATCAGCAATTCGATACGAAAAAGACAATCACAACATCGTCACGCTTATCCTTGACGACCCCACTCAATCAGCAAACACCATGAATGCTGCCTACAAAGCGGCGATTAGCGATGTCATAAACCGTTTGGAAGCGGAAAAAGAGCACGTTGCTGGTATTTTGATTACCTCCGCCAAGAAAACTTTTTTTGCCGGAGGGGACCTGAATGACTTAATCCAGGTGACAGAAGACGATGCTGAAGCCTTCATGGCTGACGTGACAAAACTCAAAGAGACACTGCGCCGCTTGGAAACCCTGGGCGTTCCTGTTGTCGCCTGCATCAATGGTGCGGCCATGGGGGGTGGTTTGGAAATCGCCTTGGCAGCCCATCATCGTATTATCCTTGACGACCCTCGTATTCCTCTTGGTTTGCCGGAAGTCACTTTAGGGCTTTTACCGGGAGCAGGAGGTGTCGTTCGGGCCGTGCGTATGCTCGGTCTGGAAAAAGCGTTGCCTTTCTTAATGGAAGGGCAGCAGCTGAATCCGCAAAAAGCACTTAAAATGGGTATCGTCGATGAGTTGGCCAGCAGTGTCGAAGATATGCTTGAAAAAGGGCGCGCCTGGATCGCAACCAATCCGGATGCTCAGCAGCCCTGGGATAGCAAAGGCTACCGGATTCCCGGAGGGGACCCCAGTTCCCCCAAAGTCGCTCAAATGTTGGCGATCGCCCCTGCCATGTTGCGAGACAAAACGAAGGGGTGCTATCCCGCACCGGAAGCCATTATGTGTGCCGCAGTTGAGGGTGCACAGGTAGATTTTGATACGGCGCTGCGTATTGAAAGCCGTTACTTCATCGAACTGGCAACCGGGCAAGTTGCTAAAAATATGATTTCCGCTTTCTTTTTTCAGCTGCAGGAAATTAAAAAAGGTGCGTCACGGCCGGCAGGCTATAAACCATGGCAGCCCAGCAAAGTAGGGGTATTGGGTGCTGGAATGATGGGGTCCGGCATTGCCTGGGCTTGTGCAAACAGTGGTATTGATGTCGTGCTAAAAGATCTCTCTTTGGCAAGTGCAGAGAAAGGTAAATCGTATTCAGCCTCACTGTTAGAGAAGCGTGTGGCTAAAGGCCGGATGGATCAGGCAAAAGCGGATGCTATTCTTAGCCGCATTACGCCGACAGAAAACGCCGAGGACCTTGCCGGTTGTGACATGATCATTGAAGCGGTTTTTGAAGACCGCGAACTCAAAGCGAATGTAACAAAAGAGGCTGAATCGCAGGTACAAGCCGGGGTGTTAATGTGCTCCAATACCTCAACATTGCCGATCACAGGCCTTGCGACAGCGAGTGAGAAGCCTGAGAATTTTATTGGACTCCACTTCTTTTCGCCGGTGGACAAAATGCCTCTGGTTGAAATTATCCGAGGCGAAAAAACCAGTGACGAAACCCTGGCCAAAGCTTTTGACTTTGTGCTGCGCATTAAGAAAACACCGATTGTTGTCAATGACAGCCGTGGATTCTTCACTAGCCGTGTTTTTGGCACCTTCGCAATGGAAGGTGTGGCCATGCTGGGCGAACATATTGACCCGAACACAATCGAAAAAGCGGCTTTGCTGGCCGGTATGCCAGTAGGCCCGCTCGCTGTCGTTGATGAAGTAACGCTGAGTTTGTCACGTAATATTCGCATGCAAACAATTAAAGACCTGGCAGCTGAGGGTAAAGCTTACGTGCCACACCCGGCTGATGCGATTATTGATAAAATGGTCACCGAGTTTGGCCGCGAATCAAAAGTCAGCGGTAAAGGCTTTTACGATTACCCTGAAGGTCAACCCAAGCGATTGTGGCCGGGCCTTAAAGAACACTTTGGTGGTCATGTCCATGATGTGCCAATGCAGGACCTGAAAGACCGGATTTTATTCATCCAGGCCATTGAAGCCGTCAAGTGTGTTGAAGAAGGTGTTTTGAACTCCGCGACAGACGCTAATATTGGTTCCATTTTTGGCATCGGTATGCCTGCCTGGACGGGTGGGGTGTTGCAGTTTATTAATGGCTATGGGTTGTCGGCGTTTGTTGCCCGCACCAAAGCGCTTGCCGAAAAATATGGTGATCGGTTCCAACCACCAGCTTTACTGGTGCAAAAAGCAGAAGCGGGCGAACAGTTCGAATAAGTCTGCCTACACTCGTGAGCCCCTTTTTGGGGCTCGTATGTAGTATTGAGGCGGTTTGTCGCTGGAGGGGACTCCGGGACAGTCCGCCTTTTTGTTTATAATAAGGGCTCTTAATCACAAACAGGTCACTGAGTGGCTTGATTTAATTGATATGCATATCCATCAACTCTCTGATCAACTGATTAATCAGATTGCCGCAGGTGAAGTGATTGAGCGGCCATCCTCCGTCGTGAAAGAACTGGTGGAAAACAGTTTGGATGCGGGCGCAAGTGAAATAACGATTGACTTGGCACAAGGGGGCATTAGCCGAATTCGAGTGCGAGACAATGGCTGTGGTATCGCCCGGGAAGATATTCCGCTTGCGCTTTCCCGCCATGCAACCAGTAAAATCCAGACGTTGGATGATTTGGAGTCCGTCGCTAGTCTGGGTTTTCGAGGCGAAGCGCTATCGAGTATTGCTTCGGTCTCCCGACTAACGCTCAACACGTGTACGGCAGGGGCATCGCAAGGTTGGCAAGTCAGCTATGATGCAGGCGTTTCTGATCAACAGCCCATAGCTCACCCGCAAGGTAGCACCATTGACGTACGGGATCTGTTCTTCAATGTACCGGCTCGGCGAAAGTTTCTGCGAGCTGAAAAAACAGAACTGAAGCACATCGAAACCTTACTCAAACGGATTGGCTTAAGCTTTTTTGATGTGGATTTCAAACTGACCCATAACGGCAAACAGGTCTACCATTGGCGTGCTGTTGATAAAGCCTCAGAACATCCCGTGCGGTTACAATCTGTGTGTGGCCAGGCTTTTGTTGAAAATGCGTTTATTATCGAGCGGGAGAGCACCGGGCTCAGACTCCATGGTTGGGTGGCGCAACCGACCTTTTCACGAAGCCAGGCGGATATGCAGTATTTTTATGTCAACGGCCGAGCGGTGCGTGACAAAGTAGTGGCTCACGCCGTGCGGCAGGCGTTTGGGGATGTGTTGTATCACGGGCGCCACCCTGCGTTTGTACTTTTTTTGGCACTTGATCCGACAACGGTTGATGTGAACGTACACCCAGCTAAAGCTGAAGTACGTTTTCGTGATAGCCGGCTCGTGCATGATTTTATCTACCAGACACTACATCGAGCCATTGCTGAGTTACGCCCTGGTGACGGTTCTACCACGGCGCCTTCCGGGTTTGTGGATAAACTTCGTGCCGCTGCCATTCATGCCGAAGCAGGCCCAATAAGCGGTCCTACAGGGGAGTATCGCGCGAGTCCTCAGCAAAGCGCCATTGCACTTGAGCTTAACGATACCGCCGCCGCGTATCAAAAACTCTACGGTTTTGAGCGGCAAAATACCGTAACAGACCGGGGTAATGTCGACATATTTGCCTCAGACGCATCAGCCAATGAGGTGCCTCCTTTAGGGTTTGCCCTGGCGCAGTTACATGGCCTTTTCATCTTGGCGCAAAATAAGGAAGGTTTGATCATTGTCGATACACACGCCGCCCATGAGCGAATTACCTATGAGCGGATGAAAACCGCTTATGAGCAAGAAGGTCGGCTTCTACAACAACCGCTGCTGGTGCCGGTTACCCTGCATGTCAGTGAGCGGGAAGTGCAGATCGTCGAGGAAGGAAAAGCTACTTTTGAGACAATGGGGTTTGAGGTGTCACCTTCGGGGCCTGAGTCCATCATCATTCGCCAGATACCGGCCATTTTGCAGGGTGCAGACGTTGCCAGCCTGCTCAGAGATATATTGTCCGACTTCCTCGCGCATGGGCGTTCCAACCGGTTGGAGACAACTATTAATGAAATGCTGGCCTCAATGGCTTGCTACGGCTCTGTTCGCGCTAATCGGAAACTGGTTATGGCTGAAATGAACGCGTTGCTTCGGGAGATGGAGACCACCGAACGGAGTGGGCAATGCAATCACGGGCGACCAACGTGGGTGCAGCTCAGTATCGCTCAGCTTGATCAGCTGTTCCTTCGCGGGCAGTGAATACAGCAATCCGATGAGTACCGATAATACGGCACCCAATGTTATTTGCCTGATGGGACCAACTGCTTCAGGGAAAACGGACTTGGCAACCCGCTTGGTTGAAACATTTCCCTGTGAAATCGTGAGTGTGGACTCGGCGCTGGTCTATAAAGGGATGGATATCGGTACGGCAAAACCTGATGAAACGCTATTAAGAAAAGCGCCGCACCGCCTGATTAACCTTATCGAACCAGAAGAAAGCTACTCCGTTGCACGATTTCAAAAAGATGCCTACCGGGAAATTGAAGCCATTCACCAACAAGGGAAAATACCGCTTTTAGTCGGCGGAACGATGATGTATTTCAACGCTTTGATGCACGGATTGGCAGAGCTGCCCGATGCGGACCCACAAATCCGAGCAGACTTGGATGGAGAGATGCTCCAGCATGGTTTGCACGCTTTGCACAAGCAGTTGGCAGCGATTGACCCTTATGCGGCGGCACGCATACACCCCAATGATGCGCAGCGTATACAAAGAGCAATTGAAGTCTGGCGAATTACCGGCCAAAGCCTCACAGCATTACAAGCTAAAGCACAGGCTCAAATGCCGACCTACCGGTTCGTTCAGTTTGGCATTGCACCCGCTGACCGGAAAATATTGCACGAACGTATTGCAAAACGTTTTCATCAAATGCTCGAGCAAGGTTTTGTAGACGAAGTTGAGGAGCTAAGAAGTCGGCCTTTCCTGGATAAAAGCATGCCTTCAATGCGGTGTGTTGGCTATCGACAAATATGGGATTATTTAGAGGGCATTGACACCTACGATGAGATGCGCCATAAGGGTATTGTTGCTACCCGCCAGCTTGCTAAACGTCAGTTAACCTGGCTGAGATCTATGTCAGAGCTACATTGGATTCAACTCGAAACATCCATAGAAAAAGCGCTGGAGATCATTCAACTACTCGTTTTTGATTGAAATGGCCTTGCGTGAAAAATGAGGTGTTGTTATAATTCTCTCTTGCCTGATGCGGGGTGGAGCAGTCTGGCAGCTCGTCGGGCTCATAACCCGAAGGTCGCAGGTTCAAATCCTGCCCCCGCTACCAACTAACTCTATCTAGAAAAAGATCTAGGTCTGTTGAAGTCGAATGGATAACATATCTGGGTGCTTGTTTTTTTAGGTATGTTCTCCTTTAATCGACTAGGTTTTAAACCTCGGTTTTTCCCCGCAAAGCTAAGTTCGGGGTTCTTGCTAAATCAGCGTATAAATCAATTTGTGATTTTTATTGTTCTCCGTCTCGGAATGATCTTCCGATTAACATGTTTAATCATTATTCATGTACGTTATTCTTTTTAAGATATTAATACAATTAAGGGTCACTGCATTTAAGTCTTGGCAATCCGTCCGGCCTCGGTCCTTTACGGACTTGCATATTGTCGGCCTCTGATCAAGACATTATGAAACTATTACTAATTCAAGTTAATCAGATGATTGATTAGTTTTTCATATAAAGGTTCTCAAATAGTTCACTAAATTTATACTTTTTTAATTTAAAATTTAACAGGGAAGCTAGAAAGCATACCTCCCAGATATGTAATTTTGACTAGGTTTAGTGAACCTCGTGTATTGCAAAAAATATTCTTTGGTGTTAACGGGGAAAGGAGGTACTTTTGCGAAAATTGCTTTTTGAAAAGCTCGTCCACGAATTTCTATAAGATTTTTATTAAAAATCTTTTTTCTCTGGCGTTGATTATTGTGCTCTACTCTATAGATTCAGCCGCCATTTCTATGAGTTGCGCAACTTCCTTTGGATGTGATAATGGCAATAGGTGTCCACTGTTAATTGTAATAGTGTTGGCATGGGACCGTTTGGACATAAACTGTTGAAGCTTGGGAGATACCGTGCGGTCGTTGAGCGCGATGGCTGACCAATGTGGTTTGCTTTGCCAAGCTGCCGCTAAGGGTTTGAAAGTAAAAATAGTGGTATTGGCCGGAGTTTGGAATTTCGAGCTGTAGCCGGATTCCTGAAGGGATAGCCCATCAGCTACATTCTCTATCCATGCGTTCGGTTTCACTATGTAATAGCCATCCTTAAAAAATTGCAATGAATTGGCTGGTAGCTCGGCTGGAAAAGCCAGTAAGTGTCACTAAGGT
>OBIY01000624.1_pt1 | contig 12955 bp, 12 predicted proteins | sample 1519841 | NCBI WGS metagenome assembly OBIY01 (sample SAMN03019774, study PRJEB22545) | beach sand metagenome | biome: beach; feature: sea beach; material: beach sand | place: USA: Municipal Pensacola Beach, FL | collected 2010-07-30 | depth 30-40 cm m
GGGCACGACGATTACTGCCATAAACAGGGAAAAAATCATCGCCGCGGAAGCGGAAATGGGGATAGGCTTCATAAACGGCCCATTAAAACCAGTGCTGTAGAGCATGGGCAGCAGCGCCGCCACCACGGTAAATGTGGCGACAATCGTAGGGTTGCCCACTTCGGCCACGGCGTCGATGGTGGCCTGACGCCAGCTGCGACCATTAAGCATCTTCCAGTGTCGGGAAATGTTTTCGATCACCACAATGGCGTCATCGGCCAGCACGGCAATGGCGAAGATCAAACCAAACATGGTCAGGCGGTTGAGGGTGATATCCAGCATCCAGCAAACAAAAAAGGTCAGCAGAATGGTGGCGGGTATCACAATTAAAACCACAATGCCTTCGCGCCAGCCAAGGAACAGGCCCATGATCACGACGATGGCGGCAGTGGCGAGCAGCAGATGGAACATCAGCTCATCCGCCTTTTGCTTTGCGGTCTCACCGAAGTCCCGAGTGACCTCCACCTGAATCTCATCGGGAATCAATCGCTCACGCACCAGCTCCAGGCGCTTGCGCACACCTTCGCTGATCAGCACTCCGTTGGCGCCCTTGCGCTTGGCAACAGCGAGACTAACCGCCGGCAGTTTGTGATAGACCCGCTCACCCGCCTCGTTGTCCTCGGGCAATATCTGCCAGACGGCGTGTTCTTCTATGCTGGGACCAACCACCACTTTCGCCACATCACGCACATACACCGGCCGCCCGTCGTGGGAGGTGAGCACCAGTAGGCCCACGTCAGTACGCCCCTGGAGGGTCTGGCCAGCAATGACTGGCATCTCCCTATTCGCGTGGCGAAGACTGCCAGTAATAAATGAACGGTTGGCATTGCGGACTTTGTCCACCAGTTGGTTAAGTGTAATGCCGTACAGGGACAACAGCTCCGGGTCTGGCTCCACCCGAATCTGCTGAGGCTGACCGCCGACGATATAGGTAAGGCCAACATCCTCGACCTTGATCAACTCGTGTTTCAGCTCCTCGGCCAGATCGTGGAGCATATCCGTGGACCAGCGCCCCTCGTTGCCTGGCTTGGGCGACAGGGTGAGTACAATAACCGCCACATCGTCGATACTGCGGCCTATCACTAGCGGCTCGGGAATAGTGGCGGGAATACGGTGGCGGTTGGCATCAATGGCATCATTGACACGGGCGATGGCGGAGTCGTCGTCGTGGCCGGTGTCAAAACGCACGGTGACGGTAATACCATCATCGCGGGTCATGGAATAAACATGAGCGACGTTATCGATGCCCTTGAGAATATCCTCGAAGGGTTTGGTCACCAGCTCAACCACGTCCTCGGCCTTGATGCCCGGCACCGCCACCAGCACATCAACGAATGGCACCGTGATCTGGGGCTCTTCCTCCCGAGGCATGGCGGTGAGCGCCAATACGCCGACAACGCCAGAAATAATCAGAAACAGCGGCGTCAGGGCCGACTGGATAAAAATCTGGGCGAAACGCCCGGCAACACCCAGCTTCATGCCTATGCGCCTTCTACGACAGTTGTTGCGTTGTGAACAGACCCCGAACGTTCAACAAGAATATCGCCCTCGCGCAGTCCAGACAGTATCTCGATGCCACCCACCACGGGCTGCCCCGGCTGCACCACCACCTCGGCCCCGGAAACCAGAGTCACAAAACTCAAACCGTAACGACGATGAATATACTTCGGTGGCACGACGAAAGCCGGGCGTTCATCGGTGGAAACCCAGACTCGCACCCGCTCGCCGACAAAGAAGTCGCCGAGACCTTTGACCACAACATCCGCCTCCACACGCCCATTGACCAGCTCCGGGTAAACCTGGGTAATACGCCCTTCACGGTAAGCCTTGTCATCATCCATAAAGCCGCTGTCAAGCATGCCGCGCTCGCCCACCAATACCGCATCGCCCCGTTTTATAAAGCGAGCATGACGCTCGGGTAACTGCAAGCGCAAAATGTAACTCTCCGCCGCAATCTGGGCGATGGCTTCACCGGGCAGCACCACGGTGCCCTGAGTGACCTGAACCTTTAGCACCCGCCCGCTGGACGGGGCCAGCACATCGCCCTCGATTTCCGCCTGGCGAATCACTGCCTGATCTGATTTCTGCGCGGCAATCTCGGCGGCGACAATATCCACCTGGGTTTGGGCTTCATCCAGCTTGGACTCACTGATCTTGCCGGATTGATAAAGCGTGGAGACCCGCTTGAGTGTGGTCTGAGCCAGTTGCAACTGGGCGTCCAGGGAGCGAAGTTTGGATGCGGTGGCGGCTATCTGCAGGCGCTGCTTGGGGTCGCGTACCCGCGCGAGTTTTTGCCCGGCTTCGACCAGATCCCCTTCGTCCGCCAACAGTTCAATCAAGGTGCCGCCAATACGGGCGCGAGCTGCCGTAACATCCACCGTGCGTACGACCGCGAACAGAGACTTCAAATCCTGAACCGGCTGGCGCTCCACCACATACTGCTCAGATGGACTTTCCGCCCAGGCCAACGCTGGTATTAGCAGAATCAGGATCCCACTTACCAAGCCAGCAAAGAAATTGACCTTGCCAGTACCTAAGCCAGGTGGTTTTTGGCAAAAATAAAATCTAACCATAAAGTGTTTCATCCCCTGTAACCAAAAAAGCCGATTTTTAATTGCCCGACTTTTTACTGATACTTGCGCGTATTTCCACTTAACCTTTTCCGGGCTGATTTTTGGCTGCGTCGACTTCTGCACCCCTATTGTCAGTATGAGTGCTATGAAGAAATACCCCAAAATGCTAGCGCGCGCCCAGTGGATTAAAGGCGCAAAAACAACCACCAAAAATATCACAACCGGGGAATATATTTCACGTTTTAAAAGGGGAATGATCCCAGTAAATCCGTTCGATTCAGCAAATAAACAGCGACGAGGGAACGCGCGTTGTCAGCTTTCTTGCACAGCACCAGCTTTGCGGAATTCAGCCTGGGAACAAGCTAATGATCTTGTGTTCTTTTAAGCGAAGAATAGTAGCGAGCCGCTTCCTTTATCTCATCATCACTCAAATCGAAGCTGACCTTGCCCATGGTGCTATCAACCACCGCACCGCTGCGGTGTGCCCGTAGTTTGGCTACGATTTCCATCTCCGTCATTGAAGGCAAGTTGGGCCAGGTCTCGTACACGGACTCGCCAGTCAGACCATGACACAGGGCGCAACGGCGAATTACGATAGGCTCGTCGGCCGAACCAATCTCATTTTCCAGTGACTCGACAAAATTCACCAGGTGCCATATCTCATCCTCGCTCAGGGAATTCCGATACGCAGGCATTGCACCCCGACCTTGAGCAATTTTCCAGGCAAAAGCACCGGGGCTTTGTTTACCCGCCAGGCGTAATAAGTTTGCCGGGCGACCGTCCATTGTCAGACCAACGATGCCATTACCCTCACCCCAGTAACCATGGCATTGCAGGCAATGCTGGGCGAACAATAATTTGCCTTCCTCGACGGAGGCAACGTCGTATCGAATCGGGTTGTTTCTTGCTTGGGCCTCTTCTGGCACTTGCCAGGATTCAGAAAACGTAACATCACCACCAGCAAACAAAGCGAAAGGCAATGACAGAAATCCAATTAAAACAAGCCTAACGTGCAGACGCGATATCTTTATGAACGGACGTATTATTTTCAAAACCAAGTTTCTCCACTGTTATGGTGCCGATCGATAAATACTTTAGCAAAACTATGATTAACAAGTCTCACCTGTGCAACCCGCTTTCCCAGCATCTCTTTAATACGGATCAATGCAGCCTCGATGGCTACTCTCTTACGAAAGGGTGAACTTCCAAATGGTTATCGTTCTTTCCGGCGCATCAACCCGCCAAAGGTATTTTTTAAAACAACAAGAATCAAAGGCCGATGCTTGAAAGCTGTTTGCAGGGGCACTGGAGCTGTGGTTTATTAGACATGGCAAGCCGAACAATAACTATTACAAAGGATAAAACCCATGAATCCCAAGCATATTCTTGACGGTATAAAAGTCCTGGATTTCACCCAGTTTTTGGCCGGTCCCTCCGCCACACGAATTATGGCGGAGATGGGCGCCGAAGTCGTTAAAATCGAAGAATCCACCATTGGCGACAACTCCCGGTTTTTTCCCTATCGCGCCTCGGACGGTCGTAGCGCTTATTATGTGCAACAAAACCGGGGTAAAAAATCCGTCGCGGTTAATATGAAAACCGCAAAAGGTAAGCAGATCATCCGCGACCTGATCCCACAATTCGATGTCCTGATTGAGAACTATTCCGCTGGCGTTATTGGCCGGCTCGGCTTTGGCTGGGATGTGGTCAGGGAGCTGAACCCACGCATGATCATGTGCTCCATTTCCACCTTTGGCCAGGAAGGTCCCCTGGCCCATCTACCAGGATATGATTACATCGCCCAAGGTTATTCCGGCGTATCGGCCATGATCGGCGACCCCAACGGCCCACCGGCACTGGTGGGTTTGGCTATTGGCGATACCTCCACGGGCGTCCACGCTGCCACGGCCATCGGCTATTCCCTGTTTCATCGCGAGCGCACCGGCAAGGGTCAGTATCTGGACATCTCCCTGCTCGACACCTATTTTCACCATCACGAAATGAATGTGCAGGACTATAGCGCCAGTAAGGGCCAGTCCCTGCCCAGGAGGCTGGGAACACACCACACCGTCGCCGCGCCCGCGGGCATGTTCAAAGGCCGGGATCGCTACTTTTTTATTATCGCCCTGACTCACCAGTGGGAACCTTTTTGTGACGCCATTGGCATGCCGGAATTGAAAACCGACCCACGCTTCAGTGACCCCGCAATACGCATTGAAAACCGGCTGGAACTGGCCAAGATCATCGAAAACTGGTTCGCCGAAGTGGGCGATGACGTAGCCCAACAAACCCTTGAAGAAGGACGCATCCCGGTAGCACCGATCCTTGAGGTCGAAGAGGTTATGGCGCACCCCCACATGGTACAACGGGAAACCGTACGCACCATTTACGATCGGTCCATCGGCGAATTCCAGGTACCCGGCATGCCTCTGCGCTTTTCCGAATTCCCAGGGCACCTGGATCTGGATGCCCCCTACCTGGGTGAGCAAAATGCCATTGTGTTGGGTCAATATCTATCCATGAACGCCAGTGATGTGGCTGCGCTGGAAAGCGAAGGCGTATTAGGTAAAGAAGCCATACCCGATAAACCCGCACCCCGAAACATCTAGACACTAACTAAAAAAAGGAACGACCATGAAAATAGGCTTTGTCGGCGTCGGTAATATGGGTGGCCCCATGTGTCGCAACATTCTTAAAAACAGCGGGCACGAGGTCAGCGTATTCGACTTAAATGAAGAGGCTATCGGCCGTTGTGCCGAATTTGGCGCCACCGCAGGCGACTCCCCCGGCGCCGTGGTTGCCGACGCCGACCTTGTCTTTACCTCCCTGCCCCATCCCCGTGATGTGGAACAGGTAGTGCTTGGCTCTAACGGCATTGCCGATAACATCCGCAGTGGTGCAACGTATTGCGATCTGAGCACCAATTCACCACTGACGGTACGCAAACTGGCCACCGAGTTACACAAGCAGAGCGTCGACATGCTTGACGCCCCGGTGAGTGGCGGCGTCGCGGCCGCCGAGAAAGGCAGTCTGGCCGTAATGGTCGGTGGTGTGCGCGCCAGCTTTGACCGGGTGAAGCCGGTATTGCAGTGCCTTGGCGAAAACGTCGTCTATTGTGGCGACACGGGCAATGGCTGTGTGGCTAAAATCGCCAACAACCTGATTGCTTTCTGCAACATGGCCGCCAGCGCCGAGGGTCTGATGCTGGGGGTTTGCGCGGGCATCGAACTGGAGGTACTGAACCAGGTCATCCGCAATAGCAGCGGTAACAGCATGACTTTCCGCGCGGTGGTGAAAAACGCCAAATCCGGCGATTGGACGCCCAGCTTTACCATGGATCTGGCTTACAAGGACATGCATCTGGCCCTGGAACTGGCCGACGAGTTGGGCGTCCCAATGATGCTCAGTCCCACAGTACACAATCTGATGCGCATGGCCAAAGGGCTGGGCTACGAGCGGAACGACGCCACCGCCATTCTGCGTGTCTATGAAGACACTATGAAAAAGGCACTAAAACTGGACGATTAAACCGCCAAAAGCTGGTCGGATTTTATAGCGGTTCCTCTTACGCCAGCAGCCCAAGCTCCCGCAATTGACTTAATTCCTGTTGATCTCGTCCCAGCGCTTTAAACACTTCGTCCGTATGCTCGCCATGGCCCGGTGCCGGCAGGCGCACACTACTGGGCTCGCCATCAAAAACCGCTGCCGGTCGCGGCTGACGCAGACGTCCACCAACCGGATGTTCGTATTCAATCAGTGAGCCTCGATGCTTAATACGGGGATCTTCCAGAACTTCATCAAAAGTATTGACTTTGGCGCAGGGCACCTGGGCTTTTTCCAGCTGGGCAACCAGGTCATCGGTTTTGAAGTTCACTGTGCGTTTTTTAAATTCCGCGAACAGCTCCGGGCCATTGGCAAAACGATCGGTGACGGTGATAAAACGAGGGTCGGACAAACCTTCCGGAAAATTCAGCACTTCGCAGGCGCCCTGAAATTCATGATCCCCGACGGTGGCCATGGCCGCGTGACCATCAGCCGTCGGAACGGTGGTAATAAAATCACCAATCAGCGGCATTTCATTGAAGTCACCTATAAAACTGTGATTCCAGAAACCATCGTGCCAGAGGAAATTTAGGTTGGCGTCCAGCATGGTCACTTCGATATGGTGACCGCTAACCTTGCCCCGCTCACGGGCAAAAAGCGCGGAGGAAACCGCCTGCGCCATGGTCATGGCGGTGACCTTGTCACAAACAATATTTTTGACAAATTCCGGCCCCTGCTCACTGCGTTGTAAATGGGCCATGCCCGACACCGACTGAATCACCAGGTCATAAACTCGCTGGCCGGCGCCTGGGCCATCAAAGCCAAAGCCGGTCACCGAGGTATAAATCAGTTTCGGATTCAGTTGGTGAACCGCCTCGTAATCGTAACCCAGTCGCTCAACCACGCCGGGACGGGTATTGTGGACAAAAACATCGGCGCTGCGCAGCAAATCCTCCATCAATGGCCGGGTGCGCGCATCCTTCAAGTCGAGGGCAACGGCCCTTTTATTGCGATTGAGACTGAGAAAATAGCTGGTCACACCATTGCGCTGCCCACCGACGGCGCGGGCCGGATCCGCTTTATCGACCGCTTCGATGCGGATTACATCAGCACCCTGGTCGGCGAGCATCTGCGTGCCCATGGGCGCGGCCACATTGGTGGTCAGTTCAACAATACGAATACCTTCGAGGGGTTCCATAACTCAGTCCTTTTTATCTGATTATTTTTAAGCCCTGTTATTTGAATCGGGCGGCGAGCCCCGGTTTTTATTCTCAATATCGACGGGGGCTTCACGCACCGTACTAAGGTAACGCAAAAACCATCAGGATACCAAGTAAGGGATACAGTAGCGCTAGCCAAAAACGCCATCGCATGCAATGGACTAATTCGGTTTGGCTGTCTATCCTCCCCGCTCAAATAACTGATGAGGAGCCCATCATGGACGCCAAAACCGAACCCGCCTACATCCTGTATGAAACCCCGGAAGATGGGATTGCCCGTATTGTTCTCAATCGCCCTGATACGGCAAACGCCCAGGACACTCAGTTCCTGTATGAGTTGAACGACGCCTTTGATCGCGCCGCTCATGATAACGACATCCGCGTGATTATCCTGGCCGCCAATGGCAAGCATTTCTCCTCCGGCCACGATCTGGCCGAGAAGAACTGGTACGAGAATATGTACGACTACGACACAGTCCACCCCCTGTGTGGCTTCACCTGTGAAGGCGCCGAGGCACAGATGAGCCGGGAGGAGGAAATCTACCAGGGCTTTAGCGAACGGTGGCGCAATATCCCCAAACCCACCATCGCGGCGGTGCAGGGCAAATGCATTGCCGGCGGGTTGATGCTGGCCTGGCCCTGCGATCTGATCATTGCCAGCGATGACGCCAGCTTCACCGATCCCACCGTGAGCTTCGGTGTCTGTGGCATTGAATACTTCACCCATTTCTGGGACGTGGGCGCCCGCAAGGCCAAGGAAATGCTGTTTACCTCCGACGCGGTCAATGCCGAGGACGCACTGCGTCTGGGCATGGTCAATCAGGTAGTGCCCCGGGATCAACTGGAAGATGCCACCATGGCCATGGCGCGCAAGATCGCCGCCAAATCACGCTTCGCCCTGAAGATAACCAAAAAAGCGATCAATTCCTGCCAGGACGCCGCCGGTCGCAAGGTAGCCATGGACAACGCTTTCCACCTGCACCAGCTGGCTCACACCCATTGGCTGAAGCTCTATGACTTCTTGATGGACCCCACCGGCCTGCCGGAGGCCACTCAAAAGGCTCTGGGTTTTGACAAGAAAGACAAATAGAGGCGGACAACCTTGCCAATGCGCAAGTGTCACTTGAACAACAACAGACGGCCTGATTGATGGACTGGAAAGTTTTTATGACAGCCTTTGCCGCTGTCTTTATTGCCGAGCTTGGCGATAAAACCCAACTGGCTACCGTATTGTTTGCTTCAGACAGGGACGTCAGCAAATACAGTATTTTTCTGGCCGCCTCTGCCGCCCTGGTGCTATCCACGGCGCTGGCGGTATTGGCCGGCACCTTTTTGTCGGAATATATTAACGAGAAATATCTGCACTACATCGCCGGGCTGGGCTTTATCGCCATTGGTGCATTCACTCTGTATCGGGCCTGAACGTTCTTCCCTATTTTCACGCCACATACTCGAGCTGACCAGTATTTCACTTATCGCTTCTGATACGTTTGATGGCAGGCCTCGCAAGGTGGGTACAAGGCATTATTGCCCACCTCGAACAGCTTATCCTCGTCTCTGGCCTTAACCGCCTCAATGACCTGGCGGGCGGCATCTATCATCTGGTTATTGTAAGTTTGCCATTCGCCGTTAGCCGCCATCGCCACCTCACCTTCGCCGGCGCCACCGCTGCTAAGCAGGTTACCCGCCGCAATCACCGCCAATGCCGCATGTTCAACTGTCTGCCATTGAGCATCGGTTTTGAGATCTGATGCTCCCCAGATACTTCCGGTTGTCGGGGTGATCACCGCGTTCATCAATTGCTTGACCGTCAACAGTGGTTTGCCGGGGTGCTCCGCCATTGCTTCGGTCCCGAAAATCAGACAGACCAAAGCAACTATCCCGCCGAATTTGACAAAACTATTCATGTAATCCTCTATTCAGGTGGCAATGCGACAAAACAGCATAACAACCATTATGACAGAGGGCTCCTCAACCAAACTGACATAGGTCAACCCCCGCAGGGCACTTATTTTGGCTGCAAATCCGTTGAGCTGGCCTATTCGGCAGTTAACTAGGGGTTTTTGCGAGCAATATCGTGGATATGGTATATTGCGCGATATTTTCATAATAGCTGAGACAACTTAGGATAAAGTCTTAAACTGGTTTCATGGACATTTTTAACAAATCCAATATCGACAAAATCAACCTGATTCGCAAACGCCTTAGAACCGAGTTTGGCGAAGCGCCCTCGCTGAACGACCCTGCTTTAATGGATTCCATGCTTAACTACTGGGTGAACTCAAGAGACGCAATTACCAAATCCCAGATTCGCCAGTTGATGGAACAGGTAGGCGAACCCTGGCAATCCCGTCATGCAAAACTCATAGAGACACACTCATTGTAGAATCCCATACTCCCGGGAATCTCTCTCCTTTTAGAACCTGCAAAAAACACATCCATTGAAAACCAGATGTCCCTCGTAAGGATTCAGCCAATTACCAGGGAAAACTCGTATAAGTCTTTGTGCTTTTTGTCGAATACTGAAGCATTAATTTATACCGTTAATCGTAAAAATTAGCCCTCTGATCGATAATTTGGATCGCTCTCATCTAATCAATAAAAATATGTGAAGCAATCCCGATTCCGCACTCTCCTCATCTATACAGTCCGCATTAACGGCTAGCAACCTTACGGTATGCCGTTACATCACTACACGAAATTCCAAATAATTTGAGGAAGAACCATGAGTTTGAAAAGGAATGTCAAAATTGCATCGTTTGCTATAGGCGTAGTTGCTTCATCTATCGCATTCGCGGAGCCTGCTGTTATTATCGTTGGAGACACATGTGGCATGCTTGATGGAGATGGCGCTTTTATCAGCACCACGGACACCAAAACCGTTAACACGAATAGCTCAAACGGAAGAGCCATGTTCAAGTGCCATGCGAGCGATGTCCCGAATAGCACTGGCTCAGCGGTTCATTACGACTTCGAAAGCACCGAATTAACCTGCGGAATCCTCTTGACGGATGGGTTTGTCTCTACCGACGATTGGAAACAAGTGGTTGATACCGAAGGTAACGCCGTCCTTACCTGCAAATACAAAGAAGACTAACCACACGCTGAAAAAAAGCTCTTCCAGTGCACATAAAACACTGGAGGAGCTTAATTTTTAATTCGCGCTTATGTTAAAAAATTAGCCGCGCTTTCAATGTAGCGCTCACTTATTCGTGAGTATTATTCATGAATAAGCCGAAACTCCTCTAACTCCTCGCCAACACCCATCGATGCACTTCACTGGGGCCGTCATAAATTCTAAAGCAGCGGATATCGCGATAAATCCGCTCGATTACTGTATCCGTGCAAATACCCTTGGCACCCAGCACCTGCATGGAACGATCCACCACCCGGCCCAGAGCCTCCGAGCAGTGAACCTTACAGAGGCTGGTCTGCTCCTGAGCCTTGTCGCCCTGATCCAGCAACCAGCAGGCGTGCCAGGTGATTAAACGGCTGGTATGCAGATCAATCTTGTTATCGGCCAACTGAAAGCCAATACCCTCGTGCTCAATGATGGCCTTGCCGAAGGCCTGCCGGGTACGGGCATAGTCAGTGGCGATGTCATGGGCCCGCTGGGCGGCGCCCAACCAGCGCATGCAGTGGGTCATGCGCGCCGGCCCGAGGCGCACCTGGGCGTAGCGAAAACCCTTGCCCACTTCGCCCAGAATCTGGCTGGCCGGGATACGCACATTGTTGTAGTCAACCTCACAGTGCCCCCCCGGTGAGTTGCTATCGATGGTATCAAGCATGCGCACCATATCGATACCCGGGGTATCGGAGTCGGTCATAAACATGGTAGCGCCGATATCGTTGCCGTCGCTATCGAAGGTCCGGGCCATGATGATGTGGTAAGCGGAGCCAGGCATGCCAGTAATAAACCACTTGCGGCCATTGATGATGTAGTCGTCGCCGTCCGGATGGGCAGTGGTTTTCATCAGGGAGGGGTCGGAACCGGCGCCACCATCGGGTTCGGTCATGGAAAACACCGAGCGGATATGCCCTTTTACCATGGGTTCGAGCCAGCGCTTCTTCTGCTCCGGCGTCGCCACCTGATGCAACAGATTGGTATTGCCCTCATCGGGAGCCTGGATATTAAGAGCCAGGGGACCCAGGGTGGAATAACCGGCGGCTTCGAACACCACCGCCATACCCCGATGATCCAGGCCCAGGCCGCCGTATTCCTTCGGCGCGTGAGGGGCCAGCAGGCCAGCCTCCCTGGCTTTGGCCACCAGTTCCACGCGTAGCTCATCGGTGGGACCGTGATACTCCTGACGAGCGTCGCTCTCGTAGGGCATGACGACGTTGCGAATAAACGCCTCGGTGCGCTCCCGCAGTGCCATCAGGTCGGCGGGGATTTGAAAATCAATCATATATTTTACCTTAATTATAATACGTATCTGTTTGTTTTATTTGTATTTTATAATCTCTACCGCTCGATCATAGAAACGGGTCACGGTATGGGCAAACTCCTCCCACATGGGATCAATACGCTGCTTTTTGCGGTGCAGGCGTACGTTCAAACAGGCGATGGAGCCGAGCTGGTAGGCCGCCAGGGCCTGATACCAGGGGATGTCCGGGAGGCTGCGGCCCATGCCCTGCTGGTAAATATCCGCCAGCTCTTGGGGATCCACCGGCGAACAGGGTTTGATGTTATCGGTCCAGAAACTGGTGTCGGCGCAAAACATCAGCCAACCGATATCCAGCTGCACGGATCCAATTCGCACCAGCTCCCAGTCGATAATGCCAGTCAGTTTATCTTCATGGAACAGCGCATTGCCCGGCTGATAATCGCCATGGACGATACCGATCGGCGCGGCATCGGGCATGGCTGCCAACAGCGCCTCGCGGGCACGATCAGCGGCGGTGATCCACTCCGGCTCCAGCGCCTTGGCGTAGATGGGTTGCCAGCGGGTGATCTCTTCCAGGAGCGGTCGTGGCTGTTCCCAGTTGGGCAGCTTGGTCTGCCAGTCAACCTGATGAATACGCGGCAGCACCTCAGCCAGGGCCCGCCACTTGGGCGCCACTTTCTCGGCACTCAAGTCAAAAGACGGATGGGGATCCCAGATAAAAAACTCTCGCCCTTTGAGCTTTTCCATTACCACATAGGGCACTTCAAACTCTTCTTCGTCGGGAGAGGCAAAAGGCACCGCGGGCACCGGCAAACCCGCCTCATGCAGGGTATTTAACAGGGGCGCGGTGCGATAGACATCGGTATTGCCCTCCCGACGCACACCCTTGGGAGCCAACTTGATAATGTAGCCGCCGAGCTTATCACCGGCATTATCGAAGACATCAAAACCGTAGGTCAGCCCCGCATGGCCGCCGAGCATGGGCTCGACATTTTCCATGCGCGCTTGCTCGCCAAAATTGCACGCCACAAAACGATCCAGGTTGGCGCGCAACTGGTCATCAACACCTGGTCTTTGTTCCTGCTCCATAACACTCCCCACGAACTCACTCCCGCCGTAGCCACAAACCGGGAGCGGCTCCGGCGGGTTTATTTATCGGGAGACAGACGCAGAATCTCATGTCCTTGCTGAT
>OBIY01000626.1_pt1 | contig 12912 bp, 14 predicted proteins | sample 1519841 | NCBI WGS metagenome assembly OBIY01 (sample SAMN03019774, study PRJEB22545) | beach sand metagenome | biome: beach; feature: sea beach; material: beach sand | place: USA: Municipal Pensacola Beach, FL | collected 2010-07-30 | depth 30-40 cm m
GTGTAGCGGTAGATGTTGTCGACGAAGAACAGCACGTCGCGCCCTTCGTCGCGGAACGACTCGGCGATGGTCAGCCCCGTCAGCGCCACGCGCAGACGGTTGCCCGGCGGCTCGTTCATCTGGCCGTACACCATCGACACCTTGGACTCGTCCAGGTTCTCGAGGTTTACCACGCCGGACTCGGCCATCTCGTGGTAGAAGTCGTTGCCCTCGCGGGTACGCTCACCCACACCGGCGAACACCGACAGGCCCGAGTGTGCCTTCGCGATGTTGTTGATCAGCTCCATCATGTTGACGGTCTTGCCCACGCCGGCACCGCCGAACAGGCCCACCTTGCCGCCCTTGGCGAACGGGCAGATGAGGTCGATGACCTTGATGCCGGTTTCCAGCAGCTCCTGCGACGGCGCCAGCTCGTCGTAGGTCGGCGCCTTGCGATGGATGGCGGCGGTCTCGGCCTGATCGACCGGGCCGCGCTCGTCGATGGGCCGGCCCAGCACGTCCATGATGCGGCCCAGCGTGGCCTTGCCGACCGGCACCGTGATGGGCTTGCCGGTGTCGGTGACCATCAGGCCGCGCCGCAGGCCGTCGGTGGAGCCCAGGGCAATGGCACGCACCACGCCGTCGCCGAGCTGCTGCTGCACCTCGAGCGTCAGGTCCGAGCCTTCCATGACCAGCGCGTCGTAGACCTTGGGCATCTGCCCGCGCGGGAACTCGACGTCCACCACGGCGCCGATGCACTGAACGATCTTGCCTTCTGTCATTGTCCGGTCCTTCGAGAATCCGTTTTGCGTCATACCGCGGCGGCGCCGCCGACGATTTCCGACAGCTCCTTCGTAATCGCAGCCTGTCGGGTCTTGTTGTAGATGAGCTTGAGCTCTTCGATCAGGTTGCCGGCGTTGTCGCTGGCCGCCTTCATGGCCACCATGCGCGCCGACTGCTCGGAGGCCATGTTCTCGGCCACCGCCTGCAGCACCAGCGCCTCGATGTAGCGCGTGAGCAACTCTTCGATGACGGTCGGCGCGTTCGGCTCGTACATGTAGTCCCAGCTGTGGGACTGGCGCTCGGCCTCGGTCTGTTCCAACCGGTCGGCCGACAGGGGCAGCAGCGGCTCGATCACCGATTCCTGCTTCATGGTGTTGATGAAACGGGTGTAGCACAGGTACACCGCGTCGAGCTTGCCGGCCACGAACGCGTCCAGCATCACCTTGACCGGCCCGATCAACATTTCCAGCTGCGGCGCGTCACCCAGCTGCACGGCCTGGCTGATGATCCTGGCGCCGGCACGGGTCATGAAGCTCTGCCCCTTGCCGCCGAGCGTCGTGACCTGCAGCGACTGGCCGGCGGCCTGGGCGTCCCGCATGCGCAGGCTTACCGCCCGCAGCAGGTTGGTGTTCAGGCCGCCGCACAGACCCTTGTCGGTCGTGACCACGATGAAGCCGACCGAACGCACCTCGTCGACCGGACGCATGTAGGCCGACCGGTACTCCGGGTTGGCCCGCGCAAGGTTGGCGGTGATGTTGCGCACCTTGTCGCTGTACGGCCGCGCCGCCCGCATGCGCTCCTGGGCACGGCGCATCTTCGACGCCGCCACCATCTCCATCGCCTTGGTGATCTTGCGCGTGTTCTCGATACTCTTGATCTTGCCGCGTATTTCCTTGCCGACCGCCATGCCGGTGCTCCTTTAGCGCTGCCGGTGTCTCAGGCGAACGATTTGCCAAACGCCTCGATGGCGCCGGTCAGCTCTTCCTCGGCCGCCTTGTCCAGCACTTTTTCGGTTTCCAGCTTCTGCAGCAGGGCAGCATGGCTGGACTTCAGGTGCTGGTGCAGGCCGTGCTCGAAGGCCAGCACGCGGCTGACGTCCACGTCGTCCAGGAAGCCCTTGTTCACCGCGAACAGCGAAGCGGCCATCAGGGAGATCGACAGCGGCGAGTACTGCGCCTGCTTGAGCAGTTCGGTGACGCGCGCGCCACGGTCCAGCTGCTTGCGCGTGGCCTCGTCAAGATCCGATGCGAACTGGGCGAAGGCCGCCAGCTCGCGGTACTGCGCCAGGTCGGTACGAATGCCGCCGGACAGGCTCTTGATCAGCTTGGTCTGCGCCGAACCACCCACACGCGACACCGAGATACCGGCGTTGATGGCCGGGCGGATGCCGCTGTTGAACAGGTTGGTTTCGAGGAAGATCTGGCCGTCGGTGATGGAAATCACGTTGGTCGGCACGAAGGCCGACACGTCGCCGGCCTGGGTCTCGATGATCGGCAGCGCCGTCAGCGAGCCGGTCTGCCCCTTGACCTCACCGTTGGTGAAGGCCTCGACGTACTCGGCGTTCACGCGCGCCGCACGCTCGAGCAGGCGGCTGTGCAGGTAGAACACGTCACCCGGGAACGCCTCGCGGCCCGGCGGACGGCGCAGCAGCAGCGACACCTGACGATAGGCCACGGCCTGCTTGGACAGGTCGTCGTAGATGATCAGCGCATCCTGACCACGGTCGCGGAAGTACTCGCCCATGGTGCAGCCGGAGTAGGCCGACACGTACTGCATGGCCGCCGACTCGGAGGCCGATGCCGCCACGACGATGGTGTAGTCCATGGCGCCGTGCTGCTCGAGCGCCCGCACCACGTTCTTGATCGACGACGCCTTCTGGCCGATGGCGACGTAGACGCAGGTCATGTTCTGACCTTTCTGGTTGATGATCGTGTCGATCGCCACCGCGGTCTTGCCGGTCTGGCGATCGCCGATGATCAACTCGCGCTGGCCGCGACCGATCGGCACCATCGAGTCGATGGCCTTCAGACCGGTCTGCACCGGCTGGTCCACCGATTTACGGGCGATCACGCCCGGCGCCACCTTCTCGATGACGTCCGTCATCTTGGCATTGATCGGACCCTTGCCGTCGATGGGCTGGCCCAGCGCGTTGACGACGCGGCCGACCAGTTCCGGGCCGACCGGCACCTCCAGGATGCGCCCGGTGCACTTGACCGTGTCGCCCTCGGAAATGTGCTCGTACTCGCCGAGGATCACCGCACCGACCGAGTCGCGCTCCAGGTTCAGCGCCAGACCATAGGTCGGCAGGCCGGCCGCGGTGGGCGGGAACTCCAGCATTTCGCCGGCCATGGCGCCGGACAGGCCGTGCACGCGCACGATGCCGTCGGTGACCGATACCACGGTGCCCTGGTTGACGATGTCGGCCGACGCGCCAAGGCCCTCGATGCGGCTCTTGATCAGATCGGAAATTTCAGCAGGATTCAGTTGCATTGCATGCTCCAGAGATGCCACGCGGGGCGGCCGGGATCAGGCCGTCAGGGCTGTTCTCATCTGTTCCAAACGGGACCGCACCGAGGCGTCGAGCACCTGGTCGCCCACCACCACCCGCACGCCACCGATCAGGTCACGGTCGACCACCGGCCGCGCTTCGAGCGTACGACCGAAGCGCGCGGACAGCGTCTGCTCGATCTGCTGCAGCTGCTCGGACGACAGCTCGAACGCACTGTAGACGGTGGCCCGCGCCACTCCGGCGCGCTCGTCCACCAGCGCCTGAAACTGCCGCGCGATCTCGCCCATCGCCGCCAGGCGGTCGTTCTCGACCACGGTCTGCAGCAGGCCTTGCAGCACTGGGGATACGTCGCCGGGCAACGCCGCGAGCACCACTTGCGTGACCTGCTCGACCGACACCTTCGGATTGTCGGCAAAGGCGCGCAGCTGCGTGTCGGCCGTCACCTGTGCCAACTGCTGCAGGGAAACGACCAGCTCCGCGGCCTGTGCCGGGTCGACCGTGCGGAACAGCGCCTCGGCGTAAGGACGCGCTACGGTGGCAAGCTCGGCCATGACTTACAGCTCGGCCTGCAGCTGCGCCAACAGGGTCGCATGCGCGTTGGCATCGACCTCGCGACGCAGGATCTGCTCGGCGCCACGCACCGCCAGATCGGCGACCTGGCCACGCAGCGCCTCACGCGCCTTGACCAGCTCCTGCTGCGCCTCGGCACGGGCGGCGGCGACGATCTTGCCGCCTTCTTCGGCGGCGCGCGCCTTGGCCTCTTCGATCATCGACTGCGCCAGCCGCTCGGCGTCGGCCAGCCGCTGGGCCGCGTCGGCCCGCGCCGCAGACAGCTGCTCCTCGACGCGACGGTTGGCGGTAGCCAGCTCCAAGCGGGCGCGCTCGGCTGCCGACAATCCGTCGGCGATCTTCTGCGTACGCTCGTCGATGGCCTTGGTGATCGGCGGCCACACAAACCGCATGGTGAACCACACCAGGACCGCGAAGACGATCGCTTGCAGGAACAGGGTTGCGTTGATATTCACAACTCGATCCTTGCGCTCGTGAATGAAGTCAAGACGACGGAATCAGGCAGCGAGCTGAAACGGATTGGCGAACGCGAACAGCAGCGCAATGGCGACACCGATCAGGAACGCCGCATCGATCAGGCCGGCCAGAATGAACATCTTGGTCTGCAGCTCGTTCATCAGCTCGGGCTGACGGGCCGACGATTCGAGGTACTTGCCGCCCATCAAGGCGATACCCAGCGAGGCGCCGACAGCACCAAGACCGACGATCAGACCGCAAGCAAGCGCGACGAGGCCGAGGACATTTTCCATGGTTGCTCCTTCAGGAGAGTCTGCGTGGTGGAACGAAACTAAATAACCGGTCAGTGCGCTTCGTGCGCCTGACCGACGTAGATCAGCGTCAGCATCATGAAGATGAATGCCTGCAGCGTGATCACCAGAATGTGGAACAGGGCCCAGATGGTCCCGGCCACAACATGCCCAACGCCCAGCCAAAAGCCGCCGGACAAGGGGTTCATTTGCCATGCCCAGGCGCCGCCCATGAGGGCGATGAGCATGAACACGAGCTCGCCGGCGAACATGTTGCCGAACAGCCGCATGCCGTGCGACAGCGTTTTCGCCGCGAACTCGATCATCTGCATCAGGAAATTGACCGGGTACAGCAACGGATGGCTGCCGAACGGCGCCGTGAACAACTCGTGCACCCAGCCGCCAGCCCCCTTGATCTTGAGGTTGTAGTAGATGCACACCAGCAACACCGAGCCGGACAGGCCCAGCGTGGTCGACAGGTCGGCCGTGGGCACCACGCGCAGGTAAGCGTGATGCGGATCATGCCCCGCCGCCGCGTACACCTCCGTCCAGACCCACGGCAGCAGGTCCACCGGCAGCAGGTCCATGGCGTTCATCAGGAAGATCCAGATAAACACCGTCAACGCCAGCGGCCCGACGACGCGCCGGCTGCGCGCGTCATGGATCACCGCCTTGGCCTGGCCATCCACCAGGTCGACGAGCATTTCCAGCGCGCCCTGGAAGCGGCCCGGCACACCCGCCGTGGCGCCACGCGCCGCCAGCCACATCACCAGGCACGCCGCGGCACCCAGGATGGCCGACAACACCACCGAGTCAATATTGACGACCGAGAAATCAACCAGCGATTCCTGCAGCCCGGAACTCAGGTGCTGCAAGTGGTGGACGATGTACTCGCCCGCGGTCGGTGCATGGCTTTCAGCTGCCATAGGTTTGGTAAGCCTCTGCTCGCTTCTCTGATCTATTCCAACGGCCACGCCACAACAGCGCCAGCCAGTAAACCTTGAGGCACGCCACCAGGGCGAGCAACAAAGCCGGCCAGCTCAGCGCCGCAACGACCCGCGGCGCCAACGCCAGCAACAAAACCGTCAGCGCGAGCTTGACCACCTCCCACACCAACACACGCACCACGCCGAACGACGGCGAAGCGCCTTCCGGCAGCGGACGCCCGATGCCGTACGCCATCAGGGCAGACGGGAGCACCACGGCACCCGCGCCGTACAGGACCGACCAGGCCACCCCGGTGCGCCCGAACACGGCCAGCGCCAGCAAGGCCAGCAGCGCGCCAACCGCCGCTTGCGCCAGCACGATGCGCCCCGGCCCAGGCATGGGCTGAGCGTCACGCAACGCCTGCGCCTGCTCAGCCGTCAGCGGCGGCCCAAACTCTTCGGCCGCCTGCGCTGCCTCGTCATCCGCCCACGCGGCACTGTTGGAACGTTCGGACATGGCTGGACTGCATCCGGCCACAGACTGACCCAACCAGACACGCCCGAGGGCGCGATGGTGATCCAGCGACCAGCGCTTGCTGGAGTCAAAAAACGGCCGGCATTATAGGCGCCGCGCCGCCCTCAAACAAGGCGCCCGGGGATGTCGACGTTCGGCCTCCGGATAACATCGAAAGTAGGAGGTCTCGCATGAGCATTTCTATCTGGCACGTCGTGATCGGCTTTTTCTTCAGTAACGGCCTGCCACACTTCATCGCCGGCGTTGCCGGCAAGCGGTTTCGCTCGCCGCTGGGTGCGAATTCGTCGGCGCGTGTCAATCTGGTGTGGGGCTTGATCAATTTTGTGCTCGGCACCGCACTGGTGCTGTGGCGTTCACCGACCCCCGATTGGCTGGGCTTTCTGGTCGCCTACTGGCTTATCGTTGCCATGTTCGGGTTTGGCATCAACCACTTCAAGGGCGAGGACTTCTGACACGACGACGCGTTAGCAGGCCGTTCACGGAGCCGCCGGCCGTCGGTGCCGGCGGCCCGTCCGGGTCAGCGACCCGGCGGCACGGGCGGGCGGTGGCTGTCGGCGGATGCACCCTCATCCGCTTCCGGGGGCTCGAGCAGATCGTCGAGCCGTGGCGTAAATGACGCGGCCGTGTGCGGCGGCACCACGAATACCCAGTCCGCCAATTCCTCGTTGAGCTGCTCGGCGCGCGGCGCCACCGCCTGGCGCTGGTCGGCGCTTGCATCGGCGACCACCGTCGCCGCCAGGCGCACGTGCGGCACACCGCCCAGCTGCAGCACGCTGGCCGTGACGCTGAGGCCGTCGAAGGTATCGAACGTCACCTGCACCGCATCGCTCCAGTCACCGGCCACCTCGTCCGGTTTGAACACGTTCTGCAGTGGCAGGTTCTGCAACCCATAGGCGACCCCCCCGACACCCGAGGCGCGCGGCTGACGACCGTCGGGCACCGCCTGCAGCGTGAAATCCTCACCCGCCGCGTCGCGCGTGATCAGCAGCGCTGGCTCCTGCGCCCGCGCCACCCGGACCTGGCGCACCTGGTCCTGCGGCAGGTTCACAACCTCTTCGCGAAGCCACAGCGAAGGCGTTCGCTGCACGTCGGCCTTGCCCTCTGCCAACCAGGTCTGGTTCTCATCCGGCACGCGCAGGTACACCTGGCGCGGCCCCTGGCCGGCAGCCGCGCGGGGCTTGCCCAGCAGCACCTGCGCCAACACACCGTCGTTCTCGCCCAAGACGCGAACCAGCACACCGCGCCCCGTCGACGCATCCGGCAGGTTCAGATCGAGGGCCGCATGCCGCTGGGGGTCCGCGGTGCGCGGCTCGATCAAGGTCAGGCCGGCCAGGTCCTCGAGCAGCACCCGAACCTTGCTGGGCGAAGCGGGAAAGTCGTGCTTCTCCGCCACCCGCCAGTGCGCGTCCTTGCCGTGCAGCGTGACCCGGCCGGCGGCAGACACAATCTCGATACGGCGCACGCCCGCCGCCTGCGCGGGCAACTGCGGGAACAACGGCGCGTCGCGGGCGACGAGGCGTCCGCGTTCGCTGGCATCGCGCACCGCCCATACGGCCAGCAGCACCAGCGCAAGGGTGGCGCCAGCCAGAATCCATCTACTGCGTGACATGGCTATCTCCACGACGACCGCGGCCACGCGTCAGCAGCACCAACGCGGCGGCGAACGCGATCAGCAGCGGCACAAGGCCAATGTTGATGAATTTCAGGCGCGCCTCGAGCCGGTCGATGTCCTGCCGCAACTGGTGACGCACCTCGCGCAACTCGCGGCGCAGACGCACGCGCTCGTCCTGGAAGCGAGCGACCTCGCGCTGCTGCTCGGCACTCAGCAGGGGCCCGCCGTCGTCGGCGCGGTTGGCCTGCAGTTGCGCCAGCTTCTGCTCGGTCTGCTGCAACTGGGCCTGCAAGCGTTGCTCGGCCGCCCGGAACTCCTCCTGCGCGGCGCGGTTCATGGCCTGCACCACGGTGAACGGCCGGGCATAGGTGCCCTGCGAGCGCACGCTGATGAGGTCGTCACTGCCGGTCAGGTTGTCCACCATGTTGATGAACAGCGCGCCGTTGTCCGCAAACGGCTCGACCATGCGCGTGCCGCGAAACTCGGAGACACGGGCCCAAAAGCGGTCGTAGATGAAGTCGGCGTCAGCCACCAGAATCAGGTTGGCCGGCGTCGCCGATTCGGCGAGGACCGTCTGCGGCGCCTCCGCGTCTTCCGGCACGCCCTCTGGAAAGGCCGTTTTGAGTGTCCCCTGTACGCGGGCGGCCAGCGCGTAGACGTCCCCGGACGGCGTGAACTCGCGCAGCAATGCGGCCGGGTCCGGCTTGTCCAGGCCCTCGGTGACGAACAGCATGGACTGCGCGCTCGAGGAAATCAGCGGCGTGAACTCGGTGTCGGCATCGGGCAGTGCCGCCAGCGCGCCGACGGTGTTCATGTACATCTGGCTCAGGCGGCCGGTCACCAGGTCATCCGCGTTGAAGTGCGGCGCCTGAAGGTCCAGCCACAGCAAGTATTCCTGTGGCGGTGCGTCGTCGCGGAACGACACCAGCCGGGCCGCCTCGCGGTCCCCGACCACCCCTCCGGCCATCTGCACGCCCCAGGCGGCCAACAACGGCCCCAGGTCGGAGCCGGTCTTGGGCAGCGTCATGGTCGGCATGACGGGGTCACGCGGTGGCGCCTCGATGTCGCTGTACGGGTCCAGCAGCGCCAGTACGCGCCCGCTGCGCAGGGCGTACTGGTCGATGGCGAACTGCGTGGCCGGCGACAGTTCTTTTGGATGAATCAGGATCAAAAGGTCGACGTCGTCGGGAATGGTCTTCTCGAAGGTCGACAGCACGCGCACTTCGAACAGCTCGCGCAGCTGCTCGATCACCGCCCACGGCGGTTGCTGCTGGCGCGTCATCGGCGCCAGCGAGCCGTTGACCGGCAACGAACTCATCACCGCCACCACCGGCCGACCGGGCGCGTTGAGCTTGTAGATCATGCGCGTCAGGTCGTACTCGAGCGTGTCCTCGGCGCTCGGCGACAGGAAGGGGATGACCTCCTCGCCGTCGGTGCTGTTGGTACCGGCAATGCCGAAGTACGCGTTCTCGCCACCGGCCCCACCCAGCGGCAGGCCACGCAGACCAAACTGCACCGCCCTGTCTTCGGCGTCCGAGAATGGCTCGGGGTCGATCACACGCACCGTCAGCTTGCCGTCGGAGCGTTGCGTGTACTCACGCAGCAGCGCCTTCACGCGCGTCGCATAGGCCTGCATCTGCGGCACATCGCGCAGTGCCTGGTCCGAGAAAAAGAGGTTCAGGGTGATCGGCTCGTCCAGTTTCTCCAGAACGGCCTGTGAGCCTTCACTGAGGGTGTACAGCTGGTTCTGCGTCATGTCCAGCCGCCAGCCGCCGAACACCGTGACGGCCAGTATGTTGACTGCCAGCAGCAGTACCACGGCCAGCACCAGGCTGCCGGTGGAAAGGATTCCGCGTCGCATGCTTTCTCTCCTGCTGGCCGCTCAGCCGGCGGCCTTCTTGGCTTCCACCAGCACCGTGTTGGCGTACAGCCACACGCCGATCATGCTGGCGAAGTAGACGATGTCCGGCAACTCGATGACGCCCGCCTGAATAGCCTCGAAATGGCGCAGGAAACTCAACGAGGCCACTGCCTGCGTCAGCCAGGCCGGCGCCCAGGCGGCGAAGAAATCGAGCACGATCGGCAGGCCGCTGACGATGAAAAGGAAACTCACCACCACCGTCAGCACGAAGGCGATCACCTGATTCTTGGTCAGTACCGACAGACAGGCGCCGATGGCCAGGTAAGCGCCCGCCATCAGCAGGCTGCCCAGATAGCCGGCCACGATCGCGCCGTGATCCGGGTCTCCCAGGTAACTGACGGTGATCCAGATCGGAAACGTCAGCGCCAACGCCACCGCCGTGAACAACCAGGCAGCCAGGAATTTGCCGACCACGGCCTGACCGGTGGTGAGCGGCAGTGTCATCAACAGTTCCAGCGTGCCGGTCTTGCGCTCCTCGGCCCACAGGCGCATCGCCACCGGTGGAATGAGCACCAGGTACAGGTAGGGGTGGAACTGGAAAAAGGGCAGCAGGTCAGCCTGCCCCCGCGCAAAGAACTGACCCAGGTAAAACGTGAAAATCCCGTTCATGAACAGGAAGATCACGATAAACACGTAGGCCAGCGGCGTGAGGAAATACGCGGCCAGCTCGCGCCGCATCACAGTCAACATGGCATTCATGAGCGGGTCTCCCGGCCGGCCACGGCATGGGTCAGGTTCCGGAACACGTCGTCCAAACGACCGGCTTCCACGTACAACTCTTCGGCTTGCAGGCCAGCGCCGCTGAGCGCGTCGCCGACCGCCGCCAGGATGCTGCGGCCATGGCTGGCCAGCAGGCGCAGGCGATCACCCGCCTCATCCAGCACCTCCACACGCGCCACACCGGGCACGGCAGCCAGCCGCTCGCGCAGGTCCGGCGGTCCGTCCCGCACCACCAGCACCACGGCGTTGTGATACTCGGAGCGACTGGCCAGCTCGGCCGGCCGGCCGTCGGCCAGCAGCCGACCGCCGGCGATGATCACGGCGCGACTGCAGATGGCCTCGACCTCTTCGAGAATGTGGGTGGAAATGATGATGGCCTTGTCCGCGGCGATGTCGCGGATCAGTTCGCGCACCTCGTGCTTCTGGTTCGGGTCCAGGCCGTCGGTCGGCTCGTCCAGGATCAGCACCGGCGGGTCGTGAAGGATGGCCTGCGCCAATCCGACACGACGCTTGAAACCCTTGGACAGGGTATCGATCGCCTGGTCCAGCACGCCGCGCAGCGCCATGCGGTCCACCACGGCATCGATGCGTCGATGCCGCTCGGCCGGCTCCAGCCCACGTACGCTGGCAATGAAATCCAGAAACCGCCGCGGCGTCATGTCGCCGTACAGCGGCGCACCCTCCGGCAGGTAGCCGATGGCCGCCTTGATGGCCAGCGGCTGCTGCGACAGCGCCATGCCGCACACCTCGACCTCGCCGGATGTCGGCTCCAGATACCCCGTGATCATCTTCATGGTGGTGGACTTGCCGGCGCCGTTTGGCCCCAGAAAACCCACCACCTCGCCGCTGCCGACGCTGAACGACAGGTCGTCCACCGCCCGCAAGCCACCGAAATCCTTGGTCAGCTGTCTGACCGTGATGCCTGGCTGCATGCGCCCCCCTCTGACACAAATTCTGTCCACCGCCGGTCGCGGCAGGCCAAAAGGCCCGGCATTCTAGCCACAAGGTGGCGCCCGGGTCCGCTACCATTCGGCGCGGTTCGACCATTCCCCGCACGGCAAGTTCATGAACGACGCCTACATTGCCGCCGTTGTGCAGATGACCTCGCGCGCCGAGGTGGCGGCCAATTTGGCGCAGGCCGCCGCCCTGATCGCCGCCGCCGCGGGCGCCGGCGCGCGCCTGGTGGCCTTGCCTGAGAACTTTTCGTTCCTCGGACGCCGCGAGCAGGACAAGCTCACCGTGGCCGAAACCGATGGCGACGGACCGCTTCAGGACTTTCTGGCCAACGCCGCGCATCGACACGGCATTCATCTGGTTGGCGGCACGATTCCGCTGCGCGGCGGCGACCCCAGACGGGTACGCGCCGCCTGCTTGCTGTATGGCCCCGACGGACAACGTCTGGCACGCTACGACAAAATGCACCTGTTCGATGTGAGCGTGGCCGGCGGCCACGAGCACTATCACGAATCAGCCAGCATCGAGCCCGGCGACGAGCCGATGGTGGTGGAAACGGCGCTCGGCCGGTTGGGGCTGGCCGTCTGTTACGACCTGCGCTTTCCCGAACTGTTTCGAACGCTACAGGCGCAGGGCGCGGACGTGCTGGCGGTACCGTCAGCGTTCACCGAAAGTACGGGCGCGGCGCACTGGCACCTGCTGTGCCGCACCCGGGCGGTGGAGAACCTGTGCTATCTGCTGGCGCCCGGGCAGGGCGGCCAACACGACAACGGTCGACGCACCTACGGCCACAGCCTGATTGCCTCGCCATGGGCAGACGTGCTGGCCGAATGCGCCGATGCCGAACCGGGCATCGCCTACGCCCGCGTCGACACCGCCTCGCTGCAGGACATCCGCGCCCGTTTCCCAGCCCTGACACACCGCCGCTTGTAGGCCCGCCGCCGCCGCGGCATGGCAGGACACGGCATTATCGACGCCATTGACGTCCGATTCGCGGCCGTTCTGGACAATTCGCCGTCGCTGGCCAACAATTCCGCCATTAACCGACACACTCACACTCATCCCGCGCATGGCCAAACTTCTATTGCTCCACGGCCCCAATCTGAACCTGCTCGGGGGACGTGAGCCGGCCGTCTACGGCCATGACACGCTGGCCGAGATCAACGCCCGCGCCGACGCCCAGGTGGCGGCTGCCGGCCACCAGCTGCAATGCCGGCAGAGCAACGCCGAGCACCAGCTGATCGACTGGGTGCAGGCCGCGCCCGGCGAAGGCGTCGCCTTTATCGTCATCAATCCCGGCGGCTACACGCACACCAGCGTGGCGCTGCGCGATGCGCTGGCGGCCGTGGCGCTGCCATTCATCGAGGTACACCTGTCCAACGTCGCGGCACGCGAGCCGTTTCGTCGACATTCGTATTTTTCCGATCTGGCGCTGGGCACCATTACGGGCCTGGGCGCCATCGGCTATGAACTGGCGCTGACGGCGGCCCTGCGCCACCTCGGCGCCCGCCCCTGAAAAGCACCCCCCAAGGACTGCAATGGATATCCGAAAAATCAAGAAGCTCATGGAGCTGGTCGAACAATCGGGCATCAACGAGCTCGAAGTGCGTGAAGGAGAGGAGTCCATCCGCCTGAGCAAGGCCACGGCCGGCGTGGT
>OBIY01000627.1_pt1 | contig 12905 bp, 12 predicted proteins | sample 1519841 | NCBI WGS metagenome assembly OBIY01 (sample SAMN03019774, study PRJEB22545) | beach sand metagenome | biome: beach; feature: sea beach; material: beach sand | place: USA: Municipal Pensacola Beach, FL | collected 2010-07-30 | depth 30-40 cm m
AGCTCCGCCAGCCGTGGCCCCAGTGGCGGGCGTTGCTGGTGGGTGGCCGAGGGCGAGCCGGCATGAGGCGCCGCACGCTTGGTTAAACTTGGCCGGCCGCCGTGGCGGCAACGAAACACCAACTCCCCCCGAAACCACCCCGACGACCCCCGATAACCATAGGTAGATCCATGAGCAAGGCGTTCTCCATCCGCGTGCAGCAGTCCGGTGCCGAATTCTCCTGCGATGCCGACGACACGGTGCTGCGGGCCGGGCTGCGGGCCGGTGTCGGCCTGTCCTACGAATGCAACGTGGGCGGCTGCGGTACCTGCAAGTTCGACCTCGTCGAGGGCGAGGTACAGACCCTGTGGGAGGAGGCGCCCGGTCTGAACCCGCGCGATCGCCAGCGTGGCCGGCTGTTGGGTTGCCAGTGCGTGCCGCTGACCGACTGCGTGATCAAGCCGATGATCGTCGATGACCAGTTCGTGCCGGTCGACGCGCCGCGGCGCTTTTTCGGTGAACTGGTGGCCATTCGCGATCTCACGCACGACATTCGCGAGTTCGTGTTCAAGGACGACCAGGCAGCCGATTTCCGGCCCGGGCAGTACGCGCTGCTGCACCTGCCGGGCGTGGAGGGGCCGCGTGCCTATTCGATGTCCAACATCCGCAATGCCGACGGGCACTGGGAGTTCATCATCCGCAAGGTGCCGAACGGTGCCGGCACGGCGGCGCTGTTCGACCTGAAGGTCGGTGACCGGATCGAGATCGACGGGCCCTACGGCCTGGCCTTCCTGCGCACCGACGTTACGCGCACTGTGGTGTGCATCGGCGGTGGTTCCGGCCTGGCGCCGATGCTGTCCATCGCCCGCGGCCTGGTGGCCGAACCGGGCATGCAGGACGTCAAGCTGAAGTTCTTCTATGGCGCCCGCGGTCCGCAGGACCTGTGCGGCGAGGACGAGCTGAAGGCCCTCCCGGGCTTCGGTGACCGTCTCGAGTTCCTGCCGGCGCTGTCCGACGCCGACGCCGCCGCCGCCGGGGGCTGGAGCGGCGCGGTCGGTTTCATCCACGAGCAGGTGAAGGCACAGATCCCGACCGACCAGCTGCAGGAATGCGAGTTCTACACCTGTGGCCCGCCGGTGATGATCAACGCCGTCATGCAGATGCTCGGCGGCGAACTGAAGGTGTCGCCGGACCGCATTCATTACGACAGCTTCGTCTGAGTCCGCTCAGCCGCGCCGGCGTGGGCTTGGGCTCACGCCGGTCGGCGGCCCCAGGCGGCTACCGTGCAGGCACCGAAGGCCCACAGGCCGGGATCGTCCAGCAAATCGAGGGCGGCATCGTAGTCGGCTTCGGCCAGCAGGCCGGTGTCGAGTACCCGCGGGCGGGCCTGCTGACCGCTGAGACGGTAGAAGCGCGCCAGGCGCTCGCCGCCGTGCAACACGGCGGCTTGTGCGTCCGCCCCGACCGCCTGCAGGCCATGGTGTTCCAGCATCGCCGGGAGGCTGCGCGCCCAGTAGCAGTCGCGCCCGGTGTGGGCCACCACCGCCCGCGTCAGCGCGTCCATGAACCGGGCATAGAGCGCTGGTGCACCGGCGTGCACCGGGAAGAAGTCGGGTTCCTCGATCAGCAGCACGCCCCCGGGCTTGACGGCGCCGAGCAGGCGGCCGATGGCGTCGTCGATGTCCGGCAGGTGGTGCAGTAGCCAGCGGCAGTGCACCAGGTCGAACTCGGCCGGCGGCAACGGATCCCGGGTGAGGTCGTGGGTCGCCAGTTCCAGGTTCGGTGGTGCGTCGACGGCCACCAGGGTGGTGTCGATGTCGGTGGCCAGCACGCGTCCGCCCGCGCCGACCTGCTGACACAGCCAGTGCGCGATGGAGCCGCCCCCGGCGCCGACCTCCAGGCATTGCCATCCGGCCGTCACGCCGCAGGCCAGCAGCCGCCGGCGGGTGGCCGGGTCGAGTTCGTCCTCGAGCAGGGCCAGTCGCTGGCGGGCCTGTTTCCAGGCGTTGCTCAAGGCGTATGTGTGGTCGGTCATGAGCGTCACTCGCGCGAGGCGGCCGCGCGCAGGGTGACCAGGGACAGCGGCTGTGCGGAATCGAGCCCCTGCAGCCAGTCCAGCGCCTGATCGGTGCGCGCGCGATCGAGGCCGCCATAGGCGGCGAGCTGGCGGAACTTGTCGGTGAGCTCGGACGCGGACAAGGGATTCTCGGGGTCGCCGCGGGGGCGATCCTGCGCCGCCTGCACCGTGCGCCCGTCGCGCAGGCGTACCGTCACGCCGGCGGACCAGGTGGCCGGGTAGGCCGCCTCGCGTGCCGGATCGGCGGTGACCGTCACCCGCTCCAGCAGTGCCCGTACGGTCGGGTCGGACAAGGCCGCCGGGTCGAACTGCGTCAGGCCGACCCGGCCGTGGCGCAGGGCGGTGGCCACGCAGTACTGCAGGCTGAACTTGGCGTCCGGCGCGCTGTGCGGGTCCGGCTTGTCGCACAGGGTCAGGGCCGCCCGGTAGGTGTCGACGCTCACGGTGTCGATGTCGTCGACCGATGCCAGCTGCGCGTGCAGGGCGATGGCCGCGTCGATGGGCGCGTGGGTGTGCCGGCAGGACGCATGCGGCTTGATGGAGATGGCGTGCACCCGCAGGGACTCGCCCGGCTCGCCCAGGTGCTCCACGACCTTCAGCGGTTCACCGTGGGGGGCCAGGCCGGCAAAGAACCCACGTTCGCCCTCCATGATGTGGCGGGCGCCGGTCAGGCCCAGGCGCGAGAGCGTGGCGGCCAGCACGCCGTTGGCGGCGGCCCGTCCCGGGTGCAGGGGCTTGGTGAGCGCGCCTTCCTCGTTGAACTGCCACAGGCCGGCGGCCTGCGTGCCGGCATTGCCCAGCGCCCACACCAGCCGCTCGCGATCGAGCTTCAGAAGCCAGCCGGCCGCTGCCGCGGCGCCGAAGGCGCCCGCCGTGGCGGTGTTGTGGAAGTGGTAGTAGTGCTCCGGGCCGAGCGCGGCGCCGACGCGCACCATGATTTCGTAGCCGGCCACCACCGCGGCCAGCAGGTCGTGTCCGCTCGCTCCGGCCCGCTCGGCGGTGGCCAGCGCCGCCGGTACCACCACGGCGCCCGGGTGGGTGACCGAGGCCCGCTCCACGTCGTCCATCTCGACGATGTGCGACACGGCACCGTTGCACAGGGCAGCCACCTCGACTGCGCGCCCTTCCTCCAGGCCCAGCAGCGTGACCCGGCCGGCGGGCTGCTGGCGCGCGTAGTCCAGGAAAATTCGGCCGGTGTCGGTGCCCAGGCCCGCCAGTGCCGAGCCCAGCCAGTCCATGACGAGCAGGCGGGCGGCTTCCAGGTCGGCAGGTTGGAAGCCTTCGCCGCGGCGGGCGATTTGCCAGTCGGCGAGTTGCTCGCTCAGTGAGGGCTCGATCATGTGCGGTCCGACAGTGCGCTGCCGGAGTACTCGACCGCGTGCGTGGCCGCGTCCCACAGCGCGCGGGCGGCCGGATTCTCGCGCTCTTCCTTGATGTGGCCGACCAGGCCGGCGGCGCGGGTGATGACCGCAAACCCGCGCATGACATCTACCGGGATGCCGATTTCCGACAGCAGGGCGGCGATCGCCCCGGTGGCGTTGATGGTGATGTGCCGGCCGTAGACGCGGTCCACGGCGTCGCCCAGCGCCTGCAGGGCGGCGATGTGATCGCCGCTGACGCCGGCGTCGCGGGCCACCGCAAACAGCTTCGGTGTGCGCGGGTCATCCGGACGGTGCAGGTTGTGGCCGAAGCCGGGCAGGGGCGTCCTGCTTTCGCGGTGACGGCGGGCGATGCGCTCGGCAGCGGCGCTGACGCCGTCGTCGGCGCGCATCATTTCATCGATCAGCTCCGCCGCGCCCTGCATGGTGCCCAGGAAGGTGCCACCGACCCCGAGCAGGCCCGCTGCCACCGCCCCCTGCAACGACTCGGGCGCGCTCATCAGCGTCAGGCGGGTGGCAATCGCCGACGGCGTGATGCCGTGTTCGAGCAGGGTCACCAGCACGGCGTCGACGATCTTCACCTCGCTCGGCGAGGGCAGGCGCGCCATGATCTGGAAGAACATCATCTGGGTGAACGTGACCTCGCCGATCAGCTCGTCAACCAGGCTCTTGTCACGCACGTAGATGGCGTCGTTGGTATAGGTGCAGATGGCGCTGCTGGCGCGTGGCGTCTCGGCCATGATGGCGGAGTCCTCCTGCGTGGATGGGGAGCCGTTTTGCGAGTCCGGATGATGACAGTTTCTGACGGAGGGTAGAAGCGCGGCGGGGCAACGGCGGCAGTGCGCCGGCTTTACAGGGCGGCGGCTTATCCACTACGCTTCCGCACGCATTGTGCGCTGCACAATAGCGAGCTCGCGCAGCAACGCGGAGGGCCGGATATGTCAACGGATGGAGTGACGCTCGGCGCGTCCGACGCCGTACTCGAAGACCTGGCGCGGTTGACTGCGCAGGTGCAGGAGGCGTTGGGGGAGGCATGGCAGTCGCCGGCAGCCGACGTGCCGCTGCTGGGCAGCATGGCCGACGGCATGTGGCAGGCAATGGTGTCCTTTCAGCAGTCGTTGCTGAACGATCCGGCGCGACTGCTCCAGGCTCAGGCCGAGCTGTGGAATGCCTATTTCAAGATCTGGCAGGACAGCCTGCGGGCCATCGGTGGACAGTCGCCGGTCGCGGGTGCGGCGCACGTGGCCGATCGGCGGTTTCGCGGGGCCGACTGGCAATTGCCGGCATTCGACCTGATCCGCCAGTGCTATCTGGCCACCAGCGGCTGGTTGCTGGCACAGGTGGGCGATGCCCAGGACATCGATCCGCACACCCGTAACCGGCTGACGTTCTATATGCGCCAGTTTGCGGACGCGCTGTCGCCATCCAATTTCGTCGCCACCAACCCCGAAGTGTTGCGGATCACGGCCGAGAGTGGGGGGCAGAACCTGCTCGACGGTCTGCGGCACCTGCTGGAGGATCTGCAGCGTGGTGACGGCCGCCTGACACCGCGGATGGTCGACCCGCAGGCCTTCACGGTCGGGGTCGACCTTGCCGCCACGCCCGGCAAGGTGGTGTTCGAGAACGCGTTGATGCAGCTGATCCAGTACAGCCCGCTCACCGACCAGGTGTACCGGCGCCCGCTGCTGGTGATCCCGCCCTGGATCAACAAGTTCTACGTGATGGACCTGCAACAGAAGAACTCGCTGGTGCGCTGGTGGGTGGAGCAGGGCTACACGGTGTTCATGATCTCGTGGATCAACCCCGGGCCGCAGCTGGCCGACAAGTCGTTCGACGACTACATGCTGGAAGGCCCGCTGGCGGCGCTGGACGCCATCGAGCAGGCCTGCGGCGAGCGGGAGGTGAATGCCGTCGGCTACTGCATCGGTGGCACGCTGCTGATGAGCACGCTGGCGTATCTGGCTGCCAAGGACGACACGCGCATCCAGTCCGCCACCACCTTTGCCAGCCTGCTCGACTTTACCGACCCCGGTGACCTTGGGGTGTTCATTGACGAAAGCCAGGTGGCCGCCGTCGAGGCCAAGATGGCCGACACCGGCTACCTGGACAGCGCCGACATGGCGGCGGCCTTCAATCTGCTGCGTGCCAACGACCTGATCTGGTCCTTCTTCGTCAACAACTACCTGCTCGGCAAGGAACCCGCCGCGTTCGACCTGCTGTTCTGGAACGCCGACGCGACGCGCATGCCGGCGGCCATGCACAGCTTTTATCTGCGCAACATGTACCTGCACAACCGCCTGCGCGAGCCGGGCGGCATCACCCTGGCTGGCGTGCCGATCGACCTCGGAAAGATCACCGTGCCGTGCTACTTCGTGGCGACCGCCGAGGATCACATCGCGCCCTGGCGCTCGGTTTACGCCGGTGCGCAGTTGCCGGGGGGCAAGACACGCTTCGTGCTGGCCGGCTCCGGCCACATTGCCGGCATCATCAACCCGCCGGCGGCGCGCAAGTACCAGTTCTGGACCGCCGACACGCTGCCCGAGTCGCCGCATGCCTGGCACGAGGCGGCGGTCGAGCACGCCGGCTCCTGGTGGCCGGACTGGAAGTTCTGGCTCGGGCGGCGTGCCGGCGGCAAGGTGATGGCGCGCCAGCCGGGCGAGGGCGGCTTGCCGCCCATCGAGGATGCCCCGGGCCGCTACGTGCGGATGTCCAGTCGCGAGGAGTGACGCTTGATGCTGTATCACATGCGGGAAATCGCACACGCCAGTCTGGCCCCGGCGCGCGCCGCCGCCGACTTGACCGGCCGCATCCTGCGCCACCCGGCGAATCCGTGGCGTGATCTGGCGCCGGCCCGCTGGCTGGCGGCTGGCTGTGAAGTGTTCGACAACGTCACCGCGCGCTACGACAAGCCCGAGTTCGACCTGCACAGCACGGTGATCGACGGGCGCGAGGTGCCCGTGGTGGAGGAGGTGATCCAGCGCGAGCCATTCTGCGACCTGCTGCATTTCCGGCGCCTGGCCAGGCGGTCGGACCCGCGCCTGCTGGTGGTGGCGCCGATGTCGGGACACTACGCCACGCTGCTGCGGGATACCGTGCGGGCGTTGATGCCCAGCCACGACGTGTTCGTTACCGACTGGCTGGATGCGGCCATGGTGCCGCTGGCCGACGGCGGCTTCGATCTGGATGACTACATCGACTATGTGATCGATTTCATTCACACGCTGGGGCCGGACACGCACGTGCTGGCGGTATGCCAGCCGGCGGTGCCCGTGCTGGCGGCGGTGTCGTTGATGGCCTCGCGTCAGGACCCGCTCGCGCCGCGCAGCATGACGTTGATCGGCGGACCGATCGACACCCGCCGCAGTCCGACGGTGCCGAACGACCTGGCGACGACCAATCCGCTGTCCTGGTTCGAAAAGAACCTGCTGGCGACGGTGCCGGCGACGTATCCGGGCTTCGGGCGACGGGTGTATCCGGGCTTCCTGCAGCTGTCCGGCTTCATCAGCATGAACATCCAGCGGCACGTCGACGCCCACCAGGAGTTCTTCAACCACCTGGTGGAGGGCGACGGCGACAGCGCCGAGCAGCACCGGGCGTTCTACCGCGAGTACCTGGCGGTGATGGACACGTCGGCGGAGTTCTACCTGCAAACCATCCGCACCGTGTTCCAGGAGCATGCGCTGCCGCAGGGTGCCATGCACCATCGTGGTGAAAAGGTTGATCCGGGCGCCATCAAACACACCGCGCTGCTGACAGTAGAGGGCGGCAAGGACGACATTTCAGGGCTGGGGCAGACGGAGGCGGCGCAAGACCTGTGCACTGGCCTGTCGACGGCACGGAAACTGCATTACGTCCAACCGGAGGTTGGCCATTACGGCACGTTCAGCGGTCGGCGTTGGCGCGAGCAGATCGTGCCCGTGATCAGCGAGTTCATCCGCAACAGCTGATCCAGACTCAGGCGCGTTTCCTGTCAGTCCGTGACAGCGCAACGTTGTTCGGTGCCGACGGTCTGACTCCGCAGTCCCTTTTGGTTGCGCTTGGAGGAGGATGCTCATGTCACAGGCCCGTCAGGTTGCCATTGTCACCGGCTCGTCCCGCGGTATCGGTCGCACGATTGCCCTGGAACTGGCTCGGCGAGGCATGTCGATAGTGGTCAATTACCACAGCAGTGAGTCCGAGGCGCAGGGGGTGGCCAGCGAGGTTCGCGCGCTGGGGGTGGACGCCCTGTGTCTGCAGGCCAACGTGGCGGATCCCGACCAGGCTCGCGGCCTGGTGGAACAGGTCCATGCCCAGTGGGGGCGAGTCGACGTCATGGTCAACAACGCGGGCATCACGCGCGACAAGACCCTGCGCAAGCTCACCGACGACGACTGGCTTCAGGTCATCAACACCAACCTCGGCAGCGTTTATTACTGCACTACGGCGGTGATGCCGATCATGATCGAGCAGAACTACGGCCGCATCATCAACATCAGTTCCTATGTCGGGCAGGCCGGCAACTTCGGGCAGGCAAACTACGGCGCCAGCAAGGGCGGCATCATTGCCTTCACCAAGACGGCGGCGCTGGAGCTGGCACGCTACGGCATTACCGTGAACGCCATTGCGCCCGGCTTTACCGAAACCGAGATGCTGTCGAAAGTGCCGGCCGAGGTGCAGGAAAAAATTCGCGCGCGCATTCCCATGGGACGCTTCGGCAAGCCCCAGGAGGTCGCCAAGGTGGTGGCGTTCATTGCCACCGACGCCGATTACATCACCGGTCAGCAGATCAACGTCAACGGCGGCGTGTACATGTAACCACGCCGGCGGCCGGGTCGCCGGCGGACCCGGCATCGGCGGCACGGCCTGTCGCAGGTGGCGTGCTAGCATCGCCACCCTCCCGCAGCCGTAACCCGCATCCCCACAGTGACTTTTTCTTCGTCAGCCGACTGGCTGTCGGCCGTGGCGGAGGCCACCGCGAGTCCGCCGCCACCGCGCGCGCCGCTTGCAGCCGAACTGGACGGTTACCAGCGTCTTTTGATTGCCTGGGACGAAGCCTTGAACGCCGGGAGCGACGATCCCGCCGGACAGGCGTTGGCCGTGTTGGCCCGTCATGTCGATCAGCAGCGCCTGCGCCAGTTGCGTGGCCTGTTGTGCCCGGGGGGCTTGTACGAGGCACTGGTGCTCATGCCGATGCCGGGTCTGGACATGTTGCCCGACCCGGATGCGTTGGGATCCTGGCCGGCGCCGGGGCTTGCCATGTGGCAGGCGGTTGTGGCCTACCGCCGGCGGCTGGATCACTTGCTGGCGCTGTATGACGGGCTCGGGACGCGGTCGCTCGAACGCCTGCAGGCGGCCCTCGCCGAGGGTGTCGCGCCGCCGGTGCGAAGTCCCCGTGCCTTGTATGGGCTTTGGCAGCGCTGTGTCGATGCCTGTGAGGCCGAGGTGCTGCGTGTGCCCGATTATTCCGCTCGACTCGCGGCGGTCGCCAGGGCCGCGACGCGCCTGCGGGCGGAGCAGCGGCGCTGGGCGGCGCAGTGGCTGGGCATCCACAGCGCCAGCGAGGCACAGCGCGCACTCAGTGATGAAATCGCTGACATTCGCCGTCAGCTGCGGTTGATGGCGCGGCCGGGGCGATGACGGGGGTGCGCGTGACAGCGGCGCAGGTCCGCGCCGAGCGTGCCCGCGTGCAGGCATGGTTGGACGCCGAGCAGCCGGTCGGCCCGTGGCCGACACGGGAACGGGAGCGGATCGGCATCGAAGGCAAGGCGGTGCTGCGCTTTTATCCCGGCAGCAACGGCGCTGCCGGGCGGCCGCTGCTGCTTGTCTACTCGCTGGTCAATCGCCCGGACGTGCTGGATCTGGCGCCCGGGCACTCCTTCATAGAAGCCTTGCAGCGCCGCGGCCATCCGGTCTACCTGATGGACTGGGGCCGCCCCGATGCCAGCGACGCCGGCGTGTCGATGGCCGATTACGTCAACGGATACCTGATCAAGGCGCTGCAGCAGGTGCGCCAACGCCATGCGCGACGCACTGTGGACGTGGTTGGCATTTGTCAGGGAGGCGTGCTTGCACTGTGCTTGGCGAGCCTCGCGCCGCGGGCAATACACCGGCTGGCGACGCTGGTGACGCCGGTCGATTTTCACACCCCAGGCGACCTGCTGGCCGGGCTGGCGCGTAGTGTCGCGCCCGAAGACCTGGTGGCCGAGGATGGAAACCTGCCCGGGCACGTGCTCGGCGGACTGTTCGCACTGCTCCGCCCCCTGCGGGCGGCCACGGCAACGCGAACCGCTGTCGCGGAACTGTCCAGCCGGCGGCGCCGAGAACGGCTGCTGCGACTGCTCGACTGGCAGGCGGACTATCCGGACCAGGCCGGTCGGGCCTGGCGGGAGTTCGTGACGACCTGTTACCGCGACAACCAGCTACGGACTGGGACGCTGCAACTGGACGGACACGTCGTCGACCTGCGCCGCCTCGGTTGTCCGGTCCTCAATGTGTACGCGCGGGCCGACCATATGGTGCCCGTGGCCGCGGCGCGCGCCCTGGGTCAGATGGTCGAGCCGCACCGGTACCATGAACTGGCGGTCGACGGGGGGCACGTCGGGGTGTTTGCCGGCCGGCGCGGACTGCAGGCGGTGTCCGCTGCGGTGTCCGACTTTTTTCTGGCTCGCAATCAAAAAAGCCCCGCGGACGCGAGGCTTTCTTGAGTCGGAAGCCGTAGCCTTCAGGCCGCCTTGGGCTTGGGCTTGGCGTTCCAGCCCGGCATGGACTTGAGGCTGTTCTCGATGACGCCGGCCACTGCCTGGTTGGCTTCGGCAACCACTTCCATGTCGTACTTGGCCAGGTCGAAAAGCTTCTTGCCCATGTCGGTCATGAATGCGCTTTGTGCCGACATCAGGGCAGGCAGATCCTTCGACGACGTGAACTGGCTCGCCTGACCCAGGCCGGCCTCGAAGCAGTCGCCGGCCAGATCCATGTGCTTTTTGAGTAGCTTCTCGAATGCCTGCGTGCCGATCGTGGTCATGTCGGCAAATGGCTTCATCTGCTCGCTGAGGCTGTCCATCATCTTGCCGTACATCGCGTTGCCCTCCGAGGGATTCCGCATTGCAAAATCGCAGGCTCAGGCTAGGGCGTGCGCTCACCCCTGTCAAGGGGTTTTTATGCGCCGCGGAATTATTTTTTCTCGTTCTGTTCGTTCGGTTCGCCGCGCAGCCCGCTGGTCATGCGGCTCCAGATGTCCAGATTCTGTTCGGCAAGACGTGACATGAGGTTCAGCGGATGGCCGCTGAGCATGGTGCGCAACTGTTCGTGGAAAGCGCCTTGCTGTTCCATGAACATGGTGACACTGCGTTCGAGGTATTCGCGCAACAGGCCGTGCAGGCTGTCTCCGTAGAAGCGGATCAGCTGACGCAGCACCTCGTCGGTCAGCAGCGAGCCGCCGCTGTCGGCTTCCTGCTCGGCAATGATCTGCAGCAACACGCTGCGGGTGATGTTCTCGCCGGTTTTCGAGTCGTGGACCTCAAACGGTTCGCCGGTCAGGACCAGTCGTTTGACGTCTTCAAGTGCTACGAAACAGCTCTGTGTCGTGTCGTAGAGGCGGCGATTGGGGTATTTCTTCAGAATCCGCACGTGCTGTTTACCCTGTCCGACGGGACCGTGTGACCGGTCGAAGCGCCGGTGTCACGCTGCGCCGATCGTTTGGGATCGATTGTACACAGCGCACTGCAACGCGCCGCGCCGCGTCGGCCTTATACTTCTGTGCCGTAAAAATTTGCACCGGCCACGCGCGTGTACCCGCCGGCGTGGCGGGCGTTTCCCCGGAGACCCCATGTCCAGACTGTTGAAGGCATCTGCACTGCTCGCACTGGGTTTCATCAGCGCGCTGGCGTTGATGCGCGATGGTGCGCACGCGGAACGCGGCGAGGCCGTGACCACGGTGGATCTGCCGATCCAGGAACTGCGCCTGTTCAGCGAAGTGCTTGGCATCATTCGCCAGAACTATGTGGAGCCGATCACCGACAGTGACCTGCTCAAGAGTGCCATTCGCGGCATGCTGACCGGGCTGGACCCGCACTCCGCGTATCTGGAAGACGACGAGTTCCAGGAACTGAAAGAGGGGACGTCGGGCGAGTTCGGCGGCCTGGGCATCGAGGTCGGCATGGAAGACGGCTTCGTGAAGGTGATATCCCCGATCGACGACACCCCCGCGCAGCGGGCCGGTATCCAGGCCGGCGATCTGGTCATCCGTCTCGATGACACGGCGGTCAAGGGCATGTCATTGTCGGAGGCGGTCAAGAAGATGCGCGGCAAGCCGGGCACCGACATCACGCTGACCGTGGTGCGCGAAGGCGAGGAACGGCCGCTCCAGATCACCATCACGCGCGCGATCATCAAGGTCAACAGCGTGCGCAGTCGGACGTTGAGTCCCGGCTACGGTTACTTGCGCGTGTCGCAGTTCCAGACCAACACCGGCCGCAAGCTGCGCGAAGCGGTGACCACGCTGAAAGAGGGCAACGAGGGCGGACTGAAGGGTCTGGTGCTCGACCTGCGCAACAACCCGGGCGGTGTGCTGACGGCGGCGGTGTCGGTGTCCGACGCCTTCATCACGCAGGGGTTGATCGTCTACACCGAGGGCCGGGCGCCGGAGGCGGAGCAGAAGTTCTCCGCCACGTCCGGCGACGTGCTCGAGGGTGTGCCGATCGTGGTGCTGGTGAATGCCGGCTCGGCATCCGCGTCGGAGATCGTGGCCGGTGCGCTGCAGGACAACGGTCGCGCCATCATCATGGGCGAGAAGACCTTCGGCAAGGGCTCGGTGCAGACGATCCTGCCGATTCGAGAGGACGCGGCGCTCAAGCTCACCACGGCCCGTTACTACACGCCGAAGGGGCGTTCCATCCAGGCCGAGGGGATCGAGCCGGACGTGACACTGGAGCGTCTGCAGCTCACCGCCATCGAACAGTCGATCGACCCGATCGGCGAGCGCGACCTGGCACGTCACCTGGACAATCCCAACGGCGAGGCCCCGAACAAGAAGCAAGCCGCTGAACGCAACCTGGCGGAGACGGACTTCGGGGTCCATGAGGCGCTGAACCTGCTCAAGGCGCTCAACATCGTGCAGTCGCGCAGCAACCTGATGCACTGAGGCGGTGTTGGGCAGCGGCCGGATTCGGTGACCAGGCGTCACTCAATGTCCGGGCCCGCTGCCATCGTCTGGTTTCGCACCGACCTTCGCCTGGCCGATAACCCGGCGCTGCAGGCGGCGCTTCAGGCCGGCGGACGGGTAATTCCCGTGTTTGTCTGGGCGCCACGGGACGAGGGTTCCTGGTCGCCCGGCGCTGCCAGCCGCTGGTGGCTGCATCACAGTCTTGACGCGCTCAGCAGGCAACTCGCGGCCAGGGGGAGCCGGCTGTTGCTGCGCCAGGGGCCGGCGGCCGAGGCGCTGGCGCGGCTGGCGCGCGAGACGGGGGCCGCGTGGGTGTATGCCAACGCGCGCT
>OBIY01000628.1_pt1 | contig 12897 bp, 8 predicted proteins | sample 1519841 | NCBI WGS metagenome assembly OBIY01 (sample SAMN03019774, study PRJEB22545) | beach sand metagenome | biome: beach; feature: sea beach; material: beach sand | place: USA: Municipal Pensacola Beach, FL | collected 2010-07-30 | depth 30-40 cm m
GGTGATGGGTGCCTACAACGGTCGAGAAGCCCGCCGAACTGAGTCTCTGTTCCGCCCAGTCCAGTTGTCGCGATGCGTCCGCTCTCTTTTTTCCCGACATCAGTATGTGAATCGGCATGTCGCGAAACAGCGGGCTGGTGGCGATGCGTTCTATTCCGCGCCGCGTGGTCATACCCCCGTCGAAGGCGACCATGATGTTTTGCGGTGGCGAAAACGGTTCGGTGACGGCGAGGATCGGGCGGCGCAGCGAGCGTACGGTGTTTTCCACATTACGCCCCAGGTCACGCTGGGTCGCTTCGGCTGAGCGACCGCGTCTGCCAAGCACAATCAGCCGCATGGTCTGTTCAACTTCCACCAGCGTTTCGGTCAGCTCACCGTGGCGTTGACGGACATCCACCGCAGGCGCACCGGCGGCAACTGCCCTTTCCCGCAGGTCGTTGAGAAAAAGGCGGCCCTGCTCACGCGCTGCCTTGCTGCGTGCTTCATCCGCTTCAGAGAGCTGGTTTAACAGCTTTTCCTGGGCATTAAAGCCAATTGCGCCGCTATGGTCATCACTATCACTCAGTTCAGGGTGGCGGTTAATTGCGTGCAGCAACTCCAGTGGGGCATCCAGCCGTTTTGCCGCCCAGGCGGCATAGTCGGTAACGTATTCGGCAAATTTGGACTGGTCGACACAGGCCAGAACCCGGTTTTCAACTTTCATTGCAGTTGCTCCGTTAATGGCCCATGAGCTGTTCGACAGCGTCCGGTTTGTCGTGCAGGGCAAAGCGGTCGACCATCGTAGCGCTGGCCTCATTCAGGCCGATAACCTCGACTTCGGTGGCCTCGCGACGGAACTTGACCACGACCTTGTCGAGGGCGCTGATGGCGGTGATGTCCCAGAAATGGGCGCGGCTGACATCGATACGCACTTTCTCGATCACCTCGCGAAAATCGAAGGAGCGGACAAAGGTGTCGGCAGAGGCAAAAAAGACCTGTCCGGTGACCTTGTAGGTGCGCATACGGCCCTCCTGCTCAGACATGGAGCCAACATGCAGAATCTGCCCGACTTTGTGAGCGAAGAAAAACCCCGACAACAGAACCCCGGTTAACACCCCTTGCGCCAGGTCGTGGGTAGAAACGGTGACCGCCACCGTTGCCAGCATCACCACGCTGGAGCTTTTCGGGTGCTCACGCAGGTTACGAATGGAATCCCAGTTGAAAGTGCCGATAGAGACCATAATCATCACCGCTACCAGGGCGGCCATCGGGATCAGCGCCACCCAGTCGCCAACAAAGACCACCAGTATTAACAGGAACAGCCCGGCGGCCAGTGTTGAAAGCCGCCCACGACCGCCCGATTTAACGTTGATGACTGACTGGCCGATCATCGCGCAACCGGCCATGCCACCGAGAAAGCCGGCGGTAATGTTGGCCACACCCTGACCGACGCACTCGCGGTTTTTGTTACTGCTGGTGTCGGTGAGATCATCGACGATGGAGGCGGTCATCATTGATTCCAGCAGGCCGACCACCGCCAGGGTTGCTGAAACCGGCAAAATAATGGCCAGGGTTTCCAGGTTGAGTGGCACATCCGGGAGCAGGAAAATCGGCAAACTGTCTGGCAGCTGGCCCATATCGCCGACGGTGCGAATGTCGAGCCCGAGCGCAATGGAGACCGAAGTCAGTACCAGTATCGCCACCAGTGGCGAGGGCACAGCGCGGGTGATCAGCGGAAACAGATAGATAATGCCAAGGCCGGCGGCGACCATGGCATAGACCACCCAGGTGACGTTGGTGAGTTCGGGTAACTGGGCCATAAAAATCAGAATCGCCAGCGCATTCACAAACCCGGTGATTACCGACCGTGACACGAAGCGCATCAGCGAACCGAGTTTCAACCAGCCGGCGAGGATCTGCAGCAGACCCGTCAACACCGTCGCGGCCAGCAGGTACTGCAGGCCATGCTCCTTCACCAGGGTCACCATCACCAGCGCCATGGCACCGGTGGCGGCGGAAATCATCCCGGGCCGGCCACCGGCAAAGGCGATGACTGCTGCGATGCAGAAGGAGGCGTAGAGCCCCACCTTGGGGTCGACGCCGGCAATGATTGAAAAGGCAATTGCTTCCGGGATCAGCGCCAGGGCGACTACCAGTCCGGCCAGCAGGTCGCTGCGGATATTGGCAAACCATTCCTGTCGAATTGATTTCATATGGATCGGGGTTCCGTAATTTTTTGCTGCTGCTGGGACAGTTCTGCTGATCGCCAGACAAGTGCCCGGCAGGTTCAGATTCCAGGCAATCGTGGGTAGCTAGCGTCCCGCCGGCAAAACACTTAAAGAGTGGTTTCGCTGTGCAAACCGTTTGCCGGTGGTGCAGAAAATCGGTCGATAGCCTGACCCCCCGGCGGGCCGATATCCGGCGAAAACCGGGCGGCATTCCGAGGCTGCGTTTAGCGTGAGAGGTCTGTACTAACCGGGTTATGAAAAGAACCTGGGATGGTCCTGATCAGGGGCGCGCATTCTAGGGCATCGGCTGGTTGTCGACAATGGCTTAACCGCTGGCAGGCGGTTAAGCCCCGGCCGATAAAAGAGATCGGCCGACTCGGATGGCGGTCCGGGCCGGATTACGGGTTCCGGAAAAATCTCCAGCCGGACGGGCTGGGTGCATGAAAATACACCGGCCAGAGGCTAACCGCTTTGAGGGTGTCGGTTCGGTTAGCCATCGGCGAGTATCGATTACGGCTGGCTTGGTGCGGAAGCCACAGCCGCATCCTGTTGATGGTCTTTCGCCAGCCAGAGATAGAACGCCGGTACCACGAACAGGGTAAACAGGGTTCCGATACCGAGACCGGTGCTGATTACCAGGCCGATCTGGAACCGACTGACAGCACCGGGGCCGCTGGCCAGCAGCAGTGGAATCATCGCCATGATCATCGCCAGGGTGGTCATGATGATTGGCCGCAGGCGGATTGCGGAAGCTTTTTCGACCGCCTCTCGCTTGGTCAGCCCCTCTTTTTTCTGCAGTTCGTTGGCGAACTCAACGATGAGAATACCGTTTTTGGCAATCAGCCCGATCAGGGTAATCAACCCGACCTGCGTATAGATATTGACCGAGGCGGCTCCAAGCATGATGAATGCCAGCGCACTGGCCATCGACAGTGGCACCGAAATCAGAATGATGAACGGGTCGCGCCAGCTCTCGAACTGTGCTGCCAGCACCAGGTAGATGACCAACAGCGACATGAAGAAGGTCGATACCAGGGCGCCTCCCTGGTCCATAAATCGTCGCGACGGACCGGTGTAATCGTAGTGATAGCCGCGGGGAAAAACCGCCTCGCTCTGTTCCGCCAGTTCTGCCAGGGCGTCACCGATGGTATTTGGCGGAATCATCAACCCTTCAATGGTGATGCTGTTGATCTGCTGCATTTGCGAACGTTTGCTTGGTTCCACCTGGTGCTGCAGTTTTACCAGCGCCGAGAGGGGTACCTGAGTGCCCTGCGGGGTGGTCAGGTAGTAACTTTGCAGGTTCTCGATGGTGATGCGGTCGCTGTCGGCCAGCTGTGGAATCACCTTGTAACTGCGACCGTCGAGACTAAACCGGTTGCTGTATTGGGTGCTCAGGAAGGTCGACAGATCACGTCCAACCTGTGCCATGCTCAGCCCCAGGTCGGCGGCCCTGTCGCGGTCAACCAGCAGGGTCGCCTTGGGCCGTGAAAACTTTACATCCTTGCGAAGAAAAGCGAACTTGCCAGTGGCCATACTGCGACCAATCAGGGCATCGGTGACACCATCCAGCTCTGCATAGCTGGTTGCAGCGGTGACTACAAACTGAATCGGTAGTCCGCCGCCGGTGCCAGGCAGGCTTGGTGCCGGGAAGGTGGCGATCTCCATGCCGGCCACTGTGCTGAAATCGGCCTGCAGTTGCGCCTGTATTTCTGCCTGTGAGCGGTCGCGCTCGTAGGATTCGTTGAGCTTGATGCCGCCGAACAGACGATTGATTTCGTTGAGAAAGCCGAGATAGAGGAAAGTGTGGTCATACTCGCCCGATTCGCGCAGTTTTAGCGATTTTTCCACCACCTCACGAGTATAGGCGGCGGTGTAATCAATAGTGGCGGTTTCCGGGCCGATGCCCATCAGCAGTACCAGTCCCTGGTCCTCGTCAGGAGCCAGTTCCTGCTGTGAAAGCATGAACATGGGGTAGAGCGACATCAATACCAGCACCGCGAACAGGATCGCCGCTGACGGCTGTATTAATACCCAGTGCAGGCCGTTCTGGTAACGCTGTGCGAGTCCGTCAAACAGTCGTTCGGCGTAGCGTTCAAAGCGGCCAGGATTCTCCTTGTTGTGGAGAATACGCGACGCCAGCATTGGTGCCAGGGTCAGCGCAACCACACCGGAAACCAACACTGCCGCAGCCAGTGAGAATGCAAACTCGGTAAACAGTGTGCCGACCAGACCGCCGAGAAACCCGATTGGGGCATAGACCGCGACCAGAGTGGTGGTCATGGCGACCACTGGCAGGGCCAGTTCCCGGGCACCGAGAATCGCCGCCTGCATTGGCGTTTCGCCCAGCTCTATATGGCGATGCACGTTTTCTACGACGACGATGGCGTCATCGACCACCAGGCCGATGGCGAGAATCATCGCCAGCAGGGTTAGCATGTTGATGGAATAGCCGAGGATCAGCATCAGCGTGGCGGCACCGATAATCGACAATGGTACTGCCAGTGCAGGGATCAGTGCGGCGCGGGCAGAACCGAGTGACAGCAGAATCACGCTGAGCACAATCAGCACTGCTTCACCGAGACCGCGCACCACCTCGTCGATGGAATTCTGGATATAGATGCTGCCGTCCCAGGCGATTTTGGACTCAATCTCCGGCGGCAGGTCGGCGACGATCTCCTGATGCACGCGATGGACTTCTTTGGCGACCGTAAGAGGATTGGCCCCTGGTGCCAGTTCGATAGCGATGAATACCGACGGGTCGCCTTCGTACCACATCAGGTAATCGAGATTCTCGCTGCCGAGCTCAATCCGTGCGACGTCGCCAAGGCGAATCAACGCGCCATCACGGTTGGCTATGACCAGTTGCTCAAACTCTCTGGCGGTACTGATATCGGTATCGGCATCGAGATCAATGGTGACATGGTCGCTCTCAATGGAACCCACGCTCGACAAATAATTGTTGGCGCGCAATACACCGGTGATCTGGTCGGCATTGATGTTGAGTGCCGACAGTCGCTCATTGTCGAGCCAGACCCGCATCGCAAAGGAGGCACCACCAGGTACGCTGGCACGACCAACGCCGGGTATTGCCTGCAGTTTCGGCTGGGCTACCCGCAGCATGTAGTCGTTCACCTGCGGGGCGGGCAGGGTGCGACTGAAAAAAGGGATATACATCAGCGCGGTGGGGTCGCCGGTGCGCGAGGTGATCACCGGGTCTTCTGCCTCTTCTGGCAGCACGCCGCGCTGGCTGGCAACCTTTGCCTGTATCTCTGCGATAGCCGCGCTGGAATCGTAATTGAGCTCCATATGGATCTGAATTTCCGAGCGTCCCTGGCGGCTGCTGGAGGCGATGTAATCGATACCGTCCGCCTCAGCGATAGCGGTTTGCAGCGGCGTGGTGATAAAGCCCTGAATCAGTTCGCTGGAGGCCCCGGGGTAGACCGTTGTCACCGAGATCACCGTGTCGCTGGTCAGCGGAAACTGGCGAACTTCCATAGATACCAGCGAGCGCAGCCCCAGCACCAGGATCAGCAGGCTGATGACGCTCGCCAGCACCGGCCGCTGGATGAAAATGTCGGTAAATTTCACCCGGTTACTCCTGCATGCCAGCGCTGTTGCGTTCGCCGGGTGCAGGCAGGTCGGAAATCAGCACCTCGGCACCGTTGCGCAGTTTGACCTGACCGGCGCTGACTACCGCAGTCCCGGCGCTCAGGCCGCTGACAATTTCCACCCGACCGTTGCGCTGATCGCCGGTTCTGATCTGCACCGCGTCTACCGTCTTGCGGCCATCGACTTCTTTAATCACATAGACGCTTTGACCAAAAGTGGTGTAGGTGATCGCGGTGTCAGGCAGGGTCAGCACTGGTTGTTCAGCACCGGTGTAGAGGGTTACATCGACAAACATACCGGGCCGCAGGCGTTGCTCCTCATTGGCGACGGTGGCGCGAACCTTCACGGTGCGAGAGTTGGCGTCGACCTGAGGGTTGATGGCGACCACCCTGGCTTGCAGGGTTTCGTTGGGGTATGCATCGACAGACAGGTGCACGATCTGGTCGTTACTGACATCTGCCAGGCGGTTTTCCGGCAGGGTGAAATCGAGGTAGAGCGGGTCGAGGGACTGCAGCGGTGCAATGGCACTGCCGGCCGGCAGATACTGCCCGGGGTTCACCTGTCTGATGCCCAGGGTGCCGGCAAATGGTGCGCGGATCTGCTTTTTGGCCAGCAGCGCGCGTTGCAGTGCGACGGCTGCCGATGCCTGGTCGAGCTGGGCACGAGTCTCATCCAGATTGGAAGCAGAGGCGAACGACTGGGTCGCCAGCTTCTGCGCACGCTGATGTTGTATCTCCGCCAGCTTCCGTGCTGCCAGCAGGCGGGTCAGTTCGGCTTCATCGGTGCTGGTATCAAGTTCCAGCAGCAGCTCTCCGGCTTCTGCCTGCTGGCCCGATTTGAAGTGAATCTGCACCACCTGTCCGGGTAGTTCGTTGCTGAGGGTGACGCCCCGTTGAGCGGTAAGCGATCCAACTGATTTCAGATACGGGCGCCACGACTCTTTTTTTACAGCTGTCACCGCCACGGTGGGGGGAGGTGGCACATAGTGATTCTCCATCGCATAGAGAATCTGCCCGACGCGCGCGCCAAACAGGGCGCCAAACAGCAGTAGCGTCAGCAGCAGTACCGATAGCAAACGTTTAATCATGGGTGGCAGGCATCCTTGCGCAAGTGAAGTGGGCGCGAATAAGTGTGTTACTGGTGGTGTTGGGCTGAATAAATGGCCGCCTCAGGAGCGTTGTACCTGGGCTTCGACACCGACCAGCAGTTTGAACAGCAACGCATTGAGGTTTTCGAGGTCCTGTTTGGAAATCACCTGGTTGAGGAGCTCGGCGTCCATTGCGAGCACCGCAGTGAGTGACTGCTCTGCTTTCTGCACTCCTGCCTGGGTGAGTTTTACCCGCTTGATTCGACGGTCAGTTCTATCAATGGTTCGCTCAACAAGCTGTTTGTCTTCAAGCAGGTGCAGTACCTTGGTCAGACCGCCTGAGGTGATCAACGAACTCTTACGCAGCGCGGTTGGAGTCAGTTCATACGGGGGCGGCATTTTTCTCAACGTCACCAGCACGTCAAATTCCGCGGTGGTCAGCTCATGGGCGGCGATGGCCGGTCGGTCATTGGTGAAAAACAGATCGCGCAGACGAGCGGTAAAGGTCACCAGGTCGCCAGCGGGAGTGACCGCGTCCTGCCAGTTTTCCTTCATGTGCTGGCGCATCTGCGCCAGTCCGTACTGGTCGTTACTCATGAGGGCAGGTCCATTGCCAGGGTTCGGGTTGGCTGTGTGGGCATTAGATTTCCCGCACAAAATTGTTCGCCTGCAGGTTTGACGAGACTGCTTAGGTCTACTGGGTCAGTAACCCGGATACAACGAATTCTATCATTTAACTTGCTAGAAAGATATTTAAAATTTATTAAATTTATCTATACAGGTAGTTATTCATCTAATCGTTTCGCTCGAAATATAAGACTGTTGATCATCACTACCAGCCCCTGCGCGGGATGATGAGCGGCTGCTACTATTGACTCAGCTGAACGAGTGATCCGTTATCGTCAATAGTGGAGGGGGTGGCCATGAAAAGAGCTCAAATTGTCGACCAGCAAACCTGGTTGCAAAAGCGCCTCGAGTTACTCAGAGCTGAAAAGGAGCTGACCCGGTTACGGGACCAACTGAACGCCGAGCGGCGCGCCATGCCCTGGGTCCAGGTGGAAAAGGATTACCGCTTTCAAACCGAGCAGGGTGAACAGAGCCTCCCGGAGCTGTTCGCGGGGCGCAGCCAGCTGGTCATTCAGCACTTTATGTATGGACCGGACTGGGCGGAAGGTTGTCCATCATGTTCTTTCTGGGCCGACAATTTCAGCGGCACCGTGGTGCACCTGAACCATCGGGACATCAGTTTCGTTGCCATATCACGGGCACCGCTGGATCAGCTGCTGGCTTATCGGCGGCGGATGGGCTGGGAGTTTCCCTGGGCTTCGTCCCTCGACAGTGATTTCAATTTCGATTTTCAGGCTTCGTTCAGTGATGAAGAGCTGGCTGCGGGTGAGGTCTATTACAACTTTCGTAACGGAACCTTTCCCAGCAGTGAGGCTCCCGGCGTGAGCGTGTTTGCCAAAGATGCGAATGACAACGTTTTTCACACCTACTCCTGCTACGGACGTGGTCTGGATATTCTCAACGGTACCTACCACTATATGGATCTGACACCGAAAGGCCGTGACGAGGCGCAGTTGCCCTGGCCGATGGCCTGGTTAAGGCGTCATGACCAGTATGAAGATTAGTGCAGTGATGGTTGGGACAGCGGTCCGGTAGTAGGGGGGTTAGGTTTCGTCGGCGCCAGTCGCAGAGAGGTTCTCAACGCTCTCGAGCAGACTGAGGTTGGCCTCTTTCAGCTGGCGATTCAGGTTGAGCAGCGAGGAGAGCTCCACACGGTCGGTTTCAGCCGCATCTGCTTCGGTCAGGATGGACTGCTCAAAACGGTGACGATGATCCTGTTCCTGTTGGCGCAGAACGGCGATCTGTTCAACCAGGGTTTTTTTTCCGAGTTCGGCCAGTGTCAGAATGGTCGTGTAGAACTCTCTTTCGTATGTCCTTAGACGCGGGAAATAGTCAGTGATCAGCGGATCATCGCTGTGACGGAAGCGCGCGATATCCTTGCGGCAATCGACGTGACACTTGGCCCCATACACTGATAACCGCACTGCCAGCAGCAGACGTTGCAGACGTTCAGCTTCCGATTCGCTGAGTCCGGCCTGCTGCATCTGCATCGCATAACGGAGCATGTCTCCTTCGCGTCTTTTGATCTGGTTATAGCGCTGTTCAAAAGGCAGGTTCCCTGGTTGGGTGCCGAGCAGCTGCTCCAGGCGCTCCTGCGGGCAGCGCAGGTGCTCGGGGTCGATCTTCAGGTTGCGCAAATTGAACAGATAGATGCGATCAGCCAGACGGGCGGCCTCTTTATTCAGCGCGATGAGCGCCGCGCTACTCAGGTTGGCCGGTACGTTGGAGATAAAGCGCGGCAGGCTGGGTACTTCGGTCGCGAAGAGTCTCTCCATTAATTTGGCGAAGGGTTTCAGGAACGGCACAAACAGCACAATGCCAAGCAGATTGAAAAGACTGTGAAACGCTACCAGACGGTAGAGCGTCTGCTCAGCGGAGATCAGTGAAGTGACGATACCAAGCAATGGCTGGAGAAGCAGGAAAGCCAGCAGCGCTGAGCAGAAATTGAACAGGATTTGCGCAGCCGCCAATTGTTTTTTGACAGCACTGCCCTTGAATCCACCGAGAATCATCGTCGATGTGGTGCCGAGATCTGCTCCAATAATCAGCGCGGCGGCGGCTTCCAGCTGCAGAATACCAACATGCAGGGCGCTCAGGGTGATCATCATGGTGGCTGAACTGGACTGGATAACGGCGGTGAAAATAACCCCAGCGCCGAGATAAATCAGCGGGTGAAAACCGGCCAGCGCTGACAGATCAAGCGAAGTGGCGAGCTGTTCAACGCTGCCTTTCATCTCGCTAAGGCCAAACAGCAACATGCCCAAACCGACGAACAGCCGCCCCCAGGCAGCGAACCGTTTGCGTTCGCTGAGCAGTACCATTAACAGCGAGCCGCCGCCAACTATCGGCAGCGCGAAGGCAGACAGTTCAATCTTGAAACCGAGAGTGGTGACCACCCAGCCGGTGAAGGTGGTGCCCAGATTGGCGCCCATAATGATGCCAATACCGTTATAAAGTGGAATAACGCCGGCACCGGAAAAGGCCAGTACTACCAGGCTGACCATCGAACTGCTCTGCATGATAGCGGTGATCAGGGTGCCAGCAGTAATCGCGATCAGCGGGTTGCGGGTCTGGTCACGCAGGAACTGCTGAAAGCCATTGCCACTGAGTCTGGCTATCGCTTTTTCAAGCTGCAGCATACCGAACAGGAAAATTCCTATTCCGGTAATAAAGCCAATCAGGTTGAGTTGTTGCCAGTCCGCCATGAGGCCATTTTAGCTGCCCCGGCAGTCCGGTAGCTGACCTCTGGCAATGGCTTGCCGTGCTGGCGTGGTCTGTTCAGGCGAGGATGGCCAGTCCGCAGCCTGCCAGTGCAACCGCCATGTAGACGAAGCTCATCGGTGTAATGACCTCGGTCTTACCCACTACCAGCCGGCTCAGCATCAGCATAAACAGCGGATCGAGTGATATCAGGATCACCGCTACCCCGGTGTTTTCCATCATTTGTAATGCGCCAAAGGCTGCGATTTGCCCGGCAGTGCTTAGCAGCCCGGCGAATAACATCGGTGGCCATGATGGTGGTTCGCCAAAATAAGCCAGGCCAGTGGGCAGGCCAAATTTTCTGTAGTTCATCGAGATCAGGATGGTGCCGGTCACCAGGGCGGCAACAGCCACTCCCAGCGCGGGTGACGGCATCACTTCCAGGCCGAGTTTGCGGGCGATGTAGCCCAGCCCCCAACAGAGCGCCGAGGTGCCACCAAGCACCCAGCCAAGGGTCAGGTTGCCACTATCCTGTAGAGCGGCCGTTTTGCCCTTGATCTGCGTATTTAGTAGCCACAGCCCGACGCTTAACAGTAGTGCTGCGGTGCCAATCTGCAGGTTGAGTGTATGACCCAGAAAAGCCCAGGCGGCAACCGCTGCCACCACCGGCGCGAAGGATTTGAAAGCGGCTGCCCGCGATGGCCCGATATGCTTCATCGCGATCACCACCAGATAGCGACCACCAAAGGATGACAGCACACCCCCGGCGATGAACCAGCCGATAGCCACCGCACTAAAGGAAGGAATCCCGCCAAAACTGCCGCTGATTGCCTGCCAGAGCAGGATCAGTGCCGATACCAGCAGATTAATCAGGGTCACCGCGAGTAGTTCATTGCCGCGGCGCACGCCGCGCATCTGCGCCTGATTCATGAACAGAAACGCCAGCGCAAACATAAAGCCGCTGGAGAGGGCAATCAGCGTGGGGAACAGATCCAAAGGATACAACTCGTATTGGTGGCGGCAGGTTACTGCGGGTCAGGGACAAAGGGAAAGGGCGGCTAGGGTACGGTTCTCAGTTTTGAGGTCAAGTAGAGCTGAAAAATCTGGTAACTTAGCTGGCTGACTGGGCTCTTGATTGAGTCCGGTGGGGGCCTGTCGGTGACAACTGGCGGGGGAGTTAATAAAGACCTGCGGGAGTCCTCAGGTCGCCTATAAATTCATCATTTCGAGGAAAAAATCATGACCACTCCATTTTGGTGTTTGCTGATCGCTGTGTTCATTCCCTACGTGCTCAGCGGGGTTGGCGGGTATTTCAAGACAAAGCAGTTTGGAAGTGTCGATATCAAAAATCCGCGCCTGCAGGCGGCCCAGCTAGAGGGAATCGGCCACCGGGCACAGGCGGCTCAGGAAAATGCCTGGGAGGCACTGGCTGTATTCACTGCAGCAGTGTTTATGGCTCATTTTGCTGGTGCTGACCCACAGGCCTCGGCGAACGCAGCGATGCTCTTTATTGCAGCCAGGATCGCCCATCCAATTATCTACCTGGCTGATATCGGACCGCTGCGGACACTCGCTTTCGTGGTCGGACTCGGTGCCTGTATCTGGCTGTTTGTGCTGGCTGCCAATGGCACCGGGGTAGCGGTTGCTGTGCCGAATCTTCCCGCACTTAATTAAAGGCGGATTCGATCCACCTCATTCAGTTGTTCAAACTTGGCAGGCCGGTCATCAATATCGTGGTGATCGGCCTGGTTTTCTTTCAGCGAACCTAAGCGTGGTGGTTGCAGGTTGGCTGATCTCAACTTTTGCGCGCTTTCCAGAACTGTTTGGATCGCTAAATGATGCGGCCGAAGCAGTTGGTGGAGTCGCTGTTGAGCTCGACCGGCTAGCCGATCTGGTTCGCGAACAGTGGTCAGGCCAGAGTGTCGGTTTCGATCACGAGATGCTGATATCCGGCTCAGCCCCGGAAGAGCCGGACAGCATTCAACGGGGGAGTAGGGGGTTAGTTGCCCTCATAGCTATCACCTCCCACCTAGCCGTCCACTACCCAGAAACTTTTACTAGCAGCTGGCGCTGGCAGGGTCAGCCTGTTTGCACTGGTCCGGCTTAAGGTTCTTTTCCGGTTTAAGATTCTTTGCTGTCTTCAGCGTTCTTACTGGTCTCAGCCTGCTGGGTCACTTCACCACCCGGCGCAACTGCGGATGTTTTTCGCCACAGCCCACCGCTGCTGAAGGCACTCCAGCCCCAGCGCACCCAGCCAATCAGCGCATTGGCCAACCAGAGAGACCAGAGCAGCATCGCCAGCCGATAGACCCAGATCGGCAGTGACAGCGCCCAGGCGGTCGGCAGCGGATCGCCGCTGATGTCCTGATACCAGTGCAGCAGGTTGCGACTCGAGCCGTTACCGATCACTCCCATTTCCGGCTGCGCCAGCAGGCCATAGGGGATCGTGCCCAACAGCGCGACCAGGGTTGCCATAGTTAATAGCCCGAGCCCCAGCTGAATCAGGTTGAACTGGCTGCCGGTGTAGCGCTGTGGATCGAGTTGCTGACGCCAGCCGAGCAGGAAGAACCAGGCGACGACAATGATAACCGCCGGGTAGGTACCGGTACTCATGCCCAGCCCCAGTAAAATCCAGTGGCGGGCGCGCAGTGGAGGCCTGCCGGCCTT
>OBIY01000630.1_pt1 | contig 12879 bp, 12 predicted proteins | sample 1519841 | NCBI WGS metagenome assembly OBIY01 (sample SAMN03019774, study PRJEB22545) | beach sand metagenome | biome: beach; feature: sea beach; material: beach sand | place: USA: Municipal Pensacola Beach, FL | collected 2010-07-30 | depth 30-40 cm m
ATTGGCTTCAAACTGCGCCCAGGCGTTGGTATCCGGGTTGGTGGCATTGATGCTCCGGATGAAGTTCATGGGCAGCCCCCGTTCGCTTTCGTAACGTTTGAAGGCCTCAAAAGGCGAGCTGGTAATGACGCCGCCAAAATCCCAAAGTACTGCTTCTATGGCCATAGCTGGTGTTCCTGATGAATCGTGTTGTCGCGCTGACTCGACGCAACCTAAGTGAATTTTGTGCTGAAAAATGTAAGCGCGCTATCATAGGTTGCGGGCTGAATTCTCGCAAACCTGCACGAGAACATGTCAAGCCGGGTTGGTAAAACTCAGCTAAAGGCTACTTGAAAGTTGCTTATTCCGGATCAATAACTGTCTGTTGAGTGCTGCTATCTTTTAACCGATGCTTTTTCGTGTTTGCTAAGCTAGGAACGTCAGCCAACCAGGATTCAGGTGAGGAAAGCGGCGTTACTGTCATCGTGGAGGTGCGATGGAATTCAGGGATTATTACCAAATACTGGAACTAGAGCGTGATGCCAGCCAGGACGATGTCAAGCGTGCCTATCGCAAACTGGCGCGTAAATATCATCCGGATGTCAGCTCCGAAGCCGATGCGGAAGAAAAATTCAAGGCTGTCGGTGAGGCCTATGAGGTGCTCAAGGATCCCGAAAAGCGGGCTGCCTATGATCAACTGGGTGCTGACTGGCAGGCAGGCCAGGAATTTAACGCGCCCCCCGGCTGGGACGCGGGTTTCGAATTTAGCGGTGGCGGTTTCACCCAGGGCGATAGCCAGGCTTTTAGCGATTTTTTTGAATCGCTATTTGGCCAGCGCTTTGATAGTGGCGGGGCTTCCGCATTCAAGCGGGGGCCGCGAGGCTATCAGGGCCGCGGCCAGGATCATCATGCCCGCATCATGATTGATCTGGAGGACTCGCTAAACGGTGCCTCGCGGGCGATTACCTTGCGTGTGCCCGAGGTGGACAGGACCGGACATGTATATACCCGCAACCACACACTCAATGTGAAAATTCCCAAAGGCGTTGCACCGGGGCAGCAAATCCGCTTACAAGGGCAGGGTGATCCCGGCCCCGGTGGCGGCCCGGCTGGCGACCTTTATCTGGAAGTGGTATTTAAACCTCACCGCCGGTATCGTCTGGAAGGACGGGATATTTATCTGTATTTGCCAGTGGCTCCCTGGGAAGCGGCTCTGGGCGCTACTGTCAAGGCGCCCACGCCCACGGGCGTCGTTGATTTGAAGATTCCAGCAGGCAGCAAAGCAGGTAAAAAAATGCGCATAAAAGGCCGGGGCTTGCCCGGTAAACAGGCAGGGGATTTTTACGTGGTTATCGAGCTGGTGTTGCCACCAGTTGATGACGACAAGGTTAAACAGGCTTATCAAGACCTGGCACGTGTTAGCGGCTTTAATCCCCGTGCGGATCTGGGAGTTTGAAGATGGCGGCACCAGGGTCAGGTACAACAAAAAGAACCCTCAGCGGTGTTTTACTGGATGAAGAAACACTGCTGAGTCTGGCGGATATGGCGCGAGCCTGTGCAGTCCATGCTGACTATATTATCGAGTTGGTCGAGGAGGGGGTTATCGAGAAGCAGGGTAATGAACCCCTCGAATGGCGTTTCAATGCCCTGTGTCTGCGCAAGGCTCGCAAGGCCGTGCGTCTGCAAAATGACCTGGGCGTCAATATGCCCGGTGTGGCTCTGGCCTTGCAGCTTCTGGACGAGCTGGAGGCACTACAAGACCAGTTGACCCACCTGCCGAGAGAGCTGTTATGAGCGATATGATCCATGTTTTTTGCCCAGCGTGTTTTGCGCCCAACCGCCTGCCCGAAGCCAGGATTGACGCCGGGCCACGGTGCGGGGCCTGCAAAAACGCCCTGATCGGCGGGGTCGTGCCTAACCTTAACGCCAAATACTTTGCAAAAATCACCCAGGGCAGCAGCCTGCCGGTGTTGGTGGACTGTTGGGCGCCCTGGTGTGGACCTTGCACGGCCATGGCGCCAGCCTTTGAACAGGCGGCCCAGGCGTTGCAGGGACAGGTCTACTTTGCCAAGTTGAATACCGAAGAGGAGCAGATGCTGGGCCAGAGCCTGGGTATTCGCAGTATCCCGACGCTGTTGCTCTTTGCCCGCGGTAAGGAGGTCGCTCGCCAGGCCGGGGCCATGTCCGCGGAGCAAATCACCAGTTGGTTGAAAGTCCAGCTTCAAAATGGCTGATGCGGGCCGGGATTCACACTTAAGCTTCTTTCATCAATGGTGATTTTTCATCGGTGCCGGTAGTATCCCTGGTTTCACACCGTTAAAACCATAACAAATTAAGGAAATCCGTATGAAGTTATCGAAACCCCGTATCACCCCTATGGAGCCTAATGAGTGGAGTGAGGCCCAGAAGGATATGCTGGCGCCCATCAAGGAGTCCGGCCCTTTCTACAATGTCCTGGGGACTATTAGCCGACACTGGGATGCAGCGGAGAAATTCACCGTCTGGGCCTACCACATTATGGGGGAGACCTCGCGCCTGCAGCCTCGTGAGCGGGAAATACTGATTTTGCGCATCGGCTGGTTGTGCGAAGCGGAGTATGAATGGGGTCAGCACGTGATTTTCGGCCGCGAAGCGGGCCTCACTGATGAGGAAATCCAGCGTATCAAAAAGGGCCCTGATGCCGAGGGCTGGAGCGCCTTTGATGCCGCATTGCTGCGCGCCACCGATGAATTGCACGAAGGTGCGTGTATCAGCGATGCCACCTGGGCCGAACTGAGCGAGCAGTACGACCAGCAGCAAATGATGGACGTGGTGTTCACTGTGGGCCAGTACAACATGGTGTCCATGGCCCTGAACAGCTTTGGCGTGCAACTCGACGAGGGAGTGGACGGTTTTTAAACAGGCACTTCAGTCTGGGGGACTGATGATGATACAAACAAACTTGCACGGATACTAAACAGTGACGCGGCTCTCGAATAATAGATAATCCCGTCTGATGATCACTAGAGAGCCGTTTACAATGCGTTAGTCAAACGACGGTAAAGGAGATCAATATGTTCGAAAAGCAACGTAATGGTAAAACCGTGCCCGCATCCGACGTCAGTAGTGACTCCGCGGCCGCAACCCCCTTCCAGGATAGCCCATCGTCGAGCGTGCGACGGTCCGCGTTAATTGGATCGTCGATTAAAATCACGGGCGACGTGGTCGGTGATGAAAACCTTGTTATCGATGGTTCGGTCGAAGGGACGATTAATTTATCCTCCAATGAACTGGTGATCGGCCAGAGTGGACACATCAATGCCAATATGAGTGCTAACATTATTCGAGTGGACGGTGAGGTAAAAGGCGATATCAACGGACAGGAGAAAGTCATCGTCTCCAAAACCGGACGAGTCAAGGGTAATATCGTCGCACCTCGGGTAACCCTGGAAGATGGCGCCAAATTCAAGGGTAGTATTGATATGGATCCAGGTGGCTTAGAGACGTCGACCACCCATATGGAAAAACCAGGCTCTTCTCTCACTAAGACAAAGGGCGTTAACGATATCCTGGAAAAGGCTTCTTCAGATACCGGCGGATAATACCGAGCCTTGGAACTACGTTGTAACCTGCTAGCTTCGCTTCTGGATGACCTTGACGAGGAGCGAAAACTGACTGTTTTCGATGCCGGATCCGCTACGCCGGAGACAGTCGAATTCTTTTCAAACTATAAATGCCGGCTTCATTTTTCCGATCTTTTTTCCCGGGAAGCTCTTGGCTGTCTGGAAGGAGAGCTAACGGAAGCTGAACTGCTCAATCATTTCCAGGAATTACTCAGTTTTCCGACGAGTACGAGCTTTGACGTTTGCCTGCTTTGGGATGTTTTGAATTATCTAAACGAGCCGGCCCTAAACGCGTTCACCAAAGTCCTATCCCGTTACCTGAATAGTGATACGCGTATTCACGGCTTCGCTACATTAAAGCCTTCGACACCCTTTCCCAACCAGGTATTTTCGCTCGTGAAAATTAACACCCTAAAACTCAAAACTCGCTCCGCTGCGCAATTTCCGTATTACCTGCATTCTCAGCTAACCTTGAATAACACCCTGAGCGGCATGAAGGTTGGCAAAGCCACCTTGCTTGCCAATGGGCTACTGGAAATTTCCTTTAACAAAATCCCTGACCACTGATTGCTCACCTGCCGAGATAAAACAAGCGTGCATTTAATTGGCCACATGCTTCCATCCGATTATATTGCCTTAACTTCGCAACAGAATCGTCACGTACATGCCGTAATTCCCGCTTAGTGTTTTGACTCGCGTTAATGTCCAAAAAGGGAGTTTGGCTATGAAGTTACTGCGAAAACTGTTTTACACGGGTTGTTTCTCTATCGCACTTACCAGTAGCGCGGTGGCGAGTGAAATGGCTCTTTGTCAGCACGAAGAACGTGACAGCGCGGCTCTGAGAGCACAAGCCGCAAGACCTGTGCACTGGCGAAATTTAAATGCGAGAAAGCCAGTCGACTGGGTACAGTTTAAAATTCTTGGGATTAATGATTTTCACGGTCAGCTGGAATCCAGTTCGCTTTTCGGATCGCCCGTAGGTGGCGCTGAAGTGCTTGCCAGCTATTTGCGGGCCGAGACGAAGGAATCTTCGGTAGGCGCATTTATTGTCCACGCGGGTGACCATGTCGGCGCCTCGCCTCCAGCCTCGGCACTACTGCAGGACGAACCATCCATCAGTTTTTTGAATTTGCTGTCTAGAAACTGCGATCCCGACAACAAGCTCGCACCCCGTTGTAACCTGGTTGGCACCCTGGGTAACCATGAATTCGACGAGGGTGTTGATGAAATGTTACGTCTGCTCAATGGCGGCAACCACGCCGATGGTCCTTTCCTGGAGGATGAGTACGGGGGTGCACGATTTCCCTACGTCAACGCAAATGTGGTGTATAAGGATGGCGGTGAGCCGGTTTTGCCTCCCTACGTAATCAAAAAGGTGCGCGGGCAAAGCGTTGCCTTTATCGGCGCGGTTCTAAAGGATACGCCCACCATTGTGACTCCGTCCGGCGTTGCTGGCGTTGAGTTTCTGGATGAGGCCGATGCCATCAACAGTTATGTACCCGAACTGCTCGCTCGTGGCGTGCGAGCCATTGTGGTCACTATTCACCAGGGCGCTCGACAGTCATTCAATGGCGGGCCAACACCCGAGGAACTGCGGGATTTGAGTGGCGCAATTGGCGATATCGTCAATCGCCTGGATGATGAGGTTGATATCGTCATTAGCGGCCATGCCCACGGTTTTACCAATCAGCTGGTTAAAAACCAGAATGGTCATCCCATACTGGTTACCCAGGCATTTTCCCGGGGCAGCGCTTATGCTGACATTGACGTGGCGATTGACCCTCAATCTGGCGACATTGTCCAAAAGTCAGCCAGTATTATCACTACCTGGGCTAACCAAACTCCCGGTACCAACAAACAAAAAGATGTCGCCAGCCTGGTTTCCGCTTCCGTGAACGCTGTGGCGCCATTGGTGAATGAGGTAGTCGGCATCGCTGCCAGCGCTATTACGCGAGCAGAGACCGCTGCCGGCGAATCGGCCCTTGGCAACCTGATCGCCGACGCCCAGCGGCAGGCCATGGGGACCGAAGTCGCTTTTATGAACCCCGGTGGCATCAGGGCCGATATGGAAGCTGGAGAGGTGACCTGGGGTGAATTGTTCACCATTCAGCCTTTTAATAATGATCTGGTGAAGATGGAGCTGACGGGCACACAAATTCTGGCCCTGCTTGAGCAGCAGTGGTTAAACCAGAGCCGACCGCGCGTTCTGAAAACCTCCGGTATTGAATATACCTGGGATGCTGGTCAACCCGATGGTAGTAAGGTCATACCGGATAGCGTGTTGGTTAACGGTATCGCTCTTGACGAAAACACCGTTTATTCGTTAACAGTCAACAGCTTTATTGCGGGCGGTGGCGATAATTTCTCCGTGCTGACCGAAGGAGACAATCGCGTCGTCGGGCCCGTTGATCTGGATGCGTTAATCTCTTTTATACAGAATCTCGAACAGCCTTTTTCAGCAACTACCGAGGGCAGGATTCAAGTACTGGATTGATGGCTAGCAAGTGGGATCATGATAGAAAAATGGCAGCTGTTCGGGCTGCCATTTTATATCGACGAAACATTCGACGACCTGCCCAGGGAAATCGGCATTTGAAGTCTCGCACAAGGGATTACAGCTTTCTTGCGATATATACGCCGTAGCCGTAATGGCGTTTAAATGTTTTATACATAGCAATTTCCCTTAGCTCGGCGTCGACTAAGGCCTGTGCTTTGTCATTGTTTCCGTGTCTGGATAAAAATTCGGGGAAGCTTTCTATCAGTGGATGATAATAGGCGTCCAGCCAGCAATATTCCGGTAACACAAAATACGCTACCGGCGTGAAGCCGTATTTTTCCAGGATGCGGATTTTCGACGATGCGCTATCAATTTCGGCATATTCCTTCAGCCAATAGTCTTCCAGTTCGGGTGGTCGTGCGTTGCTGAGCCAGGTAATGTCCGATACCACCAACATGCCACTCGGTTTCAGGAGGGGCATCCATTCCCTTACCCCCCGTTCAAATCCGATGTTGTAGATGGCGCCTTCGGACCAGATCACGTCATACGCCTGCTGCGCGAATCCAGGATTCTCCATCGAGCCTACGATGGGCGAAATTTTTGCGCTTAAGCCTTCCTTCGCAGCTCGCTTCCGGAGAACGTCGATAAACTCTACGGATAAATCCAATGCGGTGATATGGGCATTCAGGCAGCGTGCCAACGAGAAACTAGAGGCGCCCGTGCCACAGCCCATATCCGCGATCTCTAGGGAAGTTGATCGATCCAGTCCCGCAAGCTCAATCGCCATTTGGGTTGCGCTCTCGCTACCCGGCCCCTGACGCTCGTTGCTGCTGTGTAGATCAATGAGAAGTTCGAAGTCATCCATTGCTTGATCTCACGGTGCGCTGTTGAGTCGAGCGACTACGCTTTAGCTCTGATGGGTGTTAGCGGAGGGACGCCGGTTTCGGGCCGCCCGTTGCCCAATCCACGGCTTCAGCCAGGTGGATCACCCTCAGCGACGTACCCGATGCGTCACCGCTGTTAAGTTGGCTGATACAGCCAATATTGGCGCTGACAACGATATCGGCGCCCGTGGCCCGGAGTTTGTCTCGCTTGTCTTCGCCCAACTGGTCTGCGAATTCCGGCTGCAACAGGTTGTAGGTGCCCGCCGAGCCGCAGCAGAGATAGGCATCCCTGGGTTCGCGAACCTCGAAACCACAAGCGCGCAGGACACTCAAAGGCGCGATTTTTTCCTGCATCCCATGCTGTAGGGAGCAGGGAGCTTGCCAGGCCATGGTTTCAGGTAAGCTGCGTTTGGTCGCAATGACGGGCGATTCTTTGGTAAATAATTCATTAAGAATGACTGATATATCATTGATTCTTATGTCAATTCCTCCGATATTTTTCTCCTCTGGTAACAGGTGAGGATAATCCTTGAGCATCGAAGCACAGCCAGAAGCGGTCATCAGAAACGAATCGATTGGTCGAGTTTGGTTTCCGTTTTCCAGTAATTTTCGCCAGACCGTCATGTTTTCACGCGCCATCATCCGCGCCTGTGCCGCTTTGCCCAGATGATGGGGTAGGGCGCCACAACAACCTGTGGTGGATGGCTCGGGGACGGTGACACTACAACCATGGCGGGGTAAGACCCGAATGGCTGCCGCGGCAATTTTAGGCCCCAGTACGTTTTGCACGCAGCCGGTCACGAGTGCCACATGCATTAACTCTTCACCCTGCGCGGCATGGAAGCCTGGCTTAACCGCGTCGCTGGTATCCGGGAGTTGTGCCGGCATCATGTTCGCCATGGCGTTTGCCTGGGGCAGGAATTTACCGATCACTCGTAGCAAGGGTTTGCCGATGGCTCCGGTTTTGAGAGCACGACGAAACCAGGTTGGGCGGGGCAGCAGCCAGGCCAGCAGGGAGCGGGTCAGGCGATCGGCCAAGGGCCTTCGGTATTTATCCTCGACCAGTTCTCGGCCCTGATCGATCAGTCGACGATAGGAAACACCGGAAGGGCAGGTGCTTTCACAAGCCAGGCAGGACAGGCAGTGGTCGAGGTTGGCCACGGTTTCCGCAGTCGGGGTGGCTTCGCTTTCCAACAGGTTCTGAATCAGTGTGATTCTGCCCCGGGGGCTTTCGAGTTCGTCGCCGGTGAGTCTGAAGGTCGGGCAGGTGGCGGTACAAAAGCCGCAGTGCACGCATTTCCGCAGCACTTCGTCTGCCACCTGTATGCTGGGGCGACTGCGTTGCTCGGGGGTAAAGTGAGTCTGCATGGTTTACATGCCCCGGTACATGCGGCCGGGGTTGAGGACGCCGTTGGGGTCGAAACTGGTTTTTACCCTTTGACTCAGGGCCGCCAGCGCTGGACCCTGGGGCTGGAAAACTTCGCTTTGTTTTCGCACGGATGCCGGCGCCTCCCAAAGGGTGGCATGACCACCGCAACTGTTCAAAACCTGGCGCAGCCGCGTAGCTGCTACGGTTTCAGGCGCCTTAACCCAGAGACTGCCGCCGGCCTGGTCTAGTTGCCAGTCCTGAACCCCGAGCACCAAAAGTTTGCTCAAGACATTCTCAGCATTGCTCGGAGGAAGGGACAAGCGCCAAAGATGCTGGGATTCATCGGCAGCCGCTTGTGATTGAATAAGAAACAAATCTGCCACTTCAGCCCAGAATTTCAGGGAATTGGTGCTGTGCAGTTGGTCGAATTCGGCCTGGGGATGCAATTTGGCCGCTAAAATTTTTAACGCTTCCAACCGATAGATCACCGAGGGCTCCGGGCCTTCCAGGCGCAGGCAAACAACGCCGGTGTCGTGTCCATCGGCGATGCGCGAAACCCGTGAATGAGCCGCCACCGAGCCCGGCAGGCAGGCGGCGCCGCTGACGCTATGGGCGGATTGGACCGCGGCAGTGATGATGGTCAGGGCTGCGGTTGTCGGCGTGTTATGGATCAACAGGGTGCGGGTTTTCTCCGGGCGCGGCAACACTTTCAGGGTGACTTCATTGAGAACCGCCAGGGTACCCCAGGAGCCGGTCATCAGCTTGGACAGGTCGAACCCGGTGACGTTTTTCACCACTGGTCCGCCGGCTTTAAAACATTCCCCGCGACCGCTGACCGCCTGAAAACCCAGTAAGTGGTCACGCGCCGCGCCGGCAAAAAAGCGGCGTGGACCACTGAGATTGCAGGCCAATATACCGCCAAGAGTTCCGCCGACCTCGGTGTTTTCAGGATTGTTCATTCGATAGTAAGGTGGTTCGAAGGCCAGCATTTGCTGATGTTCATCCAGAACCTTGTTGATATCCGCAAGCGGTGTTCCCGCGCCTGCAATCATCACCAGCTCCAGGGGCTGGTAATCCTTGATGCCATTAAATCTGGAGAGACTTACCTGATGGTCGGCCATAACGGGACGACCGAGATGAGCCTTAGTGCCGCTGCCAGTGATTTCCAGAGGGTGGCTATTGGCGTTGGCCCATTGAATGATTTCGGCCAGTTGTTCCGGGCTGTCAGGCTGGTAGGTTTCAGGCACGGGAGAGGCTCGTGTTGTTGCAAAGATTAAAAGCGCGGCAGGTCGGGGAAGGGCAATTCGCCATTATGCACGTGCATTCGGCCCAGTTCGGCGCAGCGATGCAGGGTCGGGAAAACCTTGCCGGGGTTGAGGCGTCCATCCGGATCAAAGGCGCATTTGATACGCTGCTGCTGGTTGAGGTCGCCCTCGCTAAACATCTCGCCCATCAGGTCGCGCTTCTCCACGCCGACACCGTGCTCCCCGGTGAGTACGCCGCCCACGGCCACGCAAAGCTTGAGAATATCGGCGCCAAAGGCTTCGGCCCGTTCCAGCTCGCCCGGCTGGTTGGCGTCGTACATGATCAATGGGTGCAGATTCCCGTCGCCGGCATGGAAAACGTTGGTCACCCGCAGACCATAGTCCCGGCTCATTTCCGCCATGCGCTTGAGCACATGGGGTAATTGGTGGCGGGGGATGGTGCCATCCATGCAAAAATAATCCGGCGACAAGCGTCCGACGGCGGGAAAGGCCGACTTACGGCCCAGCCAGAAGCGCTGGCGTTCGTCTTCACTGTTGCTCACGCGCAGCGTTGTAGCACCGCCTTGCTTGGCGATGGCCGCAATCTGTTCGACCAGATAATCCACTTCCACTTCGGGGCCATCCAGCTCGACGATCAATAGGGCGGCGACATCGAGTGGATAACCGGCATGGCAGAAGTCCTCGGTGGCCCGAATGATGAACTTGTCCATCATTTCCAGGCCAGCGGGAATGATTCCGGCGGCAATAATATCGGCAACCACCTGACCGGCGCTTTCGTCATCGGCAAAGCCCGTCAGTACCGCCCGTGCGGTTTCCGGCTGGGGCAGGACGCGCACGGTGACCTCGGTAATGACGCCGAGCAGGCCTTCGGAGCCGGTCAGCAAGCCGAGAATGTCATAGCCTTCGGCATCCATGTGTTTGCCGCCGATACGCAGCACCGTGCCATCCATCAGCACCAGTTCCAGGCCCAGAATATTGTTGGTGGTCATGCCGTATTTGAGGCAATGCACGCCACCGGAATTTTCCGCCACATTACCGCCAATGGAGCAGGCGATCTGGCTGGAAGGATCAGGCGCGTAGTAAAACCCTCTTTCAGCCACGGCTTCACTCAGCGCCAGGTTGGTGACGCCGCTCTGAGCGGTCAAACAGCGGTTGTCGTAATCAATGTCCAAAATGCTGTTAAACCGGCCCATGGCCATCAGCACACAGTCCTCCAGGGGCAGGGCGCCGCCGGATACCGAGGTGCCGGAGCCACGCGCCACCACCTTGATGTTGCGGCGATTGCAGATTTTCAGAATTCTGGCCACTTCGTCGGTGTTATCCGGCAAAACCACCAACATGGGCAACTGACGATAGGCAGTGAGCGCATCGCAATCGTAGGCCTGTAAACTGGGCTTATCGGCTATCAGACGTTGGGGTGGCAGGAATTCAGCGAGCTCGGCGAGCAGGGCTTGGCGTTGCTGGAGAATGGCCGGTTCGGCGGCGGGCATTTTCATAACTAGGCTGTGGGCTGGCTACTTTCACAAAGGGCAATATGGTAACAGAGGCCGCTCGGGCCGGGACGAGATTCAACTAAATACGCAAATGGCTTATGAGCGCTGGTTAATCACTTATGGTCAGCGCCGTAATATGCTTGAATGAGTCCTGTAAATACACAGCAACAATGATAAGGGGGGGTCATGAAAGTCGACGGCGAACTGCCCATGGGCATGAACAAAATTACTGATCGCATTGGCCAGATGGTCGAGGCGGGTTACACCGGTGCGCAAACGGTAGAGACCGGGCATGATCCCTTCCTGCCCCTGGTGCTGGCTGCCGAGCATAGCCGGAACATCGATCTGATTACGGCTATTGCGGTGGCCTTCGCCCGTAATCCCATGAATCTGGCGGCCATTGGCAATGACCTGAATGCTTATTCCGAAGGGCGGTTTATCCTCGGCCTGGGTTCCCAGATCCGCGCCCATATTGAAAAGCGTTTTTCCATGCCCTGGTCGAAGCCGGCGGCGCGGATGCGGGAAATGATCGAGGCCATGCGCGCCATCTGGGCCAACTGGTATGACGGAGAGCCGCTGAACTTCCGGGGCGAATTTTACAAACACACCCTGATGACGCCGGTATTTACGCCCACCACCAGCGAACACGGGCCGCCCCGCGTGTTTATTGCCGCCGTCGGTCCGATGATGACCCAGGTGGCGGCGGATCTCTGCGATGGCATGCTGGTGCACCCGCTGACCTCGGTGCACTACCTTCGCGAACACACCCTGCCAGTGATTGAAAAGGGTCTGTCCGCTCGGGGGAAGTTGCGCAGCGACTTTGAGTTGTCCTACCCGGTGTTTGTGGTCTCAGGCCAAACCGAGGAGGAATTCATGGCTTCGGACAAGGCGGTGCGTGAACGTATTGCCTTTTATTCATCGACCCCGGCTTACAAACGCGTGCTTGAGGCCCATGGTTGGGAAAACCTGCAACCGGAACTGAATCAAATGTCCAAGCAGGGCCTGTGGGCGGAGATGGGTATGCTCATTTCCGACGAGATACTCAACACCTTTGCAGTGGTAGGTGAGCCCCAGACGATTGTGCCGCGAATTCGTGAACGCTATGCCGGCCTGGTGGATCGCATCACCATCAATTTCAGTTTCGCGTCACCCGAACAACGCCCGGCGCTGATTCGCGAGCTGGGGAGCGAGGCCTAAGACAACGGCCCCTTTTGTTACTGTTTATATTTCAGGAGATTCCAATGATTGTCGAACAGGTCTGGACTGGCAACGACTACCGCAATTTCAATTACCTTATCGTCTGCCCAGAGAACGGCGAGGCTCTGGCCGTCGATCCATTGGCCCACCAGCAATGTCTGAACATCTGTAAGGACAGGGGCTGGGATATCACCCAGGTGCTTAATACTCACGAACATTTTGATCACACCGGCGGTAATCAGGGCATCGTGGATGCTACCGGCGCCAAAGTACTGGCCCACAAAAATGCCGGTGACAGTATTCCTGGTATGGACCGCGGCCTGGACGCGGGTGATGTCATTAAGGTCGGACACACGGTGGAACTACTGGCGCTGGATACTCCCGGCCATACCATGTGTCATATCTGCTTGTTATCACAGACCGACCAGCCGGGTCTGTTCAGTGGCGACACGATGTTTAATGCCGGGGCGGGCAATTGCCATCACGGCGGCCATCCGGAAGAGCTTTACGATACCTTTGTGCGGCAACTGGCGGAGCTGGATGACGATACCCTGCTTTATCCGGGTCATGATTACATCATTAACAATCTGCAA
>OBIY01000632.1_pt1 | contig 12825 bp, 25 predicted proteins | sample 1519841 | NCBI WGS metagenome assembly OBIY01 (sample SAMN03019774, study PRJEB22545) | beach sand metagenome | biome: beach; feature: sea beach; material: beach sand | place: USA: Municipal Pensacola Beach, FL | collected 2010-07-30 | depth 30-40 cm m
CTTGCTCATTATGGTGATGTTAAGCGATTCTTTAAAACGTTTCTGGAGTAGATTACCTACCTCTCCTTGATCAACGTTATTATAGTTCTCATTGTAGTCGTCACTATCTCCTAGCTCCATAATAATGTCATCTCTAGAAACAATGAAAGCGTCCTGTTGATTCCTATAAGTAGATTTACCTGAACAAGGTAGACCGCATAAGAGAGTAACCTTCTTCTGCTTCTCTTCAGGTAGAATAAAAGACAGTCCATGAATGTACTTCATATCATTCGCAGAATCTGTATTATGGAACCTACCATTTTTATCGAAGTATGATAGTCTGGTTAGGTTATAACTTAACATTGGGTCCCTTAATACTAACTTAGCCAACTTTTCATCATCAAGCTTAAACGGCTCTGTATGTAGTGCTACAGCCTTGAATACTTCCTTCTTAGTGTCTTCATCGATGTTCCAATCATCTAGAATATCAAGTGTCATAAACGCTGAGATAGGTTCATGTTGAGTAAAGTATGTTCTCTCTTTTTCTGCGTTCTCCCTTCTCATTACTGGTTTACCAATATCATGTAATAGAGCCGAGAGTTTCACGGCTAATGATGGACAATCCTTTGCCATGAGACACACCATCATAGTGTGACACCAAATATCACCTTCTAAATGGTAAGGATTAAGGTTACCTTCTGAGAAATGATGATTAGATTCTTTCATTAGTTTTACTAGTTCAGGATAGTCTAGCTGAAACTTTGTGACAATTTCATACATTGGAGTTTTATCTGTAAATTTCATATTAAACCTTTATCAAATGTTAGTTCTTCAGAGTTCTTATAAAAGAAACCTTGTTTTAGTATAGTATTCTGCACCATCTCTTTAGTTAGAAATGTAGCAATACGTCTTTCACCCTTACATGATTTTACTACAGCATAGCAGTAACGACCTTTAGGTGTTTTTATTTTTAAGATAACTTGCTTATTGTGAAACCTACCAACCATAGGATACTCATTAGAGCTTCGCTTTTTATCCATAGTTTCATATAGGTCTGGTGTTAGTTTTTCGTTGAATCTCTCGTAGAATCTGATATAGAGATGACAATACCTGTATATCTTCGCCACTTTTACATCCAACTTACTTAACACATCTAGTAACCATTTAGCTAGGTTATGAGTTAGTAAATAAAAGTAATACATTAGTTTCCTTTTGTATACACCTTCCTAATTTGATATTCATTTCTATCGTCTTCCTGCAATAGAACTTCTATAGCCTGTTCAGCTTCTTCATATGTGTCTTTAACGGTCATGGTAGCATCAGTCATTCCAAAACCATCAGGGACCTCAATAACAACCTTAAATTGAATTTTCATGTTACACTCCATCAAAGTTAGATTTATACCAACTAATAACAGGTTTAACTAACATAAGACCAATCTGAATAAATGGTCCTACAGTAATTTCTACAATATTTGTTGCTGTTTTTTCTTTCATTCTACAAGCTCCAATTTTGAGGTATGTTTCTTCATTATCTTTTTTAATTGATCACCAAATTGTATCCAAGAGTTATATGCATAATCAACCGTATCTTTACCTACAACCTTTTCAATTTGATGTTGTTGTATCCTTAACCATACAGCCTTAGTGCAGGTAGCTTCTAGTAGGTATCTTCTGAATTGATCCATGTTAAGGTTTATGTCTTCCATAAAACTTAGTAGAACTGTTTCATCTTCTGTTGTGAAGATTTCATCACCTTCTAGAATAATCTTCCATGTTCCATCCTTTAAGAACATGAAGAACTTATCTCCATAGACATCATACACTGGTTCGTATAAATAGTCAACAAATTTTAATAGGTCTATCATTTTGCTACCTTACTTCCTACATATACAGCCCCTGCTCCTGCAACAATTCCTAGAACGAAATATAGGACAGTTTTCACTTGACTCTTTATAAACTCTCTTTTAGCAGTTTTAGCCTCGTCTTTGTAAAAGTCAACCTTGGTATCGTTTACTTTCCCTAACTCGCTTAGAAGGTCATTTTTACGCTTCTCAAGCTTTAATTGTTCATTGGTCTTTCTAGCCTTTTCTTCAAAAGGTTTATCAATCACATAACCGTCAAAGGGAGCAGAATCACCTTTATTAATTGGTTTAATCTGTTGAGCAAAACATAGATTAATTGTTAGTAGTAGTGTCAGTAATATTTTCATAACCTTCCTTATCTCTCTGAATTCTATATTTCATAGCTAATGCCCCTAAAATATCATCAATTTGATCTTCTTTAGGCCGTATCCATATGAGTTGTTTTCTATATATAATGTCACAGAATGGTTCTTTAGTAACCTTAGATTTACTTATTGTTAAATAAATATCGTTAGGGTCATTAGGTTTTAAAGCGTTAACGAGTCCTTGACATTTATTAAGTAGAATACTTTCTTTAAGGCTTTTCTGTAGTCTTTTTGTTTTTTCATCAGGTGATTCAGCACAACTATATAGTAATAAACTACCTAGTAATAGTATAAATTTCATATTTCTTTCCTCGGAAATAGTTTATACCTGAATATTCCTATTAAGAATATTAGGTTCATAGTATAATTGAAATGAAGAGGTAAATCAATACCTCTTGTCATATATACATAATACCATGCACTCACTTCACCTAATAACCACATCCATAAGGTTAAAGAACTGACACCTGTTGCATTACCTTCTTCTTTACATTTTAAGAATTGCGGTAAAGAACATAAGGCAAAAAGAATACCAGAAAGCCAACCAATAAACTCGACCATTATCTTCCCTCGTTGAAAGCTTTACCTTTCTTATTCCTGTATTTAGAAGCTTGTCTAGCACTAGGAGCTAAACCAGCATTTGAACATGCTTGTTGAAACTCTTTATCTTGTTTAGAAAACTGTTCATTAGTAACCTTACGTTTATAGTTCGCTTCTGCAAACTTGGCTACTCCAGCTCTCATTTCAGCAGTTCTAGGGTACATCTGTGCATAAGTTTTTTTCCATTCATCGCTAGGTGTTTTCATTATTCCTCCAAATTACTTTCAAGTGTTGCAATAAGTTTCTCAGCTTTCCATAGTTTACCTTCAGCTTCCTGTGCTCTTTCTTTTAACTGAGCATTCTCTTCTTTGAGTTGTTTATTCTCGCTGAGAAGAACTCTTAGGTCGTATTTACTTTTCATATTAATCCCAAAATGTTTCTAGGTATTTCTCTCTTAGTTGATGATATCTTTTCTTTCTATCAACTTCTAAAAGTCTATCTTTTTTAAGAGCTATACGTTTTAATTTATTCATAGGCCTATTGTATAACCATTCATGATTGTCTCTTATGTGTTCAGGAAGTCGCATATAATTAGACATACATAATACTTCTCTAGACATTAATCTTGATAGTTCAGTAAACTCAATCAACCTTTTCATATCCTTAGTATCGTTAGAATCATTCCACATTAAATGGGTTTTATCTGACATCATAAAGTCTTTAACTCGTTTCATATGAGCGTATTCTAGATCATATACTGCACTAGCATCAAAAGCGTAACATTTCATGCCGACTTTTCCATAATAAAAGAACCTACAAATTGCTTGGTAGATAGCTTTAATTTTGTACAGTAAATCTTTTATCATTGTTTTTCCCAATAATCAACTACTTCTTCAGGTGTCATATCCACAACACCTTCTTCGTCAAGCTTCTTAGATTCTTCTTCAATCTTTTCTAGTTCCTCTTGAATCTCTTCTTCACGTTCTTCAAGTCCATCTAGAACTTCACTCTTAGGTCTATTGAACGTTTTAAATCCTAATAAACCTAGAAGAACAACCACTACACCAATGATATATTCCATTACTCAGCCTTTTCTTCCTGTTCCGGTTCAGCAACTGATTCAGCTTTTACTAAAGCACCTTCTCCAAATGAATTATCTAATGCACTTGCTAGTTCTTCTGCAACTTCTACAAACATACTCACTGTCTGCTTATTAACTGCACTACCTTTAGCTTTTACTAATGCCAATACTACTTCTTGCTTAAAAGTCATAATTTTCTCCTTCGTTATTTAAAACGGTTAATGAATCTCTCATTTTACTATCACATACTAAACATGGTAATGATAATATGTCTTTCTTTTGTTCAGGGTATACAAATACACCTCTATATCTTAATTCACAGTACTTACCAGTACAGTAAACTTTTACTCTAGATTCTATTCTAGCAATTGATTCTTCTTCTGTCAAGATAATTCCTCCAAAAGACTTAACTTACTCTTAGTATACTTTGTAAATTGCTTCTTGTCAAGCACTGTTTCTAATATTTCTACAGTTGAATAAACTCGGTTTAGATAATGGAGTTTATCATAAGTACCTGAGTAGTCCTCTAACAGCCTTAGAATGTTATTAGGAACCATCTTAGGTTCACCGTTTCTTAAGAATACAGGCTCACCTTTTTCAATCTTTTGTTTCTCACCATCAACATCATAGATAACATAAACCTTGTCACCTTCTTGGACAGGTCTACCCTTTAGAGCGTCAAGCACTTTCTGCTCTTGTAATCTCTCAGGATTTAGGACACTAGCTGTAATACTCTTCTTAACAGCCCACCTAGCCATTTCTTCAATACCCACCACTTCTTTAATATACTTATTATATATCTCACCACAACCTTCAGAATCATTATTCATGATATCATCGATTAGGTCTTTTAACATTTGAGTAAGTGCAGGTTCTTTCTTTTGGTCAGTTAATGAACTTCCTTTATACTTAATCTTCTCTTTACCCTTTTCCTTCATTACATAGTTCTTAGCTTTAATTACTAGGAATTGATCAAATTGTCCATCATCTTCCCACTCTGAATACATAATGTCGTTAATCTCTTTAAAGATCGTTTCAAATTCTTCTTCACTGAATTCAGAGCCGTCCTGTTTGGCAAAAGATAACGAATCCGTGTCAATATTAACTAGTACCCAATCATGTCTTGGCATGTCTTCAAACTTAACTCTAGCCTTGGTATCAATCTCTGTATAGTCCACAAAGTCTTGTTTACAAGCCTTACTATCTCTATAACAAACCTTCCATTCCTTACCACTCTTACCTGCTGGAACATAAGCAGTAATTCCTGTTAAGTCTTCTTTTATCTTGTGAATGAATTCTCCGTATTTTAGTTTATACTTAGTATGTTCGCTATGCTTAAACGTAACCTGCTTGTAGAGAGGTTCTTTGACACCCCACCACTCGTCTACGTCCTTACCAGTAGCCCATACTATACATTTCTGTAAACCCTTTCTACAGCGTCTTGTTATGTCCTGAGCAATGGAGTAATTATTAAAGTTTAATCCCTTAGTACCCATCAGTCCATAAGCCGAATTGATAAACACTTTACTTGAAGCTTGTAGGTCATCATAATATTGATCGCCAGTTTCTTTATGCATTCTCTTCTGGTCAAATCTTCTATTAGTAAAATACCTAACCATTTCTAGGTAATAACCTTCAGGGTCTTTCTTTCTATCATATAGCTCAAAAGCAATAACTGTACTAGGATAGAATGACTTAGCGTCCCACTTGGAAACGTTAGTGTAACAACCCGGATTTCCCCAAGACATCCCACCCCCAACATATTCGTCTTCATTAGCTTTAGGAATTGCCTTTCCTTGCTGTAAGTAAGCTCTCACTAAGATAGAGTTAAGCCAACTACCTGATGCACTCTCTGAAACTAATTGGAATGGTTTAGGTATAGACTGACACATATAGAAGAATGAAGGAGCCATTAGGTCAAATACTCTTAGTGAATCATCTGAATCATCTTCACAATATTTAACGATCTTTTCTCTTTCTATAGGATCATCCCAATTCTTTCCGATCTGACTTGCATCATAAAATTGTCTATCTTCAGTTACCCATCCCTCATAGTCAGCAATAGCCTTTAATCCCCATGAGGTATAGTTTTTACCAATGTCGTATTTTACGGCTAGAAACATGCCGTCTATGACGTTTCTACCATAACAGTGTACCTTGTGGTAGTCCCAAGTTTGTGAACCGTCTACACGATATTTAGAAGCTCTATCACGAAAGGTTAATAAGCTACCATCCCTACCTAGGGACAATCCTTCGTCCGAACAATGGTCAAGATAGGGAAGGTCATAACCATTAAGATTGTGACCTGTGAGGATATCTGGATCAACTTCTTTCACCCAATTACACCAAGAGTTGATCATTTCACCTTGGTTAGCATAGTTGTCCACTCTAAATTGTTTTTTACTTACATTACCTTGTCTATCTCTAAACGTATTAGTGATAACAAATGTCTTAGAGTTTTTATTCTTCACTAAGCTATTCGCCTCAATATCAAAAGATACAACAGAAACATCACTAATCTTTATATCCTTATAATAAGTGAATCCATAATAAATCATATTAGCTTCAATCTCATTATAGATAGTATAACAGTCAATACGTTTTTTTCTTGCTTGCTTAATAAATTCGTTTCTTTCTTCTTTATCCTTGAATAGATTTAAGTGTTGGTAATGTTGATTACCTTCTAATCTAATTGATCTCTTAGTAGGTTTATTAGTTAAAACCCAATACACTAAAGGGAAGTGAATTTGTTCTTCTTTATTTGTCAAACATACAACGTAATTGTCAACTATCTCACAAGCAACAATCCCTTTGTTGTTATCTTTACCAAATATTAAATTTTTATTTTCTACGTTTTCTAAAGAGTTCAAGCTTTTTATCCCAATTCCTAATTAAACAGTTTGTTGAATCCATGCTAGAAGCCATTATACTTTTAAAACATTTATTTTCATCCTCATCATCGTTATGGTGTAAGAATAAAAAATGACAATGACCTAGCTCATGATATATTAATTCCCTTCTTTTAAAGAAATTAGCATTCATCCAATATTCTTTATCAATAAATACTAAGTTTTCCCAAGGATCACATAGACCAATTCTAGTACTATGAGAGTAATTATTAAACTTTATCTTGGTATATACTTTAGTGTCGAATCTCTTTTCAAATTCTTCAACAAAAGGTCTAAACTCAGAATTCATCTTAGTTGTAGTACATGAAGCTAATAGGAACATCAATATTAACAGATGGGACATATCACCTTCTTATCATTATTAATTAAAACATAAATACCTTCTGCTTGCTTTCTAACTGAAGGTCTGAATTTTCCCATTGTTTCCATCTCAAGTTCTATAAGTTCTACACCTCTCATAAATGGATGCATCCTTAAATAGTCAACAATCTCATCATATAAAGCTTCATCATCTAAATTAGCCACTTCATTTAATAGCTCTCCTGTTTTTATTACAGAGTCTTCAGGATGAATTGTCTCTTCATGTGTTATACTAAAGTCTTCAAGTAAAAATTGTTGCTCTTGTTCTTCAGGAGGGAATAGAGATAACTGTGTTCCACACTTAGGGCATACAATATCTTCCTTAGAATCAACGTCAACGCTGAATATATGATTACAAACTGGACACGCTACACTTACTTTTTTCATCTTTTCCCTTTCGCTTTTAACCTAATAATACCACATCTGTCACAAATGTTAACTCTTTTATGGTTACTAAATCTATGACCAAATATTTGACATATAAAAAGTTGTATCATCTTAAACATTGAGCAATAGCCTCTGCCTCAAATAAGTATTCAAAGTATCCGATCATTTTCTCTCCACTAGTTCTAGCAATTTATATAACTCACTCTTTGGATCGAGTTCACCCTTTTCAAAATGTTTTAAGATACACTCAGCACATCTAGTTCCCCATGGCTCATAATAGTTCCCTGCATTTTTCTCATAAACCTTAGAGAGAATACCTTGCTCAACCATATGTCCACACGTTGCTTTATTTTTCATAAACACCTTTTAAAATAACTTATTCTTAGTTTTCACAGTAGTCTTTAATGTAGTACTTAAAAAATCAAAATACTTCCTTGAAACTTTCCCATGATCTATTTTCCAAATAGTTTTCAACTTTTTTAAATCTAGTTTAGGAGTTCTATCACTCATCAATACCCCTCTCGTTGCAAAATATTCAACGTCATGCTTTTCAACTCTCTGTAATTTTTCATTATATTCTTGACTAACTTCATGTATCCATTGGTTAAACTCATGAAAACTCATAGTACCTTTCGCTTTATTACATTTTCCACAACAGCTAACAACGTTACCGACGATGTATCCTTTCTCGTTTTCAATCCGGTCTATTCCGTTATACTTGATTTTACCCTGTTTTTGATAGGGAGTCTTTCCACAATAAAAACATTTACAATTAGTTAAGTGAGTAAAAATCTGCGGAGACAAATCAAAACTTTTACCTCTAATTTCTGCACTTCTTTTATATCGTTTATATAACTGTCTTCTGTCTGAACATAATTCTTTATAGAATTTTTTATCTTTAGCTAAATTGTTTACCTTTTTTTCAACAAACATATCTTTTATCATAATATACCCTTCATGTTTTCTAGGTCACGTTTAACTTTTCTAAGATCATTCAAGTCTTCCTGTTCCTCTTCAGTCAATTCTCCAACATAACCCCTTAGACCATCCCAAAAACAATCAACCTTACCTAATTTACCCATAGTATTCTTTAATACAGCATAAGTAATATATTTATCGTTTTCAAAACTTTCAGGACTATAACCTTCTCTCCAAAGACCAATAACTACCCTACAATCCTGTTCAATAATGGATGCACCTTTAATATTCCTATAAGATTTGATAGGGTAGCTAGGATCACCTACCATCTTTTGAGGTTGTAATAACATTACTACGCATAGTGCAAGATCATTAGCTATTGTTTGAAGTTTCTTAGCAACATATCCAACGTTAGCAGTCTGGTCAGAATATGGTCCCGGAACTTTCTCAAGATAATCAACTACAACAAGTCTAGGTTTTGATTCAGTAACTTGAATATATTCTTCGATATACAATCTAATCATATCAGGATCACATCCAGTATCGTAACTGAATTCTACGTTTTCATAGTTAGTATCGATCGCATCTCTTAATTCTTTTATTTTATCATTTTGACGATTATCCTCGTCATATATCTTGAATAAATAATCAGGTTCCCATCCCATTAACTGTTGAGCCATTTTTTGATATACTAAAGGTCTACCCATATCCATTGAGAAGAATATTGATTTTTCTCCACCATCACTCATATCTCGAAGCATGTTTAAAACGGTTGCAGTCTTACCAGCTCCCGGACTTCCTAGAATACCAACAAGCATTGATGTTGTTATTCTTACAATATCATCTAAACCCGGAATACCAGTTTTTATAGTGTTTGCATCAATATTAGTAGCATAGTCATCAAATACCGCATGTAAATCTGTAGTTTTCTCAAACCCCTTACCGACACTTGTTTTAGGGACCCCTAATTCTACTAAGAATTTAACTAATTCTTCAGGAAATTTATCTTCAGAGAACGTTCCACCTTTCCATGTGTCAGAAAAAACTTGACTCACAATATTATCAAAAAACTCTTCTTTACTGAATTTTTCCTGATTATATCTAAATGCCTGATATTCAATTGTAGATTTTAATGCGAAATATGCTTGTTTATCAGTCATACCCCTAGATTTTAAAGTTGCTGTTAAGATCATTAAAGCGTAATTTCTCATTCCGGGAGGGAAAAAACCTTGAAACAAAGCATTTTTCCAAGCACTTAACTGTAGTGGATTATGTCTTAAATCAGGTTTTTCTCTAAACACTATATCTAATTCTCTCTCTGGAGTTTCTTTTACTTCATCTTTTCGAGAAAGGAAAGTAGGAGGCACAGAACATGCCTCCAGACTTTCTGGTTCGTACTCTTCTTGGGCTAAATCCATTACTTCCTGTAATGACATTTCTAACATTTCATCATACGATAAACGTGTCTTGTAAAGACCTGTGCTATCATGCCTAGTGTAGGCAATCCTGAACACCCTTGCAGGGTTCGACACAACAGAATCATAAGTGTTTAAGTCTGAAGCTAAGGAGGATGTTAGCTGTTTGAACTCAGAAGGTGTGAACATTTGATCTGTTAAAATCTCTACGTGAAATCCTTTACTTCCTGAAAAGAATATACCCAAGTTATCAATAGAGAAACCTGTCTCTACCAATCTATTTACTAATGTAATTGTATCTTGTTTCGCATTGTCAGGATTATCTTTATCATCAAAGTCCCAAACTAATTTAGGAGTAATAACTTCAGTAATACCTGAAATACCTTTAGGTCTTTTGTATGTTTTATTATTTTTAGTTACTTCAATCTCTTTTAACGCTTCAGTAACTTGTTCTTCATTATATAAATAAATGCTTTGATAGTAAGCTTTATTAGTTTTAATCTTTTTATAAACGTCTTCGTTTTGGGGTACATACTTGCCGTAGTCTTTTGCACCTTCACACAATCTGTAATATAACACTTATCCTCCTACTCGATGATCTTAGTAATTCCATAGAATTTTATTACACCATCTAAATGTTCTTTTACTTTTTCGTCTTCTACTTCTTCTAATATATAATTATAAGCTGATACTAATGGAATATGACTGACAGCACACATTAACTGTACACCTTCAAGTCCACGATCATTATAAGTTTTCATAACAACGTTTTTACTTTTTCTGAATTCACTTAACTGAACAATCATAGGTTACCATTATCATTAAATTGAACGCTTCTAATAATGTAATCATGTCCATAGCAACCATTATGATCGTTATACAATGCGAATTGTAATGTACCATTGCTCGTATTCACATTAATTAATATAGAATCACTCGGTTGATCATTGTAAAAATCTTCAATAAAATATTTTTTTATATCTCCTTCAGCATCTTCAACGTTTTCAATTGAAAGTAAGTTAGAGCCTATAAAATCTTCAAGATTATCTTCTGAAATCATACTACCCCATTCTTCACAACAACTTTGACCATTATTGATTAGAAATAAAATAGTTTGAACCGTAGTTTCAATTTTGTAACCATCATAACATTCCCAACGATCTTTAGTGGGTTCACCCTTTTCATTAACATTTTCCACTTCTTCAATTTTAAGAATCTTTTCCACATTTCCTCCAAGAAATGCTAGTCTTTCCTAGCAGTCATTCAGTCTTTCCTGAACGTCTTACTCATTATTCTCTGACTAGAGTTAGGTCGTACTTAATAAAGTGCTTACGACCCCCTTCAGCATGAGCTTCCATCTCATCGTTATACTTTTCTTCTGTCATTTTACCTGCTTCTAACATTCTTTGAAACTTATCGGTAGCATCATTAATAAAGATGACTTCATTTTCTTTCAACTGAATGTCTTTCTTAATTTTAATTGTTAAATTTCCTTTCTTAGACATTAAAATCTGTCCTACATCAAAATATTCTTTTGCCATATTAATCCTCCTTAACGAATTTAGGCTTTTTACTTTCTGCAATTTCTTGACCACGTTCGATAAGTACTTCAACTGTTAGTGAAACAAACGTATCTTTGTTGTCTGAAATTAGTTCATAAAAATCATTAAACTTTGCAAGCTTAGGAAAGTTATCTACATCAGGATACTTAATAGCATACTTTAGTAAATGAACTAACTCTCCTTTCTTGAGTCCTTTTTTTTCATTAGAGATTTTTTCGATAAAGCGATTAACATTATCCTCTAATCTCATACTGAAATAGCCCGGAGGCATTTTACTTGCAAGCTGTTCTGCTGTAGCTTCGCTCATTATAATCCACCCTTAGATTTTGTACTAGCTTTAGGTTTTCTAAAGTTAGGTTTACTCCCTGTAGCTTTCTCACTAACTTTTGCTTCAGTAGTCGTTTTTGTGAATGAAGTTTTAGCTTTAGGTTTATCAAGTCCTTTACTTGAAGCATCATTGTCTTCACTTGGTTGACCGATGATTGATTGATAAGCATACCTTCTTAGGTAAGAAAGTGACGCTCCTGCCATTTGAGCTACATTACAAGACTTCATCTCTACCAATGGAATACTAGCTACTGACTTAAAGTATTGTCCCGATTTATGAGTTAAGATAGTTGTTACAGATACTGAACCATTCTCTCCACCAACGGTATTACCTACTAGTTGAACAACAGCTAGGTTGTTCTTTTCTAGAATAGGTTTCGCTGATTCAATAACTGTTGCTAAATCGGAATATGAATAGCCGTACCCTTTACTATCTTTCTTTGCTGACTCCATCTCACCTTGAGCCTTGGAAAGAGCAAGTGCAATCTCTCCAATATCATCACTCATTACTGTAGGTTCAACTAAAACTTTATTTTCTTCACTCATTACTCAACTCCTAACGTTTTAAGTGCATTGGCTACAGCTCTTTCTTCTGCTTGAGAAACAGTTTCACCATTACCAAATCCAAAAGTTCTTTTAACAATTAGATTAGCTCCTGATTCTCTAGATTCATAAACACCTAGACTAACTCTCATATTAACCTCATTAGTGTCAGGATTAATTTCAGTACTATCAATACTAAGTCTTACGATCGGTCCTAACTTTTTTGATTGAAGAGTTTCTAGACGATCTAAAGCTTTCTGAATACCCTTCTCTCTTGCATCGTTTTCATCACTCCCTGATGTTAGTGTTGAAATCGTGTCTAACTGTTGTTGAGCTGAGTTACTACCTTCGTCACCTAGTACAAATAGTTTTGTAATGATACGTCCAGTTGCACGATCTAAATCTTGCTCAATGCTAAACCTTTTCAAATCACTTAATTTCATTTCTTCTCCTTTCTTAGAAATGGTAAATATATTTTATCAGCAAAAAATGCATCCATTTTATGCCTAGCCATAGAAAATTCAGAACTAACCTCTACAACCTCGCTAACTTTAGCGGTTCTTGTTTCAGGATCA
>OBIY01000633.1_pt1 | contig 12817 bp, 13 predicted proteins | sample 1519841 | NCBI WGS metagenome assembly OBIY01 (sample SAMN03019774, study PRJEB22545) | beach sand metagenome | biome: beach; feature: sea beach; material: beach sand | place: USA: Municipal Pensacola Beach, FL | collected 2010-07-30 | depth 30-40 cm m
CGGCCTGGAGCCGGAGGGCGGTTGGCCGGATGTGTCGGACGCGGCCCTGGAGGCCGATCTTGCCCGTTGGCTGGGGCCGTACCTGGTGGGCGTCAAACGGGTCGATGCGTTGGCCGACGGCCCGCTGCAGGCGGCCCTGGCCGGTCTGCTCGATCACGCGCTTGGCCGGCGCCTGGACGCCGAGTTGCCGGCGCAGCTCATCGTCAATGGTCGCCCGCGCGCGATCGACTACACCGCCGACGCGCCGGTGCTGGCGGTGCGCCTGCAGGACCTGCTGGGCCAGCGCGACACGCCGCGCCTGGCCGGTGGGCGGGTGGCGCTGGTGCTGCACCTGCTCTCGCCGGCCGGCCGGCCGCTGGCGGTGACGGCCGATCTGGCCGGCTTCTGGCGCGGCGCCTACGGCGACGTGCGCAAGCAGATGCGTGGGCGCTATCCCAAGCACCCGTGGCCGGAAGATCCACTCGGCGCCGTGCCCCCGGCGCGCGCGGCCCGTTAGGCTGGGGCCGGAAGCGGGCACATGAACGGTGGTGGTGCGCGGGGCCGAATCTTCCGAACGGGCCGGTTACTGCGTGGCGGCTACGCTTTTGCCTTCACCCGCACTTCGACTCGCCGCAATTGAGGCAGGTCAGGCACCCGTCCATCATGATCATGGCCTTGGTGTTGCACTTGTAGCAAAGCTGCGCGCCGTCGGGGTAGGTGGCGTCGGTGTCGGCCTGGTTCTGGCCGGTGCGGGCTTCGTACTCGGTGCGTTTTTCCTCGATCAGCTTCAGCTGGCGGGCGTCGAGTTCGGTGTCCGGCAGCATGCCGATGAAGCGCAGGTGCTGTTCGATGACGTCGCCGATCTCGGCCACCAGGGACGGCATGTAGCGGCCGCCTTTCTTGAAGTAGCCGCCGCGCGGGTCGAACACGGCCTTGAGCTCTTCCACCAGGAAGGTGATGTCGCCGCCCTTGCGGAACACGGCCGAGACGATGCGCGTGAGCGCAACGATCCACTGGAAGTGCTCCATGTTCTTGGAGTTGATGAAGATCTCGAACGGCCGGTAGTGCTCGTGCTCGGTGCCGGGGTTCAGCACGATGTCGTTGATGGTCACGTACAGGGCGTGCTCGGTCAGCGGCGTCTTGATCTTGTAGGTGGTGCCGCGCAGGGTTTCCGGCCGCTCCAGCTTTTCGTGCATCTGGATGACGTTGGACTTCTCGCGCTCGGTCGGTGCGCCGGCGGGCTTGGCGGTGTCGGCCGGCGCCGGTTCGTCCGCGCGTGCCACGGCATAGCCGGTGATTTTCTTGGTGATCTGGATGGTCATGGCGGGGGTTCCGGTGGTCAGAATTTGCCGTAGTAGCCTTCTTTGAGGGCGTCGAACAGGTTGGCGGCGCTGTGCACCTCGCCGTCGTATTCGATTTCCTCGTTGCCCTTGGCCTCGATGACGCTGCCGTCCTCCAGCTCGAAGCGGTAGGTGGTGTTCTCGAGGTCCTTCTCCTTCACCAGCACGCCCTGGAACGCCTCCGGGTTGAAGCGGAAGGTGGTGCAGCCCTTCAGGTCCTGCTCGTAGGCGTACAGGTAGATGTTCTTGAAGTCCTCGAACGGGTAGTCCGTGGGCACGTTGGCGGTCTTGGAGATGGACGAGTCGATCCACTTCTGCGCCGCGGCCTGGATGTCCACGTGCTCGGTCGGGGTGATGTCCTCGGCGGTGATGAAGTACGCCGGCAGCTGCTCGGCCGGGTCCTCGCTGTAGGGAATGGCGCGCGGGTTCACCAGGTGCCGGTAGGCCAGCAGTTCGTAGGAGAACACGTCCACCTTTTCCTTGGTCTTGCGGCCTTCGCGGATGACGTTGCGGAAGTAGTGGTGGGCGAAGCTGGGCTCGATGCCGTTGCTGGCGTTGTTGGCCAGCGACAGCGAGATGGTGCCGGTGGGCGCGATGGAGCTGTGGTGCGTGAAGCGCGCGCCGTGCTCGGCGATGGTGTCGACCAGGTCCGGGCGCACGGCGCCGACCCGCTGCATGTAGCGGCTGTAGCGCGCCATCAGCACGCGTCCGGGCAGGGTGTCGCCGGCCTTGTAGCCGTCGGCCGCCAGTTCCGGGCGCTTGCGCAGCATGTCGGGGGTGATCTCGAACTGTTCGTCCATGATCGGCGCCGGGCCCTTTTCCTGCGCCAGTTCGGCGCCGGCTTCCCAGCCGGCGATGGCCATCTCGCGCGCCACCGCCTCGGTGAACTCGATGGACTCGGCCGAGCCGTAGCGCTGGCGCAGCATGGTCAGCGCCGAGCCAAGACCCAGGAAGCCCATGCCGTGGCGGCGCTTGCGGAAGATTTCGTCGCGCTGCTGCTGCAGCGGCAGGCCGTTGATCTCGACCACGTTGTCGAGCATGCGCGTGAACACGCGCACCACCTCGCGGTATTCGTCCCAGTTGAAGCGCGCCTGCGGCGTGAACGGTTCCTCGACGAAGGTGGTGAGGTTCACCGAGCCCAGCAGGCAGGCGCCGTACGGCGGCAGGCCCTGTTCACCGCAGGGGTTGGTGGCGCGGATGTTCTCGCAGAACCAGTTGTTGTTGAGGTCGTTGTACTGGTCGATGAGGATGAAGCCCGGCTCGGCGTAGTCGTAGGTGGACGTCATGATGAGGTCCCACAGCCGCCGCGCCTTGATGGTGCGGTACACCTTGCAGGCGACCAGGCCCTGGTCGTCGACGATGTAGCTGCGGTGGGTGGGCCATTCGCGCCAGATGATGTTGTCGGCGCTGTGTACGTCGATGCCGTCGGCCTCGGCCTCGTGCCGGGTGAGGGGGAAGGCCAGCGGCCAGTCGGCCCCGGCCTTGACCGCCTCCATGAACTCGCGCGTCACCAGCAGCGACAGGTTGAACTGGCGCAGGCGGCCGTCCTCGCGCTTGGCGCGGATGAAGTCGATCACGTCCGGATGGCCGACGTCGAAGGTGGCCATCTGGGCGCCGCGCCGGCCGCCGGCGGACGACACCGTGAAGCACATCCGGTCGTAGATATCCATGAACGACAGCGGCCCCGAGGTGTAGGAGCCGGCGCCGGTCACGTAGGCGCCGCGCGGGCGCAGCGTGCTGAACTCGTAGCCGATGCCGCAGCCGGCCTTCAGCGTGAGGCCGGCCTCGTGGACCTTGTGCAGGATGTCGTCCATCGAATCCTCGATGGTGCCGGACACGGTGCAGTTGATGGTGGAGGTGGCCGGCTTGTATTCCCAGGCGCCGGCATTGGAGGTGATGCGTCCGGCCGGGATGGCGCCGCGGCGCAGCGCCCACAGGAAGCGCTCGTACCAGTGCTCGCGCAGGTCCGGCGCCTCGGCGTCGGCCAGGGCGCGGGCGACGCGCTGGTAGGTTTCGTCCACGTTGCGGTCGATGGCCGTGCCGTCCTTGGCCTTGAGGCGGTATTTCTTGTCCCAGATGTCCAGCGAGGCGGGCTGCGCCGGGACGAGTTCCTGGTCTTGGCTTGCGGCGTGAATGGCGACCACCTTGTTCATGGATGCGCGTACTCCCTGGGTCGTTTTTCGGGGTGTTGTGGGGCGGAGGGTGAGAAACACTAGATCTTGTGAAGACCGGAAGACCTTAAGCCGCTGGGGTGGGGTCGTCAACCATTCTCTGGATAAAAATTTTATTCGTTATTTAACAACAAGTTATAAAAAATATTGGGGGGAGGGGGAATCTGTGCCGATGGGTGTTTGAGGGCTAATGTAAAACGCCTTTTTTCCCAATATGTTGTGCGTCCGGCGGCGCGTTTTCCGGGCATTTTCTGGCCCACAAATCGTGCGTGTTCACCCTGAACGGGCGGCGGAAATTGCGGCAGGCCGGCGCCGTCCCGTTCAAGACAGTCGTCGTGGTCGGGGGGGCGTGGCCGGCACGTCAGGCAACGGCCTGCGGTGAGGGCGGCGAACGGTGGGGTCGCAGCGCGCCGACGCGCGCTGCGACGCTTCAGGTTGTCGGCAACACCTGCGAGAAGCACTGCAGCATGGGCAGGTCCGGGAGCAGCTGCGCCTGCGCCCGCGAGTCCGGCTGGGCTACCGCCAGCAGATGGGCGATGCCGTAGTCGCGGGCCGCCCGCAGCACATGGGCGTTGTCGTCCACCAGCAGGGTGCGGGCGGGATCGAAGCCGTGCAGCGCCCGCAGGCGTGGCCAGAAAGCCGGGTCTTCCTTGGGCGCGGCCAGGTCGTGGGCACAGACAATGCTGTCCAGCCAGCGATCGAGCCCGGTGTGGGCCAACTTGAAATCCAGCCCGCTGCGGTGGGAATTGGTGACCAGTACCCGTTGTTTGCCGCAGCTGCCCAGCCAGTGCAGGAACTCCTGTACCTGCGGGCGCAGGCCGATCAGGTGCGCCAGTTCGGTGTTCAGGGTCGCCACGTCCAGTTCCAGCAAGGCGCTCCAGTGGTTCATGCAGTAAAAGTCGAGCGTGCCGCGGCGCTGTTCGGCCTGGGCCAGGATGTGCTCGCGGGCCGCATGCACGTCCAGGCCGCGCTGCGCGCCCCAGGTGCGCGGCAGGTGGTCGAACCAGAACGCGTTGTCGTAGTGCAGGTCCAGCAGCGTGCCGTCCATGTCCAGCAGCACGGTGTCGATGGCATCCCAGTCAATCAGTGTGCTCATCTCACGTGGCCACCAGAAGGGATTGCAGGGCAGGCGCCAGTTCTGCGCCGGCTGCGATGCGCACGGTCTTGCGTCGTGCCGAATCACCCTTGGCCAGGCACAGCCGGCTGCGCGGCACCGCCAGGCGTGCGGCCAGGAGGTCGAGCAGCGCGGCGTTGGCGGCGCCATCCACCGGAGGCGCGGTCAGGCGCACCTTCAGGCGGCCGTCATGCACACCGGCCACCGCGCTGCGTGCGGCGCGTGGCTGCACCAGCAGGTCCAGCAGCCAGGTATCGCCATTGCGACGGTAGGGATGGTCGCTCAGAGTCCTTGCACCATGATGACAGCGGCCAGTCGTACGAACGGCTGCACCAGCAGGATGTTGGCCAGCTGGATCAGGATCAGCGCCACGAGCACCGAAAAATCCAGGCCGCCGGTGGACGGAATCACGCGCCGCAGCGGTCTCAGCAGCGGCTCGGTGAGCTGGTCGAGCAGGTGCAGCACCGGGTTGTAGCCGCCACCGGCAGCCACCACCCAACTGGCGATGGCGCGCACGATGAGCAGCGCACTCAGCGTCAGCGCCAGCAGTGCCAGTGACTGCGCCACGGCCATCAGCAACGCGCCGACGATGCCCGGCAGGTAACCCCGCAAGCCGGCCAGCGCGTACACCTCGGCCAACTGCACCAGCAGCAGCAGCACGACGGCCGCCGGTTCGATGCGCGCGCGCAGCGGCAGCAGGCGGCGCAGTGGCTTGAGCGCCGGTTGCGTCACCTTGTAGACAAACTGCGACAGCGGGTTGCGAAAGTCGACGTCCAGGGCCTGGAACAGCAGCCGCAGCAGTACCAGGGCGGCGTACAGCCCGAATACTGTCTGGACGAGAAACAGCCCGGCCTGGGTGAGCGGCGAGTAGATCATGGCTCAAGCCTGGGTGGCGGCCGCTTCGGCCAGTTCACCGGCGCGCCGGTGTGCGGCACTGAGGGCCTGCTCGAAAAGCGCCGTCAGGTTGCCCTGCTGCAGCACATTCAGGGCCGCCTCGGTGGTGCCGCCGGGAGAGGTTACCTGAGCACGCAGCGTGGATGGAGGATCACCGCTTTGGGTGGCCAGTACGGCGGCGCCGAGCGCCGTCTGCAGGGTGAGCTGGCGTGCGACTTCGGCGCTCAGGCCGAGTTTCAGCCCGGCCTGCTCCATCGCCTCCATGACAGCGAAAAAGTAGGCCGGGCCGCTGCCGGAGACGGCGGTCACCGCGTCCAGCTGCACCTCGTCCGGCACCCAGACCACGGCGCCGACGGCCGCCAGTATCTGCTCCGCCTGAAGGCGTTGCGCGGCGTCGACCTGCCCGTTGGCGTGCAGCGCAGTGATCCCCTGGCGCACCAGCGCGGGGGTGTTGGGCATGCAGCGCACCACCGGAAAGCCACCGCCGAGCCAACTGTCGATATCGGTCTCCGGAATGCCGGCGACGATGGAGACGATCAACGGGCGCCGCGCGCCGAAATGCGGCGCCAGCTCCCGGGCCACCTGTTTGACGATCTGCGGCTTGACCGCCAGCACCACGACCGTGGCCTCGCCGACCAAGTCGTCGCCGCGGGCGGCGGTGAGCATGCCGAAGTCGCGGGCCAGCGCCTCACGTCGTGGTTGGTCGGGGTCGGCGACGGCCAGCCGCTCGGGAGCGGTGCCGTCGGCGATGAGCCCGCCGAGCAGGGCGCGGCCCATGTTGCCGCCGCCGATGAAGAGGATTTCGCCTGCCATGGCCGGTTTCCTTGCGGTGTCGAGAATCAGTTGTCGTTGTGGTGTTTCGGTCGGCGTGGGCCAAACAGGGCCGTGCCGATGCGGACCAGAGTGGCGCCTTCCGCGACCGCGGCCTCGAGGTCGCCGCTCATGCCCATCGACAGGGTGTCGAGATCGAAACCCTGTTCGCGCAAATCGTCCAGCAGCCGGCGCAGGACACGAAACGGTTCGCGCTGCGTGTCGAACGCGTCTTCACGGGCTGGCACGGTCATCAGGCCGCGCAGGCGAAGTGCCGGCAGTGAGGCAACCAGTGCGGCCAGCTGCGCCGCGTCGTGGGGTGCCACGCCTGCCTTGCCGGGAGCGTCGTCGGCGTTGACCTGCAGGCACACGTTCAGGGGCGCGCGTTCGGCGGGTCGCGCCTGGGCCAGTCGCCGGGCCTGTTGTGGCGACGCCACCGTGTGCACCCAGTCGAAGCGACGCGCTACTTCGGCGGCCTTGTTGCTCTGCACGGTTCCGATGAAATGCCATTCCAGACCGAGTCCGGCGCAGGCGTCGAGCTTGGGGCGGGCTTCCTGCAGGTAGTTCTCGCCGAAGGCACGCTGGCCCAGGGCCGCCAGTTGGCGAATGCGAGCAACCGACTGGGTCTTGGTCACGGCCACCAACCCCACACTGCCGGCTTCGCGCCCGAAGCGCTGCTCGGCGGCACGAAGCCGAGCCTGTACTGCCCTCCAGCGGGCTACCGAGGGCGCTAAAGAATTTGCAGCAGCGGCAGATGTAATGGCATAACCCCAGCATCTGGACGGTGGCGCAGTATAGCAGCGGCCCCATTCCCCCCTTTTACGACCCGGTCGGGTCTTCTCGAGGTGTGTTGACTGCATGGACATTACCGAACTGCTGGCGTTTACCGTCGCCAACAAGGCGTCTGACCTGCATCTTTCGGCGGGCGTGCCGCCAATGATCCGCGTCGATGGCGACATCCGTCGCCTGGACCTCCCGGCGCTGGATCATTCGCAGGTTCACGACATGGTGTACGACATCATGAACGACCGCCAGCGCAAGGATTACGAGGAGTTCCTGGAAACCGACTTCTCGTTCGAGATTCCCGGCCTGGCCCGTTTCCGTGTCAACGCCTACAACCAGCACCGTGGCGCGGCGGCGGCGTTCCGTAACGTGCCGAACCAGATCATGAACCTGGAGCAGCTGGAGGCGCCGCCGTCGTTCGCCGACCTGGCCATGCTGCCGCGCGGCATCGTGCTGGTGACCGGGCCCACCGGGTCGGGCAAGTCGACCACGCTGGCCGCCATGCTGGACGAGAAGAACCGCGCCGAGTATGGCCACATCGTGACCATCGAGGACCCGATCGAGTTCGTTCACGAGAGCAAGCGCTGCCTGATCAACCAGCGCGAGGTGCACCGTGACACGCTCGGTTTCAGCGAAGCGCTGCGTTCGGCGCTGCGTGAGGACCCGGACACCATCCTGGTCGGCGAGATGCGCGACCTGGAAACCATTCGCCTGGCGTTGACGGCGGCCGAGACCGGTCACCTGGTGTTCGGCACCCTGCACACCAGCTCGGCGGCCAAGACCATCGACCGCATCATCGACGTGTTTCCGGCCGGCGAGAAGGACATGGTGCGGGCCATGCTGTCGGAGTCGCTGCGCGCGGTGATCGCGCAGACCCTGCTCAAGCGCATCGGCGGCGGGCGCATGGCGGCGCACGAGATCATGATCGGCACGCCGGCCATCCGCAACCTGATCCGCGAGAACAAGGTGGCGCAGATCTACTCGGCCATCCAGACCGGCCAGGCGCATGGCATGCAGACGCTCGACCAGTGCCTGCAGAAGCTGGTCAACATGCGCAAGGTGAGCCGCGAGGATGCCGCCGTGCGGGCCGTGAACAAGGATCTTTTCCGTTGATCACGCCCTGTCGCGCAGCCCAGCCTGGAGTCCAGCCATGATCGATTTCGCCAGCCTGCTGCAGATGATGGTCGAGCAGAACTCGTCCGACCTGTTCGTGACCGCCGGGGTGGCCCCCAGCATCAAGACGCACGGTGTCGTGAAGCCCGCCTGCGAGGAGAAATTCAACTCCGAGCAGGCGCGCGAGATGTGCTACGGCATCATGAACGAGCGCCAGCGCACGCAGCTTGAGAACACCTTCGAGTGCCAGTTCGCCATTTCGGCGCGCGGCATCGGTCGCTTTCGCGTCAGCACGTTCATCCAGCGCGGCAACGTGGGCATGGTGGTCCGCAAGATCGAGACCCACATCCCGACCCTGGAAGACCTCCAGGTGCCGATGGTGCTGAAGGACATCTCGATGATCAAGCGCGGCCTGGCGCTGATGGTGGGCGGTACCGGTACCGGCAAGTCCACCACCCTGGCGGCCATGGTCGGACACCGCAACCACAACAGCACCGGCCACATCATCACCATCGAGGACCCGGTCGAGTACCTGCACGACCACGGCGGCTGCATCGTTACCCAGCGTGAGGTGGGCGTCGACACCATGTCCTTCGAGGAGGCGCTCAAGAACACGCTGCGCCAGGCGCCGGACGTGATCCTGATCGGCGAGATCCGTACCCGCGAGACCATGGAGCACGCCATCGCCTTTGCCGAGACGGGCCATCTGTGCCTGGCCACGCTGCACGCCAACAACGCCAACCAGGCGCTGGACCGCATCATCAACTTCTTTCCCGAGGACCGGCGCCAGCAGCTGTTCATGGACCTGTCGCTGAACCTGAAGGCCATCGTCTCGCAGCGCCTGCTGCCGACGATCGACGGCAAGGGGCGACGGGCGGCGGTTGAGGTCATGCTGGCCAGTCCGCTGATCGCCGAGCTGATCCGCAAGGGCGAGGTGCACGAGATCAAGCCGATCATGGCGCGCTCCAACGAACTGGGCATGCGCACCTTCGACCAGGCGCTGCACGCCCTGTACAACGAGGGTGCAATCACCTACGAGGAGGCCATTGCCAATGCCGACTCGCCGAACGATCTGCGCCTGTTGATCAAGCTCGAGAAGGACGGCTCGGCCGCGCAGATGGCGCAGGATGTGAGCAAGTTCAGCCTGCGTGAGGAGCCCAAGGACGAGCCCGCGCCGGTGGTGTTCAGCCGGCCGCTGTCACTCACGCCCAAGCCGGAATAGCACGCCGCAGGTTCAGCGTCCCGGCAGCCGCGCCAGGGATGCCTGGGCCTCGGCCAGGAAATCCGCCATCACGGCGGCCGCCGGCTTGATGTCGCGCACGCCGCCGCAGCTCTGGCCGGTGGGCAGGCAGCCGCGGTCGGGGTCCTCGCTGGTGCCGAACAGGTCCAGTACCCCCTCGCGCAGCGACACTTCCATTTGCTGCGGGAACGGCAGGATGTCCGCCTCGCGGCCGATCCACGAATCCGTGTATCGGTTGCGAAAGCCCCGCATCTGCTTGCCGCTGTAGCAGCGGGTCAGCGTGGTGTCGGTGGCCTCGGCGGCGACGATGCGCTGTTTCCACGAGTCGAGCGCGTGCGCCTCGTCGCTGGCGATGAAGCGGGTGCCCAGCACCGCGCCGTGCGCGCCCATGGCCAGGGCCGCCACCAGCTGACTGCCGTGCGAAATGCCACCGGCGGCCAGCACCGGCGTGTCGCCGGCGGCTGCCACCACCTGCGGCAACAGGCTGAAGGTGCCGATGTTGCCGGTGTGGCCGCCGGCGTCGGTACCCTGCGCCACCATGAAGTCGACGCCGGCCGCGGCCACCTTTCTGGCGTGTTTCGGGGCGCCGATCATGGCGCCGACCTTCATGCCGGCGGCGCGCAGGCGCGGCAGCAGCTGCGTCGGCACGCCGAGTGCGGACAGGAAGATCGGGCAGCCTTCTTCGAGCATGACGTCGATCTGCGCGTCGAACACGCCGGGCATCGGCACCAGCAGGTCGAGTGCCCACGGCTTGTCGGTGAGCGACTTGATCTGGCGAATGTGTTCGCGGATCTGTGCCGGTTCCAGGCCGGCCGCGCCGTACACGCCAAGCCCGCCGGCATTGCTCACGGCGGCCACCAGCCTGGGCCAGGACACGCCGCCCATGCCGGCCAGCACGATCGGCAGCTCGATGCCGAGCGTGTCGCACAGGGGCGTTTTCAGGGGGTGGGGCATGGCCTTCACACCAGGTAGAAGTCGAGCAGGGTGGGGATGTAGTCGTTCAGCACACTGATCTTCTGCCGGGCGATGCACCAACGGTCGCCCTCGCGGCGCAGCGTGTGCCGGTAGTGGCCGAAGAACGCATCCGACCGGGCGCGCCAGTGGTAGTCCACGCGAAAGCAGGCGAACAGCTCGATGCGATCGTCGTCGGCGCTGTCGACCTGGACGTTGCCGATGGCATGGCAGGTGCGCGGCATGGGGTCGGAGGCGACCGACGTGCCGGACTGCACGCGCCACACGCGGTCGGCCAGGCGCGAGCGCAGGTCGTAATAGATCAGCGACACCTCGCGGTCCGGATCCTGCGTCTGCCGCTGTTCGCTCAGCCAGGCCGGCACCCAGTACTGGCAGTCCTCGGTGAACAGGTCGAGCCAGTCCTGCCAGCGCCGCTCGTCGAGCAGCCGTCCCTGGCGGTACAGCAGGGCGCTGCCGGTGGCGAGCGCAAGGTCCGGGCTCATGCCGTCACCTCGCTTGCCAGGCCGGCCCGGATGCGCCGCGCCCACTCCCGGTACGAGCCGTGGAACACCGTCTCGTCCTGCATGTCCGAGCGTCCGCTGGCCGAGGTCAGGGGCGTGATGCCGATCTCCCGCGCGAACGCGTCCGGCCCTTCGATCACCTGGGCAAGGCCGCGCAGATGTCCCAGACCGGCGTCCGGTGCGCCGCGCGCCCGCAGGCCCATCTGAACCGATTCGTACACGCGCGAGTCATCCGGGGTGGCGAGGCCGGTCGGGTTGAAGAAGTCCTCGAACTGATGGATGCGCAGCTTGCGCTGATCGGCAGGCTCGCCCCGGGGGCCGATGCAGAAGCTGCGCATCTCCGTGCGGTCCACCGCCAGCGGGCGCATCACGCGCATCTGGATGCAGGCGTTGCACGAGAACTGCAGGTTCGGGAACACGGTGAAGTTGATGGTCTTGAGCATCATGTCGGCCCGCTGGCGGCCGACGCGTGCCACCAGCGCGTCGTACTGCCGGTACAGCGGGCGCACTTCCGGGTTGGCGGTCTCGATCCAGATCGCCGCGTGGCCGTTGGCAAACGTGTAGCTGCCGGAGGGGATGGCCGGATCGACGAAATCGGCGATGTCGATGTTGCGAAAGCTGCTGCCGCCGCTGGCGCGCGACGCGGCGATGTTCATGAAGCTCGGGTGCGTCGAGGTGAGGTGGTACGTGTCCAGGCAGTTCTCGAGCTGCATCTTCCAGTTGGCGTCGAAGGTGTAGTACGAGCGCCCCGGAATGACCTCCGTGCCGTCCGGCGACTGGTCGACGATCATGTCCAGAAACGCGCTGATGCCGGCCAGGTGTTCTTCCAGCGGCGGCACGTCCGGGCTCAGGCTGCCGAACAGAAAGCCGCGGTAGTTGCCGAAGCGCGCCAGCGGCGGCAGACGCGTGTCGGCCTGCTCGAAGTGCGCCGGGTACGCGCCCTGGGCGCGATCCTTGACCAGCACGCAGTCGCCGCGGGCGTCGAAGGTCCAGCCGTGATACGGACAGACGTGAAACTTGCGGTTGCCCGACTCGCTCTGGCACACCGCCGCGCCCTTGTGCGGGCACACGTTCAGGAACGCGTTCAGCCGGCCGCTGTCGTCGCGGTGCAGCAGCACCGGCTGGTGGCCGATCCAGGTGGCCAGATAGTCGAGCGGTTGTGGAATCTGCGTTTCGTGCGCCAAAAACACCCAGTGGCGCTCGAACACGTAGCGCATTTCCAGCTCGAACAACGCCGGGTCGCGGTACACGTCGCGGTGCAGGTCGAAGATGCCGGCGGCCGGGTCGTCGTGCAGATAGCGCTCGGGGCCCGGCCGGGCGCCGTCGTGGATGGCGTTCATCGGGCGTGTTCCTCCTCGTTGCGCGGCCGGCCGGACTCCGCCATGCCGATACCCGTCGCGTTGGTTGTGCCCTCCGTGCCGGCGCCTATTTAACGATCGTAAGGTAAGCTCCGCAAGCCGGTCTGAGCGCGCCGCGTGCCGTCGCCAGGCCAACGCCACGGACGGCGTGTTCACCCCGCAACCGAGGAGACACACCATGAACCAGCCCCGCGACTTCGACCTGCCCGTCGGCGTGCGCCGCGACCAGTGCTCGCCCGAGGAATGGCAGGTGCGCACGGAACTGGCTGCCGCCTACCGCCTGACCGACCGCTTCGGCTGGTCGATGCTCATCTTCAATCACATCACCGCGCGCGTGCCGGGCAAGGAAGAGCACTTCCTGATCAACAACTTCGGCCTGATGTACGACGAGATCACGGCCTCCAACCTGGTCAAGATCGACCTCGATGGCAACGTGGTCGGCGACTATGCCGGTGAAACGCGCATCAACCGCGCCGGTTACGTCATCCACAGTGCCATTCACGCCGCCCGCCACGACGTGCAGTAGGCCACCTGGCCTGTCAG
>OBIY01000634.1_pt1 | contig 12817 bp, 7 predicted proteins | sample 1519841 | NCBI WGS metagenome assembly OBIY01 (sample SAMN03019774, study PRJEB22545) | beach sand metagenome | biome: beach; feature: sea beach; material: beach sand | place: USA: Municipal Pensacola Beach, FL | collected 2010-07-30 | depth 30-40 cm m
CCGATCTGTGTCCCAAAGGTGCGTTTTAACGACCAGAGCGGCACTGATTGTCTGGTCAAGGTGATGACCGACGGCATTCTATTAGCGGAGAGCCGCAGCGATCGCTGGCTCAATCAATACGACACGCTGATCATTGATGAGGCACACGAGCGCAGCCTTAATATCGACTTCCTGCTGGGCATGCTCAAACGGCTACTCCAGCGGCGGCCAGAACTGAAACTGATCATCACCTCCGCCACAATCGATACCGCACAGTTCTCACAGTTTTTTGCCGATGCACCGGTCTTCGAAGTCTCCGGCAGGGGCTACCCGGTTGAAATGCGCTACCGCCCGCTCACCAGACCAGCCGGCCACACCGATGACGCTGACTCCGCTGACGACCCTGTAGCCGCCACTCCTGCCTCTGAAAAATCGCCAACCCTGTCAGCGGTGAAGCAGCGGCAATCCGTTGATATCAACCAGGGCATTCTCGCCGCCATCGACGAGCTGGCCGCTGAGGGACCAGGTGACATGCTGGTGTTTCTACCCGGCGAACGCGACATTGTCGACGCGGAGAAGTATCTTGCCCAGCGGCTCAAACAGCGCTTCGAAATTCTGCCGCTCTACTCGCGCCTGTCGCAGGCAGATCAGGACCGTATCTTCAAACAGCGTCAGCAGCGGCGCGTCATTCTTGCCACCAATGTGGCGGAAACGTCACTGACGGTTCCCGGTATTCACTATGTGATCGACAGTGGACTGGCGCGGGTTAGCCGTTACAGCAGCCGCCTGAAAATCCAGCGGCTACCGATCGAAAAAATCAGCCAGGCGTCGGCCAGTCAGCGCGCCGGCCGTTGCGGACGCATCGCCCCGGGCATCTGCATACGCCTCTATGCAGAAGATGATTTCAACAACCGGGCGGCACAGACCGAACCGGAAATCGTTCGCACCAACCTCGCTTCGGTGATCCTGCAGATGCTCAACCTGCGCATGGGTGACCCACAGCAGTTCCCGTTTATTGACGCGCCACAACGACGCCTGATTCGCGACGGCTATCTCGGACTGACCGAACTCGGTGCGCTGATTGATGAACAACAGCTTTCCCCGGTCGGCAAGCAGCTTGCACAACTGCCAATCGACCCGCGGCTTGGACGTATGCTGATTGCAGCCCGGGATAATGGCGGACTTTATGAACTGGCAATTATTACCGCTGGACTGACCATTCAGGATCCACGCGAAAGACCACGCGAATTTCAGCAGCAGGCCGATCAGCGTCATCGACTGTTCCAGCACCCCGAATCAGACTTCATCACCCTGCTGAACCTCTGGAACAGCTGGCAGGAACAAGCTGAGCAGCTCAGCAACAGCAAACTGCGCCGCTGGTGCCGCGACCACTATCTGAACTACATGCGCATGCGCGAGTGGCAGGATCTGCATCGCCAGTTACAGCAGCAGATTCGTCAACAGGGCTGGCCACAAATCCGCATTGACGATGAAAAACTGCGCTACCAGCGTATCCATGAAGCACTAATCTGCGGTCTGTTAAGTAACCTTGCGCGACAGACCGAAAGACGGGATTACCAGGGGGCCAGAAATACGCAGCTGAAGCTGTTTCCCGGTTCCGCGCTGGCGAAAGCCCCGCCGGCCTGGATTGTCGCCGCCGAGCTGGTTGAAACCAGCCAGCTGTTTGCCCGCACAGCTGCGCGTATAGAGCGTCAATGGATCGAACCGCTGGCTGGCCATCTGCTCCACCGCAGCTATAGCGAACCTCACTGGTCGGCAAAGAAAAAAGAGGTCTTTGCGTTTGAAAAAGTAACCCTGTTTGGCCTGCCGGTGGTTGATCGTCGCCGCACCCGCTACAGCGATATCGACCCGGTCGAGTCACGCCGTCTGTTCATTCGTGACGGTCTGGTCGCTGATCAGTACGCGGAGAATTTTCACTTCATCACCCACAACCGCGAGCTGGTTGCAGAGATTGAAGAGCTGGAAGTACGCACCCGCCGCCACGACCTGCTGGCTGACGATGAGAAACGGATAACGTTTTTTGACCACCAGCTACCAGCAGAGATCTGCAATGGCTACAAGTTCAAAACCTGGTACCGTCGGCAACTCGCTGAGGGCAAGGACGCATCCACCCTGCTCTGCTATAGCCGCGAGCTGCTGATGAATTACCAGCTTGATGATTCCGTTTCACAACTCTATCCCAGCCACTGGTCACAAGCCGGGGTTGCCATACCTCTCGAATATCGCTTTGCACCGACCGACCCCCAGGATGGCTTAACCCTGGCGCTGCCACTGGCGATGCTCAATCAACTTGATGCCACAGCCTGCGACTACCTGATCCCGGGGTTACTGCCGCAAAAGGTGGAATCGCTACTACGACAACTGCCCAAACCACTTCGCCGACAGTTGGTTCCGCTCCCCGACCGGGCAGCCGAGATCACCGGAGAACCCCCGGACAAGGATGAAGGCGTCGTGGAGTACATCCAGCGGCGCATCAGGGCACTGACCGGAATTGAGATTCCCAACGGCGCCATGAGCCGCCAATCGCTACCCAGCCACCTGCGCCTGCACCTGCAAATCGTTGATGAAGAACAGCAGCCACTGGCCTTAAGCGATGATGTCAGCCAGCTAAAGGAGAACTGGCAACAGCAGGCCAGCACTGCCTTTTCCGGACTGGAACAGAAAATTGAAGAACGCCAGGTCACCGAGTGGGATTTCGGCGACCTGCCAGATGCCGTCGACTCAACCGCTGGCGCAACACAGATACGCGGCTACCCGGCCCTGCAGCTGCGCGGCAACAGCCTCTATCTGACCGTGGTCGACAGCAGCGAAAAAGCAACTCGCGCCCACATTGAAGGGGTCTACTGGCTGCTTGCCCGACAGTTACGCAAACGGCGCCCGGGTATCCTGCCGACCCGTCACGACTTGCAACCTTTCACACTGATTACCGCACAGGGCAAAGCGCGTAGCGAATCCGGCAACGCCCACCAGCTGGTCAATGATCTGATCCAGCTGATACTCGGCGAGGTTTATGACCTCAATCCCCCACCGCGAACAGAAGCAGCGTTTCAGGCTCTTCTGAAACAGCCCACAGAAGATCTCAAAGAGATAAGCCAGCGCTGGCTAAACCTGCTCGAAGAACTGACAAAAATACGCGGTGAGCTGGCCAGACAGACTGCCAAGCTACCGATCCACCTGCTCGATACCGGACAGCAGATTCAGCGTCAGTTGAGCGATCTCATCTATCCGGGATTTCTCAGCCAGACACCTCGATACTGGTTACCGCACCTGCCACGCTACCTGAAAGCCATGCAGATCAGACTTGAACGTGCTGACCTGGAGCCAAAAAAAGAACGCCAGCAACGCACGGTCATCGCACCTTTACAGCAGCGCTGGAACGACTGTCCGGCCCACCTGCGCGACCACCCCGACTGGGTCGAGTACCGCTGGACATTGGAGGAACTCCGCGTCGCGCTGTTCGCACAGCCGTTGAAAACCCACCGCACGGTTTCGGTAGAAAAGCTAGAGCAACTGGCACGTAAGCTGCCACGGGAATAGCCTGCACAACACCGCGCTTGCTGACCAACACCGTGGCGAGGGAGTTGCACCAACCTGCTCCTGCAGAGTGAGCAGATATTCCTTAGAATGCACTGGAATTTTGATAGCACCGAATGGCATTAATGCCGGTTGTTCAGCACAGCCGCCAATCGCAAAAAAAGGAGCTGACCGATGAAACTGATGTACGCACCGCCTTCGCCCTACGCCCGTAAAGCTCGTGTGACCGTTCTGGAAAAAGGCTTACAGGAGCGCGTCGAATTCGTACTGGTCAACCCAATGGGCGACGATCCCACACTGCTGGCCGCCAACCCCATCTCGAAAATTCCGGCGCTGGAGCTGGACGATGGCTCCAGCCTCATCGACAGCGCACTGATCTGTCGCTATCTCGATAGCCAGAGCGATGCCAACCCGCTCTACGGAGAAGATGATAAAAAACTGGAGATCCAGCGGGTCACCTATCTCGCCAACTCGATCCTGGATGCGGCGGTGGCAGCACGGATGGAGCAGTTCCGGCCGGAAGAAATTCGCTGGCAGCCATGGGTAGACCGACAACTGGCCGCTATCAACCGGGGACTGGTGGAGCTGGAAAAGGCGGTAGCCGACTTCGGGAATCAGCCGACCATCGCCCAGATTACCACTGCAGTAATGCTTGAGTATCTCGACTTCCGCCTGCCTGATCTCGACTGGCGCAGCGGCAACCCGGCTCTGGCCGCCTGGCTCCCCGGTTTTTCAGCACGCGACTCGATGCAGCAAACACAACCCCCGGCCAGCTAACATTGAGCTGACAGCACACCGCAAAACGCTCTTCCCGGGCGACCCTATTTTCCCTTTGTCTACAGCAGAGTTTGCCACCCTATGTCCCCAACCCAGGCTAAATCTCCACCCCGCAAACGTAAACGTTCCAACCGCGACACCCTGCTGTTTGAGCTCTACGCCACGATGCTGCGCATCCGTCGCGTCGAAGAGCGACTGTCGAAACTCTTTGCCGATGGGGCAATTCCCGGCTTTATCCACCTCAGCATCGGTCAGGAATCGGTACCTGCCGGGATCACCCGCCATTTAACGAGCGCAGACACGGTGGCGATCACCCACCGCGGGCATGGGCAGGCGCTGGCCAAGGGCATCAACCTCAACGACTTTTTTGCAGAGATGATGGGCAGAGCCACCGGCATCTGCCAGGGGCGTGCCGGATCAATGCATATCGCCGATGCCTCTATTGGCATGCTCGGCGCCAACGGCATTGTCGCCGGCGGTATCCCCATCGCTGTAGGCAGCGCTCTGGCCCATCAGCTCGATGATCGGGGCAATATCGCCGTCCCCTATTTTGGTGATGGCGCCATCGCCGAAGGGGTGTTTCACGAGTCCCTCAATATCGCCTCGCTCTGGAATCTGCCCTGCCTGTTTGTTTGTGAGAATAACGGCTGGGGCGAATTCTCACGCACCGATGATCAGTTTGCCGGCAACCTGGAAAAGCTCGCCGCCACCTACAACATGGAGTACCACTTTGTTGACGCCATCGATGTGATGGCAGTGCATGACCTGGGCAAAAAAGTCATCACCAAATTGCGCAAGAACAGCCGTCCGGTGCTGATGGAATGCAAGGTCACCCGCTTTCATGGTCATTATGAAGGCGACCCACAGAAATATCGCGACCCGGCCGAACTGGAAAAACTCGAACAGTCAGACCCCCTCGACCATGCGCAGAAGGCCTTGCTGGATAGCGGGTTTGGCTCTGCTGAACTGACCAGACTCAATCAGCAGCTGCTGGAGGAGATCGATGCGGCAGTCGAACAGGCCCTTGCCGCACCGCAACCAGACTACCCAAGTGCCGCTGCGGGGGTCTACGCATGAGCCAGGATAGAAGCATGAGTAACAACAGCCTGCGCTTTGGTCAGGCGCTGAACCGGGCGCTCGGCGACGCCATGCGTACCGACGAGTCAGTCATTCTGTTTGGCGAAGATGTCGCCCTCGCCGGCGGTCCATTCGGGGTGACCCGCAACCTGCTCGCCGAATTTGGCGAACGACGGGTTCGCGATTACCCGATTGCCGAAGCTTCGATGGTCAATCTGGCCATCGGCGCTGCGCTGGGCGGCTACCGACCGGTGGTGGAAATCATGTTCATGGATTTCTGCACCCTGGCCATGGATGCACTGGTCAACCAGGCTGCCAAGGCTCATTTCATGTTCGGCGGGCAGAGCCCGGTACCGCTGGTGGTGCGCACACCCCACGGTGGCGGCCTGAATGCCGGGCCGCAACATTCCCAGTGCCTTGAGGCGTGGTTCACCCACATTCCCGGCCTGATTGTGCTCTGTCCCAGTAACGCGGCAGACGCCTACGGTCTGCTGCGGGCAGCCATCGATAACCCCAATCCGGTACTGTTTATCGAAAACAAGCGACTCTATGCAGCGAAAGGAGACGTCCCCGAACCACCGCAGCCGGTTGAAATCGGTAAAGCACGCCTGGTCAGACCGGGAAGCGACCTGACCCTGGTCACCTACGGCGCTACTGTCGGCATGGCAGAAAAAGCGGCGTTAACACAGGCACAACAGGGAATCGAAATTGAGATTATTGATCTACGCAGCCTGCAGCCGTGGGATGAACAGACAGTACTCGAATCCCTGAGCCGCACCCATCGCCTGCTGATACTGCACGAGGCTACAGAAGCCTTTGGCGTCGGCGCTGAGATCGCAGCCCGCATGGCTGACATCGGCTTTGATGAGCTGGACGCCCCGATCATCCGTCTCGGTGCACCTTTTGTACCGATACCCTACTCGGTAGCACTGGAAGCAGACTTCGGTCCAACCGAGCAACAACTCGACGACGCAATTGCCAGGCTACTGCAGTAATGACTGTTACAGTTGCCCTGTTTCCATTCCGTTCACCTGGCTCAGAGAACCCGGACCGGCGATCACAACGCAGCTACCAGACGGGTTTAACCTCCAAATTACCCAAACCTATCTAATCAGAACCCACCCTATAGAGACTCTTATGGCGCAATACCAGAACATCACCTACCAGATTGAAGAACACCAGGCCTGGATCACCATCAACCGACCGGAAGTACTCAACGCCCTCAACATCGAAACCCTCGAAGAGCTGGAACAGGCTTTTGCAACCGCAGAGCACGACCCTGAAGTCCGGGTGATCGTGTTCACCGGTGCCGGCGACCGGGCATTCATTGCTGGTGGCGATATTGCCGACCTCGACTCACGCCAGGGCATGGCCCACTATCAGGAGTTCGGTGAGGTGATTCACCGGGTATTTCGGCGCATCGAAACCAGCGACAAACCAACCATTGCAGCGGTGAATGGCTGGGCGCTGGGCGGTGGCACAGAGATATTGCTGGCCATCGATATTCGCATCGTCGCCGACAGGGCCAAACTCGGTTTACCGGAAATCAACCTCGGTATTTTCCCCGGTGCTGGCGGCACCCAGCGCATGATTCGGCAGATCCCTCAATGCCGCGCAAAAGAGCTGATGTATACCGGCGAACCAATGAGCGCCGCAGAAGCACTCGAGTATGGGCTGATCAATCGCGTCGTACCAGCCGACAGCCTGATTGACGAAGTCAAGCAGACCGCCGCCAAAATCACCAGCAAGTCACCTTTAACCCTGAAAATGCTGAAACGTTCAATGAACCACGGCATCGACATGCCCATGGACGCCGCCCTGCAGTATGAGCAGTCGATCATCAGTCTGGTACTGGATTCAGAAGATGCCCATGAAGGCTGTCGCGCGTTTCTGGAAAAACGCGACGCCAACTTCAGAGGAGTCTGAAGTTTGTCCGTACAGAACCTGAAACTGCCGCAGTTTGGGCTGACCATGACCGAAGCGCTGATCGCCGAATGGGCGGTCAAGCCGGGGGATCGGTTCGCAGCTGGCGATCTGCTTTACGTCGCGGAAACCGACAAGATTGCCAATGAAGTTCTTGCTGAACAGGCCGGTATAATCCATGAAATTCTGGCCACACAGGGCGAGACAGTGGCAGTGGGCATGCCGCTGGCGACCTGGCAACCGGAATCGGGCGATACCACCAGCCACGCCGCTGACCCACCCCCGGCGGTGGAGAATGTCAACCAGGAGCTACCCGCCGCCGGTGTATCGGGCGCTGAACAACCTGAACCGCAACTAACCCGGCAAGCACCTGTAGTCGCCCCACGCACTGCTGATGGAACGCGTATTATCGCCACCCCCCATGCACGCAAACTGGCACGCGAACTAGGGGTCGATCTGCATCAGGTTACCGGCAGCGGTCCCAAGGGGCGTATTCGTGCCGCTGAAGTTCGAGACGCTGCGGAAAATGCCGTTGCCGGAGTTTCCACAGCCGGAGCTTCCACAACTGGAGCTTCCGTAACCGGGCCGGACATTACAGGCACCGCTATCGACCCATCGTCCGGTGCCACCAGGCTTGCACCGGGCGGCGACATGCGTGCGGCCATCGCCCGGCGCATGAGCGAGTCTAAACAGCAAATCCCCCATTTCTATCTCACTGCCCATGCGGAGATCAGCGAACTGCTCTGGCTGCACGAAGGCATGAAACAGAAACCAGAACTGGCATCACTGACCTTAACCCACTGGTTCGCCACTGCGCTGTCAATGGTGCTGGCAGAACAGCCGAAGTTCCGTACCGTCTATCATCAGGGCGAGTGGCTGCAGCTGGAAAGTGCTGCTATCGGCCTTGCGGTGGCAACCGATGCCGGACTCTATGCGCCGGTAGTGGCTGATTTGAGCGACAGCTCTCTGGGCGACAACATGCTGGCAATCAACCAGGTGATCGACGCCTGCCGCGCCGGTAACCCACCTGACGGCAGCCTGTCCGGCGGTGCGACCACACTGACGAACCTCGGCGGCTACCCGGTGGAGCAGGTTTTCCCGATTATCAATCCAGGGCAATCCAGTATTGTTGGCGTTGGCCGCACCCAACAACTGTTCCGCCCCGACGCACAAGACAAGCCGCAGCTTTGCCGTGAACTACCGCTGGTGATCGCCTGCGACCATCGCGTTTTTAACGGTACCGATGCCGGAGAGCTCTTGCAGAGGCTCACTGAGTTGCTGCAGCAGCCGATGTTGATACTGGCCGGACCACGCCGAAATTAACAACCTGATTCTCTTTAACGCCCCTTTTCCGAATAGTAGCCGAGGCAATCTCAAATGGACTTCTCCTTTACCGACGAACAGCGCATGATCCAGGAAACAGCAACCCGGATTGGCCAGCAATACGGGCTGGAATACTGGCGCGAACACGACAAGGCAAAAAAATTTCCCACTGAATTCTGGCAGGAAGTCTGCAATGCAGGCATTGCCGGCATGACCCTCGACCCCGAACACGGTGGCAGCGGCCTCGGAACTTTGGAGATGTGTATCGCCATTGAAGCCCTGGCCGCCGGTGGCGGTGGTGCCACCATCGGTCAGTACTTCATGCTCAACCCGATTTTTGGCGGTGTTGCGATCAGCAAATACGGTAGCGCGGAGATGAAAAAAAACCTGCTGCCACGCCTCTGCGAAGGCTCGGTAAATTTCTGCATGGCGCTGACCGAACCGGATGCCGGCACCAACACCCTGTCGATCTCAACCTTTGCCCGTAAGGTTGATGACGGCTGGATACTCAATGGTAAGAAGCACTGGATCACCGGCACAACCACTGCGGAAAAAATGCTGGTTATTGCCCGCACCATCAAACAGGAAGATGCACAGCGTCGCACCGACGGTATCACCATGTTCATGATCGATGTCGAACGCGAAGGGTTGACCCATGGCCGTATCGACAAATTGGGTACCAACACCCTCGACTCATCCACGATCTTTTTCGATGATGTCAAAATCCGCGCCGATGAGTTGATTGGCACCGAAGACCAGGGCTTTTTTGAGCTCCTTGATGTCCTCAATACCGAACGGCTGGCAACCACTGCAGCGCTGGTGGGTACCGCCGACCTGGCGACACGGCTGGCGGTCGATTTTGCCAACGAGCGCAAGGTTTTCGGTAGCACGCCAATCAGCGCCTACCAGGGCATACAATTTCCGCTGGCTCAGGCCCACGCGGAAATCACCAGCGCCCGGCTACTCAACTTCAAGGCTGCCACGCTCTGCGACCAGGGTGAGCAGTACGGTACCGAATCAAACCTCGCCAAACTGCTCGCCTCACAGGCGTGCGACAAAGCGACCATGCAATCCATGCAGACCATGGGCTCCATGGGTTATGCCAGCGAATACCACGTTGAACGGCTCTGGCGCGACCAGCGGCTGTTCCGTTTCGCACCGGTTTCAGAAGAGATGATTCTCAACTACATCGCTCAGCATGAGCTGGGGATGGTCCGTTCTTACTGAATCGGCTAACGGGAGGAGCACACCATGGTCACCATGAGCACATCGATACTCTGGCAGGCACGCACCAACCCCCAGCGACTCGCGGTGGTTTACCGGTCAGAGCGTATCAGCTACTCCGACCTTGCCGACCGGGTTCTGAAACTGGCCGATTTCATGCACAGTCAGGGAGTACGCAACGGCGATATCGTTGCCGTGCTGATGCTTAACAGCGCCGCCTTTCTGGAGATTGCGCTGGCCACCAGCCATCTTGGCGCTGTATTTCTGCCCGTCAATTACCGCCTGGCGCAGGAGGAAGTGGCCTATATTCTTAACCACGCAGGCGCCAACTACCTGTTTGTTGACGACCACCTAGAGGAAAAATCGGACCCGTCGGTAACCCGCTTTATCGTCGATGAGCCGACCCAACTCGATACGCGTCTGCTGGGCGGCAACCTCAACCCGGAGCTGGCGACCCCGGCGGCCAAAAAGCCCGATGACCTCTACCGGCTGATGTACACCTCCGGCACCACCGGTCACCCCAAGGGGGTGATCCACCGCTACCAAAACTTTTACTGGAAAACCATCGACCACACCATGGCGCTGGGTCTGGACCGCAACAGCAAGGCATTGGTGGTCGGCCCCATGTACCACATTGGCGGACTCGACCTGCCTGGCTTTTCGGTACTACTGCACGGCGGCATGCTCTGTGTATTGCGCGAATATGACCCGACAGAAGTTTTTACCGCCATTGAACGGGAACAGCTCAACTGCGCCTGGATGGCACCGGTAATGCTCAACGGCCTGCTCAATCTGCCTGACTGGCAGCGCTTTGATCGCAGCTCGCTACGCTGGTCAGTCGGTGGTGGTGAACGCACCCCGGAGCCCCGAATCCGCTCCTTTACCGATCTTTTCCCCAATGCCCGTTACGTCGATGGCTACGGTCTGACCGAGAGTTTCGGCGGCGACACCATCATGGAACCGGGCTACGAACTGAAGAAAATCGGTTCGACTGGCCGCGTCGTCGCCCATGTGGAGCTGACCATCCGCGACGACAACGGGGCGCTGCTGCCGGCCAACAGCGAAGGCGAAATCTGTCTGCGTGGCCCCAAAGTCACCTCCGGGTACTGGAAAGACCCGGAGAAAACTGCCGCCAGCTTCTATGACGACTGGTTTCGTACCGGTGATGTCGGCTACCTTGACGAGGATGGCTTTCTCTACCTGACCGACCGTCTCAAGGACATGATTATCAGCGGCGGTGAAAATATCGCTTCCTCAGAAGTGGAGCGGGTAATTTATCAGCTTGATTCAGTATCAGAAGCAGCGGTCATCGGCGTGCCCGACCCCGAATGGGGCGAACGTCCAGAAGCGTTTGTCGTCCTCCACCCGGATCACCAGCTGACCCTGGAACAGTTGCAGGAGCATTGCCGGGAACATCTGGCTGGATTCAAAATCCCCAAGGGGCTGCACCTGCTGGAAGCACTGCCCCGCAACGCCTCGGGCAAGGTGCTGAAACGCCAGCTACGAGAAGCTAACGACCGGTAGCGGGCGCTACCAAACAATGTGCTCATACTGCACCGGCGGCTACTCTAGACCATGCTCAGGCTGTTCAGCAGACATTTGATCTCCCTGCTCGACGCACCTGCTGCGGCGGTAAACATTTCAGTCGCAGTGCTGTTGCTATGCGCAGTGCCACTGCAGAGTACAGCAAACAGTCCACCCTCACCGTTGCACCAGCTGGTCAACCCACTGCTTACTGAACACCCGGGCAAGAGCGGTCTGTTTGTGCTTGAAAAGGGCGAAACTGCTCTATTGTCACGCGCCTGGATGATAGACCACGCCGAACACCGGATCGATATTCAATACTTTATCTGGAGTACCGACAATATCGGCATTCTCGCGGCTGAAGCGCTGTTACGCGCGGCTGATCGCGGCGTGTCGGTACGCGTAATTGTCGATGATTTGATGATCGATGCGGAAAACACCACGCTGCTCGCACTGGCTCACCATCCACAGGTGGATATCCGCGTGTACAACCCGCGCCACCGCGTTGGCACATCGACACTGCAAAGAATACGCAATCTGCTGTTTGATTTTCGGGGCAGCAACCAGCGTATGCACGACAAAACAGTAACCGTAGACGGCCATGTAGCGATCACCGGCGGTCGCAACATGGCCGACGAATATTATGACTACAATCAGCAATTTAACTTCCGAGATCGGGACGCGTTACTGGTTGGCCCGGTCGTGGCAGAGATGGAGCGTAGTTTTGAGCGCTTCTGGGAGAGCCCGTTGACCATGTCGGTCATTGATTTACTGGCTGACCAGACACCTTTGCTGACTGCTGATCAAATCACCGCGCACTATCGATACCTTCACGCCTACGCTGCTGACCCGGCCAACTACACAGCGGAAGTGCGAAACGCACTGGCTAACCTAGACCAGAAGTTCACTGACGTGATTGCAGAAACCCGATGGGGCGACATTCTGTTCCTGAGTGATGCGCCGGGAAAAAACGACGGCTCCTCCGGACTTGGCGGTGGCGGACTAACGACTACTGCACTGACACAGGCAGTCGCTAGTGCAGAGCAGCGCATTACCATACAAAGCCCCTACCTGGTGATTCCAGAAGGCGGAATGGAACTGTTTGCCGCGCTGATCAGACGTGGCGTAACTGTTCGAATACACACCAACTCTCTCGCGGCTACGGATAACCTGCTCGCTTTTTCCGGTTACGCCCGCCAGCGGCAGCGTTTACGCCAAATCGGCATTCAGCTGTTCGAATATAAGCCGGACCCGGAAATCCAACGCCGGTTAGTCGATCGCTACGCGGCGTTACGTGCTCATGCTCCATTGTTTGCAGTGCATGCTAAAACACTGGTGGTCGACGGCAACACGCTCTATATCGGAACCTTTAACCTGGACCCACGTTCCGCCAACCTGAATACCGAGGTTGGTGTGAACGCTCCTATAACACCGG
>OBIY01000635.1_pt1 | contig 12811 bp, 12 predicted proteins | sample 1519841 | NCBI WGS metagenome assembly OBIY01 (sample SAMN03019774, study PRJEB22545) | beach sand metagenome | biome: beach; feature: sea beach; material: beach sand | place: USA: Municipal Pensacola Beach, FL | collected 2010-07-30 | depth 30-40 cm m
AAAGGCGGTCGTGTCATCCGTGACTGGAGTTCAGACGTGTGCTCTTCCGATCTGGATGACACGACCGCCTTTCTCTCCGCGTTTTCGGCGTATGATTGACAGTCAGGTAAAACGCTGAGCCGCATAACGAGGTGCCGGGGCAGCTATTCTGTAAATCGGCGCGGAACATATCAAAAACAAACTGAAAATCGGTTTGTTTTAAAAAGACTTGACACATGCACCCTGTTTGAGAACAAAATGGGTACAAGAGGTGTTGTGCCGGGGCGTGGCCGACAGGTGGTCATCGCGCCTTTGCTGACCGGGGTGATTACGCCTGTCAGATGCATGTGAAATATGAAAGGATAGCTGAAATGGCAAATTCATCGCTGCGCGTGGTTGGTGAGGGCGGAATGGACAAGCAAAAGGCGCTGGAAGCGGCGCTGGGTCAGATTGAGCGGGCATTTGGCAAAGGCTCGGTAATGAAGCTCGGCCAGGGCGGCACTGTCGAGCAGATCGCGGCCATTTCGACAGGCTCGCTCGGGCTTGATATCGCATTGGGGATCGGTGGCTTGCCGCGTGGCCGGATTGTGGAAATCTATGGGCCTGAATCGTCCGGCAAAACCACATTGACATTGCATGTCGTTGCAGAGGCGCAAAAGCAGGGGGGTGTTTGCGCGTTTGTTGACGCTGAACATGCGCTTGATCCGGGGTATGCGCGGAAACTGGGGGTTGATCTTGAGGAATTGCTGATTTCACAACCCGATACGGGGGAGCAGGCGCTTGAAATCGCCGATACGCTCGTGCGTTCCGGAGCAGTCGATGTTGTGGTGATCGATTCGGTTGCGGCGTTGACGCCGCGGGCAGAACTTGAGGGGGAGATGGGGGATTCCCATGTTGGTTTGCAGGCGCGCTTGATGAGCCAGGCCTTGCGCAAGCTGACAGGGTCGATTTCGCGCTCCAACTGCATGGTGATCTTCATCAATCAGATCCGCATGAAGATCGGCGTCATGTTTGGCAGTCCGGAAACAACGAGCGGTGGTAACGCCTTGAAGTTTTATTCGTCGGTCCGGCTCGATATTCGCCGGATCGGGGCGCTCAAGGACAGGGACGAGGTAATCGGCAATCAGACGCGGGTGAAAGTCGTCAAGAACAAGGTCGCGCCCCCCTTCAAGCAGGTTGAGTTCGACATTCTGTATGGCGAGGGCATTTCCAAGATGGGGGAATTGCTTGATCTCGGGGTAACGGGCAATGTCGTGGAAAAGGCCGGCTCCTGGTTTTCCTATAATGGCCAGCGTATTGGGCAGGGGCGCGAGAATGCACGGCGTTTTCTGCTTGAAAACCCTGATATTGCCGACGAAATCGAGCTGGCAATTCGTCGTAATGCCGGGTTGATCGCGGATCACGCGCTGGCCGGATCGCTGGATGCAGAGGATGCTGACAAAGGCGAAGTGGACGAAGCGTCCGCCTGATACCGCCGGGGCGGATGTCGCGGGCCAGATCGGGCGGGTTTGCTGTCGCTGGACAGAAAACGGGGGCGGGGGTAAAACCGCCGCATCCGTTCATGGCCGCTGAAGGCCGCAGGCAATAAAGGCTTTCATGTCAAACCTGAGTGATATCCGCGCCACTTTCCTGGATTTCTTCGCGGCGCAGGGCCATGAGATTGTCCCCGCCGCGCCGCTTGTGCCGCGTAACGATCCCACATTGATGTTCACCAATGCCGGGATGGTGCAGTTCAAAAATCTGTTTACCGGTCAGGAACAGCGCGCCTATCAGCGTGCGGCCTCATCGCAGAAATGTGTGCGCGCTGGGGGCAAGCATAACGATCTGGATAATGTCGGCTATACCGCCCGGCATCTGACATTCTTTGAGATGCTGGGGAATTTTTCCTTTGGCGATTATTTCAAGGACGCCGCGATCGAATTTGCCTGGCAGCTTGTCACCCGTGAATTCGGGTTGCCCGCTTCGCGGCTTTGCGTGACCGTTTATGCGGAGGATGATGAAGCCTTCGATCTGTGGCGGCGGATAACCGATTTACCTGAGGAGCGGATTATCCGGATCGCCACATCGGATAATTTCTGGTCAATGGGCGACACCGGACCGTGCGGGCCCTGTTCTGAGATTTTCTATGATCACGGGGAGGGGGTGCCCGGAGGGCCGCCAGGCAGTCCCGATGAGGATGGCGACCGGTTTGTCGAGATCTGGAATCTCGTATTCATGCAGTATGAGCAGATGGCCGATGGTTCGCGGATTGTGCTGCCAAAGCCGTCGATCGATACCGGGATGGGGCTCGAACGGATCGGTGCGGTCCTGCAGGGCGTGCATAACGTATTTGAAACCGATTTGATGGCAGCGCTTGTTTCCGCGGCGCAGGGCGCAATCGGTGCGGCGCCCGATGACAGCAATATTGCAAGCTACCGCGTCATTGCGGATCATTTGCGGTCCTGCGGATTCTTGATTGCCGATGGCGTGCTGCCATCCAATGAAGGGCGCGGCTATGTGCTGCGGCGGATCATGCGTCGTGCCATGCGACATGCGGAAATGCTGGGGGCGCATGAGCCTGTTTTATGGCGACTTGCCAACGCATTGGTTGACCAGATGGGCACCCATTACACCGAGTTGCGGCAGGCACAGCCATTGATCGAGGAGACGATCGAGCTTGAGGAGATAAGATTCCGCAAGACGCTTGATCGTGGTTTGAAGCTTCTGGATGAAGAAACCGCGGAGTTGGCGGCGGGTGAGCAATTATCCGGCGCGGTGGCATTCAAGCTTTACGATACATATGGGTTTCCGCTTGATCTCACCCAGGATGCCTTGCGCGGCCGCGGGATTTCCGTGGATACGGATGCGTTCGAAAAGGCAATGGCGAAACAGCGGGCGGATGCGCGCGCGGCATGGTCGGGATCGGGCGAGACGGCAACCGATGCCATCTGGTACGGCATTCTGGAACGGGTCGGCGCGTCGGAGTTTCTGGGCTATGAAGCCGATGAAGCCGAAGCGCTTGTGAGCGCCATCGTCATCGATGGGCAGGAGGTGCAATCCGCAGCGCCGGGTGCCGAGGTTGCGCTATTGCTTAACCAGACCCCTTTTTACGCGGAATCGGGCGGGCAGGTTGGCGATTGCGGCGTGCTTGAGGGGGCGGACGGTGCACGGGTCGCAATCCGTGATACGCAGAAGCTTTTGGGGGAACTGCATGTTCATATCGGCGAGCTGACAGGCGGAAGCTTGCGGGTCGGCGATGTTGTGAAAGCGCGGATCGACGTGGCGCGCCGGAGCCGGATCAGGGCCAATCATTCGGCGACGCATTTGCTGCATGCTGCTTTGCGCCGGGTGCTGGGTGATCATGTGACGCAAAAAGGGTCACTGGTCGAGGCGGACAGGCTGCGGTTTGATTTCTCGCATAATAAGCCGCTCAGTGATGCGGAAAGTCAGCAGATCGAAGCCGAGGTGAATGCAGTGATCCGGCAGAATGATGCCGTGACCACCCGCATCATGAGCCCGGAAGAAGCGATTGCGGCGGGGGCTGTGGCCTTGTTCGGTGAAAAATACGGCGAAGCCGTGCGGGTGCTTAGCATGGGCCGCGATGCGCAACATATGACAGCTTATTCCACGGAACTTTGCGGCGGTACGCATGTTGCGCGCACCGGTGATATCGCGTTGCTTCACATATTGGGGGATAGCGCTGTGGGGGCGGGTGTGCGCCGGATTGAGGCGCTGACGGGGGAGCCGGCCCGCGCCTTTCTCGAGAAACGCGACGATATCGTGCAGGAAACCGCCCAATTGCTCAAAACCGCGCCGGATGAATTGGCCGCCAGGGTCGCGGCGCTTGTTGCCGAGCGTAAAAAGCTTGAGCGGGAAGTGAGCGAGCTGCGCAAGAAGCTTGCCTTGAGCGATGCGTCGGCGGGCGGTCGGGCGCAATCGGGCGCATCTGCTGAAACGCCGGTCGAGCGGGTCGGGGAGGTTGGTTTTGTCTCCCGGATTTTGAATGATGTGCCTGCAAAGGAACTGCGCGGGTTGATCGATGCGGCCAAGCAGAGCCTGGGGTCGGGCATTGCGGTATTTATTGCGGTGAATGACGGCAAGGCCGGGATCGCGGTGGGTGTGAGCGACGATTTGACCGATCGCTTTGATGCGGTTGAACTGGTTCGCCTGGGTGCGCAGCAATTGGGTGGCGCGGGCGGCGGCGGGCGCCCTGATATGGCGCAGGCGGGCGGCCCTGATGGCGATAAGGCGGCCGCCGCAATCGATGCGATCAGACATAGCTTGAGCGAGAAGCAGGCCGCAGGATAAGTGGCCGCACAGGCCGGAGGCGTCATGGCGGGACAGATAAAAAGGCGTCTTTATCATATCCTTGAAACCGGCAGGACGCCTGATCTGGCCAGCAAGGTTACAGACTGGATGATTGGTGGGCTGATTGTTGCCAATATTATTGCCGTCTGTATCGAGACATTGCCCGCGTTTCAGGGGGATTACGGTCGCTATTTCACCTATTTCGAGTGGTTTTCCGTCGCGGTTTTCACCATAGAATATGGTTTGCGGGTGTGGGTATGTGTGGAACACCCGCCATTGCAGGACATGCATCCACTGCGCGCGCGGTTACATTATGCAACAACGCCACTTGCGCTGGTCGATCTGATCGCGATCGCACCGTTTTATCTGCAATTTCTGATTGGCATTGATCTGCGCGTCATGCGGATCTTCCGCTTGCTGCGGTTTATGAAGCTTGCGCATTTTTCACCCGCGCTGGTGTCGCTTGGCCGGGTCCTGATGGCGGAGCGGCGGGCTTTGGCCGCCGCATTGCTTATCATGGTGGGCATGCTGCTTGTTTCTTCGGCCTTGATTTATGCGGTGGAGGCAGAAGCGCAACCCGAAGCATTTGGCAGCATCCCGCATGCCATGTGGTGGGCGCTTGCGACGCTGACGACGGTTGGCTATGGCGATATCGTCCCGCTGACGCCCGTCGGCAAGATTATCGGCGGCATTGTCATGTTGCTCGGGCTGGGCATGTTTGCATTGCCGATCGGGATAATTGCGACCGGTTTTGCGCACGAAATTCACCTGCGGGATTTTGCGGTAACCTGGGGAATGGTCGCGCGGGTGCCGGTTTTTCGGCATGTCGATGGACAAACGATTGCGCGTATTGTGGGGCTGCTTGAGGCCAGATCCGTGCGCCCGGGTGGCGTTATCGTCGCACAGGACGAGGAGTTGCGTGGCCTTTATTTGATTTCCAGCGGTGAGGTCGAAATAGAAGGCGAAAATGGTATGCGCTCGGTATTGCGTAGCGGTGATTTTTTTGGCGAAAACGCCCTGTTTGGGGCGGAAACCGGTCGCAGCACATTCCGGGCTTTGACACAGGTGGATTTGTTGTTTCTGGGAGCTTATGAGCTCTCGGAGCTGATCCGGGATAATCCGCAGCTTGCCGAGGAGATGAACGCACTGATGCGCGCAAGACAGGCAGAGCTGGCGAATAAATCTAGCTAAAAATAATTAGCCATTGCGTGTAATTATTTAGTTGTAATTAATTAATCTGAGAATCATTTTCTTTCTCAAAAAGATATTATAAGAGTCAGAAATATTTACAAAAAACCGGTCTGTAAGGGTGTTTTTTCAGGCGTGAAAATTCCTGTTTTCTTAACCTAAAATATTTCTTTCATTTACCTCTGGTTAGCATTGCCGATCCGATAATTCTTACTGTCAGAGGCTAGTGTCTGTTCGCCATCCGCTTTGAGTACCTACGGGGCAACTGGCTCTGAGAGATCAGAATAGACGGAGTGGAAGACCATGGGAAAATTTGATCGGGATTTCATCACTGCTGCCGAAAGAGGTGAGGTTGAGGCCTGTTTTCGCCTGGGTGTCAGCTATTCAACCGGCCGGGGCGTTCCCTATGATTTGGTGGCGGCCCATAAATGGCTGAATGTCGCCGCGGTGAACGGTTCGCGTGAAGCGGTGAACTGGCGGGCGGAACTGGCGCAGGAAATGAGTGCTGCGGAAATCGCCGAGGCACAGCGTCAGGCGCGCGAGTGGCTTGCCACACATCACTGAGCAGCCATTCGCATCCGCAACCGGCCAGATAGGGCAAGGTTGCAGCGTGCTGCGGTTACGCATCGGCGCGACAGCCGGGCTGTAATGCGCCGGCAGGTAAGCGCGCGCGCGATGTCGGATGTTTGAGCCAAATGGTGTGAAGTCACCCGTCCACGGCGCGTCAGGTCAGACGGGTGAAGGTGGTGCCACTGACGAAATCATGCAGGCAGCGCCGCTCGGCATTAAGGAATGCGACGCCCAGGATCAGGAAGCTTGTGAGCGCGATCGACACATAAAATCCCGCGCTTTGCATGAATGCCTGCCCCGGGGTGATATTTGTACCGCTCTTGCTTTGCATCCGCAGGCCCATCAGACGCATTCCGGCCGTGGCTTGACGCTGTCCGGCACAGCAGAGCGTGTCATAACCCAAAATCAGCACCAGCAGCAGCGGTGCGATCCCGATCCAAAGCAGCCCGAAGCTCATCAGTCCCAAAATACCCATCACAGGGATTGCCACAATTCCCAGTAGCCCGAGCAGGGCGATATCGATCAGATAAGCACATACCCGGCGCAGCAGAATGCTTTCGCTGTCTCCAACGCTATTATTTGATCTGGCGGAGGCAGCCTGTTCTTGTGACTTGTCCGGGATCTGTGCGGGGTCTGCATCGAATTGCAGCTTGATCATCTGTTCCGATCCGTCTGTTGCGCAATCTTAAGCAGATAGGGGAGAATGCAATTTTGGCAAGAGCAGTTCAAATAACACGCTGGCTTTGTCAGGGTGCATCTACCGGGTTTCTGCTGCCTGTCAATCGTTCGCGGTACTAAAATCAACTGCCGGTCGCCGGTTCTGGTTCAGTTGAATGCGGGCGCAAATACCGGCGCTTCACGCATCAGGGTGATGGAGATACGCCGGTTGGCGGCATTGCCCGGATCATCGGGGAAAAGCGGATCTGTATCGGCTTTGCCCACGACCGAAAAGAAGCGGCCCTGACCGACGCCCGATTGTTGCAGGATGCGTCGGCTTGCAGCCGCGCGTTCGGAGGACAGCTCCCAATTTCCGAAACCGTCGCGGCCCTGGAATGGCTGCGAGTCCGTATGTCCGGACACCGCGACACGGTTTGGAAGTTCGTTGATGACCTTGGTAATTTCGCGGAACATGGCGCGGGTGCGTGGATAAGGATCGGCCGTACCGGGTTTGAACATGGCCCGGCCAAGCTGATCGACAAGCTGGATGCGCATCCCGTCGGATGTATGATCAATGATCAATTGTCCTGACAATTCGGAAAGCTCCTCAATCTCGCTGATGGCCTGTTTGAGTTCTTTTTCGGCTTCCGCGAAAATGCGGCGTTCCCGATCTGCTATGGCCCGGTTGATCGTTTCGTCTGTCACGGTATCTGTGGTTTGGTCTTGCGCCACCTCGGCAAAATCAGAGTCAAAGGAAGGCGGCCCGGTGGGCCGGCTGTCGGAGTCCGCATCCGCAGTTGGCGGTTCGGGTGCGGCAAGCTGGAATGTCACTGAAGGCGAGCCTTCGCCGATTCCCTGACCACTGCTCAGACTTGCGCCTGCCAGCATCCCGTTACCACCACTTGTCGACTGGCTGACCTGAGCGAAGGTGAAATATTCGGCCAGCCCTTCCTTTTGCGCCTTGCTGGTCGAACTCAGCAGCCACAGCAACAGGAAGAACGCCATCATCGCTGTCACAAAATCGGCATAGGCGACCTTCCAGGCACCACCATGGTGTCCGCCACCGCTTTTCTTGATTTTCTTGATAATTATCGGGCGTTCGTTTGCGTTATCCGCCATGGCCGCTACTCGAAATAATATCTGGCAAGCGGGCTGAGTGAATCTGCCTGCTCGAAAAACAGCGTCAGACTATGCGATTGCGGTTAACAGTGTCTTTCCGGCGGCGTATCGCGTCCAATTGCGGGCATTGCTTTCACCCTCTAGGTTCTCGTATAGGTGAGGGCATACGCTATCTTTTACGGGGACCAGTTTCATGTCGTCTGTCGATCCGCGCGAGTTGCGCAATGCATTTGGAGAATTCACCACCGGGGTCACGCTTGTGACGACTGTGGGAGCTGATGGCAAAGCCATTGGCATGACGGCCAATTCCTTCTCCTCTGTTTCGCTGGAGCCGCCGATGATTCTGTGGTGCATCGACAAGGGCTCTGACCGGTTGAGCACTTTTGAGGAAAGCGAGCATTTTGCGATCAACGTGCTGGCGGCAAATCATCAGGATTTGTCCAATCGGTTTGCAAAAAAGGGCGAGCCGTTCATGGACGGGGTGGCGCATGAAATCTGGGAAACCGGCTGCCCGGTTATTGCGGATGCGGTTGCCATTTTCGATTGTGATGTCGCAGCACGGCATGATGCGGGCGATCACATTATTTATGTCGGGCTGGTCCGCCGGTTCGGCCGTTCCGACAATCCCGAAGGCCCGCTGGTGTTTCACAAAGGTGGATATAAATCCGTATCCTGAGCGCGGTGTCAGTTTGCGGGCGAGCGGGGCGGCTGCCCCGCCACTGCCTCAACTATTCGGGTTGGATAGCCTGACTGCCTGACCGCGTTAATAATCTGCTCCATATGTGCGGCGTCCCGCGCCTCGATCATCATGTCGAGTTCGGTGCGTTTGGCCGGCACATCCAGAAACAGGCGCTGGTGCAGAATTTCGACGATATTACCCCCGGCCTCACCGATATGCCGGGCGATTTCGGCGAGACTGCCTGGCTGGTCTTCAATCTCGATCCGTAGATTCGCGATCCTGCCATCGCGCAGCAGGTCGCGCATGATGATGGAGGCCAGCAGCCGCGGGTCGATATTGCCGCCGCTGATGACAACCCCGACCTTCCTGCCGGCGAACTTGTCGCCATGAGACAGGAGTGCAGCCATTGCCGCCGCGCCGGCACCTTCGGCAACTGTTTTTTCGACATTCAGTAATAAGGTGATTGCCCGTTCGATGTCGCTTTCGCTGACCAGCAGAATCTCGCGGACGAGCTTGCGCGCAATTTCAATCGTACGCGGTGCAACGTCTTTCACGGCAATGCCTTCCGCCAGGGTGATGCCACTGCATTCGGCGTGGGCATTATGCAGGGCGGCATGCATGGCGCTATAAGCCTCGACTTCCACCCCGACGATTTCGAGTGATGGTTTGAGTGATTTCGCCGCGACCGCCATGCCGCCGATCAACCCGCCGCCGCCGACAGGAACGACCAGCGTATCAAGCGTGGGCACATCCTCTAGCATCTCAAGGGCGACCGTTCCCTGGCCGGCAATTACGGCATCATCGTCAAAAGGCGGAATAAAGGTGAGGTTTTCCGAGGCGATCAGTGCTTCCGCTGTCCGCATCGCTTCAGACAGATTGTCACCCGAAAGCATAACTTTCGGTCCGAAATATTCCGTGGCCCGGATTTTGGCGAATGGCGTATTGCGGGGCATGACAATTGTCGCGGGAATGCCCAGCCGCTCGCAGTGATAGGCAACCCCTTGTGCGTGATTGCCGGCCGATACGGCAATGACCCCCGATTTCCTGGCGGTATTGGACAGTGATAACAGTTTGTTGAGCGCACCACGGTCCTTGAAAGAGGCGGTGAATTGCTGATTCTCGAATTTCAGGTAAAGCTCGACCCCGATGATTGCGGACAGGGTGTGTGAGAATTGTGTGGGGGTGCGAATTATGGCCCCCTGCATTCTCTCGGCGGCTGCTTCTATGTCATTGATATTTATGGTCATAGTTATGCGCGGCTGAATCTCTGCATGGATTTCAATTGCTGCAATATTAGTCTAAGCTGCCAGTTAATAATATTCAGTCAAAAGTCTGGCTGACAAAATGTCATTTCATGTTGATTGTTACGTTTGTCTATGATGCAATTATCGGATTGCTCACCGCTAAGACATAGGCGGGCAAAACAAGAATAACCTTCGGGAGTGAGCGCATGATCGCCGGGTTAGTCCAAGCTTTCAATGAAACCATGCCTGTATTGTCGAAAGGCGGTCCGATCGTCGGGATACTGGTCTTCCTGTCAATTATTGCGTTTGCAATTATCGCGGTGAAGATCGCGCAATTCTATAAATCGGGTGTTTACGGGCGGGCGCAACGTCGGGAGGCATATATCGCACCGGCATTGCAGGCGATTGAGCATGGTGACCTGAATGCCGCTCGCGAAGTATTACAAAAGGCGCAGGGGCCGATCGCCCGGCTGATGGAAGCCGGTATCGCGGTCAAGTGGGACAGGAATGTCCGCGAGCAGGATGTTGAGGATGAAATTGCGCGGATTGGCGGTAACCTGCTGACCCGGTTGCAGTCTTACTTCCGTTGGCTTGAGGTGATTGGCAATGTCGCGCCGCTGCTCGGCTTGCTTGGCACGGTGATCGGTATGATCGGCGCCTTTCAGGCGTTGGAGGAAGCTGGTAGCAAGGTCGATCCCTCAATTCTTTCCGGTGGTATCTGGGTCGCGTTGTTGACCACTGCCGTCGGTCTGACCGTGGCGATTCCGGCCGTCACCGCGCTCAATCTTTTCGAAAGCCGGCTGGATGTATTCCGGCAGGAAATGCGTGACGTATCCGCACGGCTGATTGCGGCCTTGCATACCCGTCAGGATGAGGCGCTGATTGCCGAGCCTGCCAAGGACGCAGCGGAGTAGGGCAGTTGGCCTTGTTTGAGGAACCGATACGCCATTCGCGGCGGCTGACGCTGACACCGTTGATAGACGTCGTATTTCTGCTGCTGATCTTTTTCATGCTGGTCAGCACCTTCAGCGATACGCAAATCCTGCGTTTTGTTACACCGGCGGGAGAGCGCCAGTCGACCGAGCAGCAGTTTGAACTCGTCCCTGTATTGTTGAGCGCCAAAGGCAGCATTTCGATCGACGGCCGGACGATCGCCCCTGACTTGCTCAAGCTGGAGATGGAGAAAATCGCTGTCGCGGCCGATGAGGTTACCGTGGTGATGATTGCGGAACCTGGCGCCAAGACGCAGCTTTTGATTGCCGCGGTCGAAGCAGCGCGGAGCGCGGGCATAACCAACATTGCCATGAAAAAAGAAGCCGACGCCCGGTCGCTGCTGAAAGGGAAGGGCGCAGCCCCATGATCGATTTTCAGGATCAGCAGAAGCGCCGGACCTATGAGGCGGTTGTCCCGCTCATCAATGTTGTTTTCCTGTTGCTGATTTTCTTCCTGCTTGCGGGAACGATGCAGCAGGCGGAGCCTGTGGATGTGACGCTGCCGGTGGGCGAGCTCGACGAGATCAAGCCGCCGGAGGCGGTGACCATCTATGTCGCCGATGACGGGTTCGTCTATATTTTCGATCAGATTATCGAAGCCCGTTTCGCCCCTTTCATGCTGCGCAGCTTTTTTCTGAAGGAAGGGCACAGGTCGGTGCAGGTCAAAGCCGATCAGAATGCGGATGCGGAAACCATCATCGAACTCATGGCGCAGATGCGCGAAATCGATGTCGAGGAAATCAGTCTTATTACTGAACGGAAGTAATGGCAGTGTCAGGTGCGACATTAGAAAACCCGACAAGAAAGCATTTTGCGGCATTTCTGCTGCTGTCTGTCCTGCTTCACGCCTTGTTTGCGGTCTGGTTTGCCTTGCGCGGGCAGGCGATATTCCTTGGCGGCCCATTGGGGATTGGCGGCGGCAGCGATATTGTCTTTCAGCTTGCCGCGGGTGATCCGATCCTGGATGTGCCGACCGATCATGATTTCGAGGTTGAGTCTGACCTCACTGTTCAGGAAGAGATTCCAGAAGAAATAGTGGTTGAGGAGGCAGTCGAGATTCCGGTGACCGAGGAAGCGGCGATCCCGGTTGCCCCGGCAAAGGAAGTGCCGCAGGAAAAGCCTGTGAAACCGGAGCCGCAGGAGGCATCCGCGCCCAAGAAGAGCGGTGAGCAGGGGGCGGCGGATGAAAGCAAGAAGAACCGGCCCGGAACGGCCCTGACAGGGCAGGAGATTTCCGCAGCTTTTTCCGGGCGAACGCTTAATCTGACGGCGGGCCGCCTGGATATTCCATCCGGCAACCGGTTGATGGATATGAAAATCCATCTCTATCCCGATGGCACCTCCCGTGTTCAGCTTGTTTACTTCCATTACAAGACGTTTCACCGGGAGGAAACGTCGACCCGCAAATTCAAGGGCGATGGGAAATGGTGGATTGATGGCAACAAGTTTTGTCACCGGGCAATGGTGGTAGATTATGGCGCGGTCAATTGCTATGAGCTGAACCAGCGCTCAAATGGCGATCTGGAACTCTATTTCGAGGGGTGTGCCGGAAACTCGTCAGCAATTTGTTCAAATGGCAGGTTGGGGGCGAAGGGGCGTCTACAAAGTGGCCTGAATTAGCCGCGATTAACGCTTGGTCTGATCATCGCGGCTGCACTAAACAGAGACGCGGTATCATAAATTTCGATGGAGTCGCGAATGTGCGCGCAGATTGCGTTCATTGGTTTGGGCGTGATGGGGTTTCCCATGGCCGGGCATCTAGCACGGGCGGGCCATAACGTCACGGTTTATAACCGCAATTCTGAAAAGGCGAAACGTTGGGTCGCGCGTCATGGCGGGCAAGGCGCGCCGACCCCGGCATTGGCTGTGCGTGACGCTGAGTTTGTTTTCGCCTGCGTTGGCGATGATAGCGACTTGCGTGCCGTTACGCTGGGAGCAGATGGCGCATTCGCGGGCATGAAGACGGGTAGCTGCTTTATCGATCACACCACTTGTTCCGCCACTGTTGCGCGGGAGTTGCATGCGCTTGCAAGCGGGCAGGGGGACAATACGCGCGAACGCCTTCGCCTCACCACCGGCCATCACCGTCAATACGC
>OBIY01000636.1_pt1 | contig 12810 bp, 9 predicted proteins | sample 1519841 | NCBI WGS metagenome assembly OBIY01 (sample SAMN03019774, study PRJEB22545) | beach sand metagenome | biome: beach; feature: sea beach; material: beach sand | place: USA: Municipal Pensacola Beach, FL | collected 2010-07-30 | depth 30-40 cm m
TTTCTGCGGCAGGGTGACTTGAAGGACATCATGGCGCCGCTGATCCGGGAATTCGGGGCCGAGAAATTCTACGTACACCTGCACGACACCCGCGGGTTGGCTGCTGCCATGGCCTGGGCCGCCGCAGATCTGGGTGTGCGCCGTTTCGATGCCTCGGTGGGCGGCCTGGGCGGCTGCCCGTTTGCCCCCGGTGCCACCGGCAACATGGCCACGGAAGATCTGGTCTACCTGCTGGAAAGTGCCGGCCTGAAGACCGGTATTGATGTGGAAAAATTGCGCGCCGCGGTGGCGCTGGCGCAGCAAGCGACCCAGCGACCACTGGGTGGCCGCATCCTCAGCTGGATGGAATCCCAGGAGAACCAGGGCAAGACGCCCTGCCTGTGGTAATCGGCCAACAAAGAGGCCAACCCCCACCATCAAAAACGCCGGGCAACCTCACTGCCCGGCGTTTCATTGTATGGCGTCTTATCGCCTGTCTATCCCGTTATCAGGGTGTGTAGGGATAACGGAACTCGCCAGACAAGGAAATGGCATCATCATTGTTGGGCAGGACCGGCCCCATATTCCTCGCCACCAGGGTTGCGATATACGTCCCTTCTACCACGCCATCACTTACGCTGGTCACATTGATGGTACAGGAGGCGCCTTCAGACAGGTTTTGGGTGCCTGACTGGGTGTAGGTCGCGCCGTAGGGAATGTTGGCCGGCGTTGACAGTGACATGGTCGGCTTCAAACCACCCACATCGGTGTTGCAGGTAAAGCTGCCCACCTGCATGGGAATGTTGGACCACACCATCCGCAGCTGATTGTTCGGCGATTCCAGATCACTGAACACCCTGGAGAAGTAACCGTTACTGCCGTTGGAGGAATACTCCGAGGCCAGCTGAAAGCGCTCCCCCTGGGTGAAATGCGTGTTGCCATCATCAATGGTCATGGAAACCCCCTGGGTTTCCTCACCCAGGGCGCCTTCATCACCGCCGTTGTCAGCATGGAAGGTCTGCGTGGTGAAGTTACGGAACTTGCCATGCACGACCAGGGTTCGCTCGGCCGCCGGCAATTCAATATCGCCTGTCCCCAACCCTGAGCCAAAGGCGGCACCGCCCCCATTACTCGGCCCCATCAAGGTAGCCGTATACGTGCCCACATATTTACGGCCAGCATTCTGTTCGACGGTAACCGTACAACTGCCCCCGTTGGCACTCTGGAACTTGAACAGCGGGTCACTGACCGTCACCCACCCCATCTTCAGAGTCACTTCCGTGTCCCCATCCTCGCAGCTGTACTCTCCAGCTTCCGGGTTATTGTTGCTGCCGGCCTGGATCTCGAATTTCAGCTTGTGGTCAGGATGTGAGCCATCCAGCAATGGCCGGCCACCGAGAAAATGGCCAGAGCGCATTTCGCGAGTACCGCTATCAATGGTCATGTCCCAACGGATTTCATCTGCCAGCGCCGGCGCCTCACCCTCTGTGCCAGTGTGAATGAAAATACGGAACTGGCCACCGCTCAGGGTGATTTGTTCATCATCCTTGTCGTTGCTTAGCGTGGCGCTGATGATGCGGCCTTCCGTGGCGCCGTTGCTGAAGTGGTAATCCACGTACAACTCGCACTCTGTAGCCGTCCAGGTTTTCTGCACCACTGGGCTGGCAGCGTAGTCTACCGTCAGCAGGGAGACACCCGTACTCTGGCCACACAGCTGGGTGCCCAGATTGCCGTGGGCCACGTTCACCTGAGCCCAGGCCAGATCATCGCCATTAAACGGCGTCGAATTAATGGTGTTGTAATCACTGTCATAGTTATGGGCACGAATCTGGCGCTTGGCCGTGGTGGCCATGAACGATTCGATAAACGGTTGCTCCAGGGCCCAGACCTTGCCATCGTGCACCACTGCGACACCATTGCGCATCTCCAGCAACTCCGCACCGGGCTCTGGTTCCGGGTCTGTGCTGTCTTCCTGAATCAGGGCACGCGTGGTTGCACCAGCCCCGTCATCATGAATGATTTCCATGACCTCCAGATCTGCGTTGAGATACACCCGTACGCGCTCGTCGCTATCAGACTGGCCATAATTCACCGCGACACGACGGTCGGTGGCCACATTGGTGCGGTCATAAATTTCAACAATGTCGGCAACGGTAAAACCGATGTCGGTGTCAAAATCGATATCACCCTGTGCCGAAATGATAACGGTGCCACGGGCATGGTTACGGGTGGCACTTCCACAACTCCCGCAGTAACCCGGGTCACCCTCGCCGTTACCGATCACCGTGTAAGTACCGGCGTAATTCGTGAGTACGTTGAGGTTCGCGGGTAATTCCGGGTCAACCGGTTCTTCGTCTTCCGGCGCGTCCGGGAACTGGCCCAGGTTGCCGTCTTTCACCAGATTCAGCAGTGCGTTGTAATCAGCGATAGAGGGGTCGTCATCAATGGCTTCCTGGATCGCATCCAGCACCTGGTCCCAGGCATCGCCAACCGCCAGCGCGGTGCTGAACGGGTCGCCGCCGGGCAGGGTAAAACCGGCATTGGTCATGGCCGTAAGCAGCTCGGTTTTCTTGCTGGCAATGGTGCTGGCATCAGGCCAGTTGGCCGGGGTCGCAATCCAGCTGCCGTCGGCAAGGCCGGTAGCGAGGGCCAGCACCATGTCGGTGATCGGGGTGATATTGATCGTTCCTGCCTGACTGGCATAGCTGCGCAAGGTTACCGAGGGCGTGCCGCCGGTTACCGTCAACACACACGGCAAGGCAGTGCTGGTGATGTCGCCACTCCAGACCCCATCGGCATTGGTGGTAACGGTGGACGTGAAGCCACTGCCATCGGCACATTCTGCGGTAACGGTGCCGGTCTGGATGGCGGCACCGACGGCTGCAGTACCAGAAAGGCTTGACGCAGCAGGCGCAGACGGCCCACCGCCTCCGCCATTACCGCTCGAATTATCGCGACTGCTGTCGCCACCACAACCTGCCACAGCCAGGATGACCCCCAGCAGTCCGGCACGAAACACGAACTTCCCTATTGTTGGCTGCATACCCGATCCCCACGCTGCCTGATTAAAATGGATACTGGCAGCATAGGAGTGGTGGGGAAATTTCAGCACCCCTTAAACAGGGGGGAGGAAACCGGTAAGCACGGGGGGCTCGTTCAGGAGGGATTCACCAGCCCCATATGGATCGCTTTCAGGGTCGCTTCCGCACGGGTATTGACCTGCAGCTTGGCGTAGACGTCTTTCATGTAACCGGCCGCCGTATAGTGGGAGATACCCAGCTTCTGGGCTGCATGCTTCACGCTCAATCCCTTGGCGATCAAGGTCAGGATTTCTTTTTCCCTTGGTGTCAGCGTAACTTCCTTTTCACCGAAAACAGGATGAAACTGCTCAAGAAGCCGTCGGGCGATAGACGCCGATAGCGGAGGACGCCCGGCAAGAATTCCCGAAAGCTGGTCACTGAATTCTGCTTCAGTATCATCTTTTAACAAGTAGCCATCAGCACCAGACCGCAAAGAGCCAAAAAGATGCTCGGCATCGTCGAAGATGGTGGTCACGACACACATGGCTTCACGGTTGGCTTCCTTGAAAGGGCGAATTAATTCCACCCCGCTTCCGTCAGGCAGCCCCAAATCAATCAGCGCCAGATCATAGGCCTGCTCGCGAATTTTTTCCTGGGCTTGCAACAGCGTGCTGGCCTGCTCTATGCGCTCAGGTGACAGTAAATTCATTACCTGATCGCGCAGCCATTGAGCCACATCTGGCAGATCCTCAACAATCAATACCTGCCTGATTGCATCCATGCTTGTGCTCCAAACTCGCGATAAACATAAAATGTGATTCAACACACACAAATCATATATTCTTCAACATGCCAAAAACAGATTGTTCGAAGAACGCTAGTAGTAATCGCTGACAACCCCAAGGATCAACCCCCCGAAAGCGGGGGTGGGACAATGTCTTTGCACACAGGGAACATGCATGCTTTCGCTGAAAACACGAATTATCACCGGGCTTTTCCTTGTCGCGCTTTATGGCCTGACGGCCATCGCCATCGCGCTGACCCTGCCCTCCAGCAACATGGTTTTTCAACAGAATGACGAACAACTTGTCGCCCACCTTCCGGATTCAGGAAAAGTGACGGTGGTTGCGTTCAGTAATGGCCAATCCACCCTTCCCGCCACGCCCACCCTGCTACTGGAAGAGCCGGATGTGCTGCCTTACTACAGCGATCTCAATCGTTTTTTCGACACACATAGCAAACTGTCCCAATGGCTTACCGAGGGCACGTTGCTGCTGGTAGATGACGCCGACAACCACTACCCCGTGCAGTCAAAGCAACGCCAGCTGACCCAGCTTCCCGGCCTTTTCTGGTTACAGCTGGTCTGCGGGCTAGCCGGAATGGTGATTTGTATTCTTGTCTGGGTACCCGCCAAGCGCGAGCTTTCCATCCATTCATTCGCGGTAACAGGGCTGAGTTACGTCTTGTTCTCTTCGGCCGCGGCAATCTACAGCACCCGTGATTTTTTTATTTCCGGCTCACTGTTTACCTGGCTGTCCGGTCTGAATCATTTTGGCGCCTTGCTGTTTTCCGCATCGCTCGCCGCTTTCCTGTGGAACTACCCGCGCCGCTTCCCGTATCGCTGGCTTACCGCAGGGTTTTACCTCACGTTTGCCGTGGCCATCGTTATTGATCAAGGACAATGGGTTGCAAGCCCGGTTGACGGTTTTCATTCCTGGGTGATGGGGATCTTTCTGGCGGGGTTATTAGGTTCAGTCTGGCAGTGGCGGCAAACGCGACAACAGCAGGGCGACCGATCCGCGTTACGCTGGGTCGTCATTTCCATTGTTGCGGGCACCGCCTTTTTCGCCGGCGGCATGATTCTTCCTGCCATGCTCCAGGTCGCTCAACCGGCTTCTCAGGGTTTGCTTTTTACCACTTTCCTGCTGATGTATCTGGGCATGGCATTAGGCGTGGTAAGGCATCGCCTTTTCGCACTGGAGCCGTGGTGGTTTTCGTTATGGTCCTGGTTGTTGGGCGGCCTCTTTATCATGCTCACGGATCTGCTGCTGGCCATGATGCTCAGCCTCTCCGGGCCGGTCACGCTGACCCTGTCCGTCGCCCTGATTGGCTGGTTGTACTTCCCGTTACGCCAGTATCTGTGGAAAAAAATGTTCCTTCGCCATCGGCAGGAACTGGATGAGTGGTTGGCACAGGCTTTGCCCGCCATGCTCAAAGCCCAACAGGATACCCAGGCCAATGCCGGCATGAAGCAAGCGTTGAACGCGGTATTCCAGCCCCTTGCGATTGACGTGCAACCCATGATGGATAGTCACATTCACATTCCTGATAAGGGACAAACCCTGATTGTGCCTGAACCCCTGGAGCAACGTACCTGGAAGCTGCAGCACGCCCAACAAGGCGGGCGCATTTTCAATCGACAGGATACACAAGTAGCCAGCCTGGTATTGTCACTGCACCAGCTGGTGACTGAAGCCAGGATTGCACACGCCAAGGGAGTCAGAGAGGAGCGGCTTCGCATACGCAGGGATATGCACGATGACCTCGGCGCCAAACTGCTGCAGTTACTGCACCGTTCCTCCGACACCACCAAACCCCTGGTTCGCGAAGCCATTCACGACTTGCGGGATCTTCTCAAGGACATGGAAGGAGAATCACTCTCCCTGGAAGCCGCGACCCTCCAGTGGCAGGAAGAAACCCTGCAGCGCTGCAAAGATCATGGCGCAGAACTGGTTTGGCAAGCCCGCGCCAGTACAACGGTTTTAGGCGCCAGCGAGTTCAGTGAGCTAACCCGGATGCTGCGTGAAGCGGTGACCAATGCCCTCAAACATGCTTCAACCACCGTCTTGTCTGTCACCGTTGAACAACGCGGCTCGGTTTTAACACTGATAATCGAGAATGACGGCGTGAACGCAGATCATCCCGAGGGTCCGGTACGGGGTCTGAAAATCATGGACAGCCGGGCTCGCAAACTGGGAGGAGACTGCCAATACCGCAAGGTTCAGGGTCGCTGGCAGGTCAGGCTGGAAGTTCCTCTCTCCAGCACCATGGTCTGATACCACGGCGAAAAAAAGGGCCGCAATGCGGCCCTTTTTATCGCTTCGCCTTCAGCGCGAGGAGGCCGCTTTCACGGCAACCATGCCAACCAGCCCTTGGGCCAGAGTCTGTGTTTCTGCGTCATAGGACGCAGGAATCAGATTAACCTGGTAGCGGGTAATGTCTCTGGCTGTGGAATTGGACGTTCCACTCATGGCACTCAACAAACCCAGTCCCTTGCTGAGACCAGAAGTAAGCTTGTCCGTTGTGGTCGTGACATTCTCGATGCTGCTGTAGAACGCGTTGGGCGTAGCCAGCGCATTGCTGGTGCTGAATACCGGCATATGGGTTGTCTTGATCATGCACTCTTCCTTGCCAAAACGACTCCAGCATTTTTGCTGTGCCACCGGCTGGAAGCGAACATCTCCACGAGCGGTTAGCTGAATCGTGGCATCCACCTTGGCGGAGTCCTTGTTGGAAAGCCCGGCAAAAGTTTTATGGCCATCCGACTCCAGCTTGGCAAAGTCGATCAGGATATTGATGTTCACACCAGTGAGTCCAAGATCCTTGATCAGGCGACCTTCATGTTGTTGGGCAGAACTGCCCGCTGCAGCCTTGAACGCTTGGCCAAAACCGCTTGCCGTGCCGATGTAACGAGGATCAGAAATAGTCTCTCCCTCACGGCCCATCACCAGATAACGTGTGCCCCCTGTTCCCTTGTACTCAAAGGGGCTTTCCCGGCCTTCAGCATGCATGGCCTGGTAATGAGGGTTCGCCTTCAGGGTCTGATGCGGCACCACCTCAAACCCCGCTTTGGCCAGCTGCTGCTCAGCGTTATCACAGGCCTGGTTGGCAAGACGTTGCATCTCGGCTTCTTCTACCCCTTTGGCCGCATACGTTACGGTCACTTTGACATCGGAACGGCGGGTTGTACCCGTGGCGCGGGTGGCATCGGAACGGAAGCCGCCGCTGGTTGAGGCAGACGCTGCACTGTTGACACCAAACATGACGTTGCAGGACAACACCCCGATCTTGTCGACCCCTTCCATGTACTTTTCGTTTTCCGCTGCAATAAAGGTGTCCGCCTGGCTGGCGGCAGAACCCTTGGCATCATAGGTCGGTGCTTCGCTTGCGGTGGTTGCACAACCGGACACCAGTACGGTTAGCGCCATGGCTGGAACAGCCTTGTTCCCAAATGTCATTTTCATTGGTTTTCCCCGTGGATTTTTTTGATTTTTTCCCTGTTGGCAGCATACGGATTCATGACGCAAGTTCAGGCCATCGACCCAGCGGTATGCATCCAATCCTGACAACGGAATCAGGTGTTCACGGTGAGAAAAGCTGGTCAGAAATCCCGGCAAAGCGGGAGGGGAGAAAATGGAAAGTCATGTGTACGACTGGCAGAACGGGCATCCTTGCCGGCCAGGTACACGACCAACACATCCTTTGCCATGACCAACTTCCCTGCCATGAGAAGTTGGTCACATCCTACGGTGCTGCCGGTGAAGCGTGACCCCCCTGAACAGGGGGGTGCGGTGAAGGGGACGAACGCTTAGCGCGGCGCGATGATCATGCAGGTGCAGGTGGCATGGGCGTAGAGTTTCCCTTCGTCATCGACAATGCGGCCTTCCGATATCACCAGGTTACGACCCCGATTGATGACTTTGCCTTCGGCTTTCAGTGGAGTGTTGAACGGAACCGGACGGCACATTTTGATGTTCAGGTCGGTGGTGCCGTAACTCTCACCAGCGCCAAGCACGGTATGCGTGGCACAGCCGGTCACCGAATCCAGAACGGTGGCGGCAAAACCGCCATGCACCCCGCCAAGCGGGTTGGTGTGCCGCTCATCTGCGGTGGCAATGAACACCACTCGGCCTTCTTCTACCGTGTCGGGATCCATGGGGATCGTTTCGGAAATCGGGGCGCGGGGAATCTTGCCCGCCGCGAAAGCCTGCATGATTTGCAGGCCGGTCATGGACGCAGGGTTCATGGTGGAATCCTCTTGAAATGATGGACTCCATTCTAGGTTCCTTTTTGGAACTTACAATCCCATACAGGCCGTTTACCTGCGCGCCCTGCTACAGCGCCACTGCACGAACACAGTTACGCCCCTGCTCCTTGGCGGCATAGAGCGCCTGATCGGCTGCTCCAAGCAGGTCGTCCGCATCCGGGGGTTCTGTCCCGGTCTCCGGCACCAGGGTTGCAACGCCCACACTCAGGTGTATCTCGCGAGGCAGATCATTAATATCGGAAACGGCGGTGCGAAAACGGTCTGCCACAGCGCGGGCCTGGTTTATCCCTGCCCCCGGCAACAGGGCCACAAATTCTTCGCCCCCATAACGGGCCAGCATATCACTGCCACGGGTCACCCCCTGCAGCGCTTCTGCCACCGCCTGGAGCGCCACATCGCCCTCACGATGACCATATTCATCGTTAAATTCCTTGAAATAATCCACGTCCATGAACACCGCTGACAAAGGCTCACAGGAGCGCAAACTGGCGCTATGGGCCTGGCGCAGAAACTCCATCAATACCATGCGATTGTTTAACCCGGTCAGTGGGTCTGTGCGCGCCAGGTCTGCCAGCTCCTGATTGAGCTGGGCCAGCTCATCGCGCTGCTCTTTCAATTCCGTTTCTGCCCGCACCTGGGCAGTAATGTCTTCGATCTGTGACAGGAAGTACCGGGGTGAACCATCCCGATTCCGCACAATAGATACCGCCAGTAACACCCAGACAATATGCCCCTCTTTGTGGAAATAGCGTTTTTTCATCCAGTAGCTGTTTTTCTTGCCTTGCAGTAGCGCATTGACGAACTCCATGTCCGTGTCCAGATCTTCGGGGTGCGTGATGGTCTGGAAGTCAATCTCCAGCAAGGCCTCCTCGCTGTAACCGACCAGCTTGCACAAAGCCTTGTTCACTCGCAGCCACCGTCCTTCAGGCGAGACAATGGCCATACCGATGGCTGCAAAACGAAAGGCCCCCTCAAATAGCGCCACGCTGTGTTCCATCTCGACAATCGCTTTCTCCCGTTGACGGCGCAGATTGTCACGCTCTACCGCCTGGCCAATCGCCTGGGCCATGAGCTCGAGAAACTCGATTTCTTCAATGGTGAAAGGGTAAGCGCGGATGGCCGAGTCGCTAAAATTGAGGGTGCCGAATACCTGGCCCGCGACCTGTATCGGCGCAGCAATATAAGATTCCAGCGCCATCCCCTGATAAACCGGGTGGCTGCGCATTTCTTCCAGGGCACCCACGTGATGCAAGGCAACAGAGCCTTGTTTCTTGATCACTGTCGAGCAGTAGGTATCGCCCAATGTAAAGACATCCCCCACCTGTATGGTACGCGCCTCGTCTTCCACAGCCAGCACGGTATACTGCTGATCCTGGATACGGCTGACGATACCCACTGACACCCCCAGCAACTCACACCCCGTGCGCAGATAGGACTGATAGAGGCTGGGCAGATCCTGATAATCCTCCAATGCCAGCCGGTGCAGCTCCCGCAAGCTGCTAACACTGAAATCGCGGCGGTCATCCATCACACGCCTCTCCCTTCATTTTTTTGCTCATCGCTATTGTTCTTTATCCCACCGAATTGAGCGCAAGTAAAAAGCAGAAAGACAATAAATGCATATCACTGATCCTCAAATTTGGGCCGCCGAAACAAAAAAGGCGCCAACGGCGCCTTTTTGAGTCACATCACCCATATCTCAGTGAAGTTTGAACAGGATCTGCAGCAACTGGATCCCCAACAGCACCACCAGCGGGCTGAGATCAAACCCACCCATGGGCGGCAGCAATTTACGGACTGGCGCCATCACCGGCTCGGTGATTTGCACCACGATGCGTACCACCGGGTTGTAGGGATCCGGGGCCACCCAGCTGAGGATCACCCGCAACAGAACCGCCCAGAAAATGTAGTTAAGAATGACTGCGGCCAGCTCCCTCAGCGAATACAGGATCAGCTGCCCGCCAATACCCGAGGGGAACCCACCGACCTGAATCGACAGGATGGTGATGGCTTTCAGGATGATCAGCACTACCACCAGCACCAGTGACGCCACATCCAGGCCCCCATAACCAGGGACAACGCGCCGCAGAGGCTTCAGCAAGGGATTGGTGGCCTTGAGTACGAACTGGGAAATAGGGTTGTAAAAGTCAGCCCGGGCCAATTGCAGCACGAACCGGGTCAGCACAATGAAAATGTAGGCGCTGAAGGCAAAGTCCAGCAGGTAAATCAGGGCACCCTGGGGGTTCATGGATCACTCCGTTGGTCGCAACAGGGGGTAGAGTTTGGGGCAAGGGGGGCAGATTTCAAAGGGTGGACAAAAATCAGTAGCGAGAAGCAAGTAACGAGTTTCGAAAAGCAGAGCCGGTTTGGGGGTTCGCTTCTCGCAACTCGTTACTCGTGACTGCTTTATCCCGCCAGCTCTTCCGACCGTTCCCGCGCTGCCGCAACTGCCGCCTGGACCTGTTCGCGGAAGCCGGCTTCTTCGAACACGTTGAGGGCGGCGGCGGTGGTGCCACCAGGGCTGGTGACCTGCTGGCGCAGCACATCCGGACCGACTTCGCTGGTAATGGCCAGCTGAGCGGCTCCCCAGGCAGTCTGCAGCACCATCTGGCGAGCGGTGGCAGCATCCAGCCCCTGGGCTTTGGCCGCTTCGATCAGCGATTCCATCAGCAGGAAGAAATAGGCCGGCCCAGACCCGGAGACGGCCGTCACCGCATCCAGCTCTTTCTCTTCGGCAAACCAGAACGTCAGGCCCACAGAGCCGAGGATTTCCTTGGCCATGGCCTTTTGTTCGTCGCTGACACCCGCCGCCGCAAACAGTCCGGTGGCGCCCGCCTGCACCAGTGAGGGCGTGTTGGGCATGGAACGCACCACCGGGGTCTCGCCTAGCCAGCTTTTCAGGTTGGCCACGGTGATACCGGCAGCGATGGAGATCACCAGCGGCTGGCGATCAGCGATCAGATCACGCAGGTTCTCACACACCTCCTGCATCATCTGCGGTTTCACAGCCAGCACCAGCACATCCACACGGCTAAGCACATCCCGGTTGTCGGCGCTCACGTGTACCCGATGCAGCTGGGCCACTTCGTCCAGACGATCCTTTGAGGGGTCGCTCATCCAGATTCGGGCCGGGCGAATTCCTTTCGCCACCATGCCACCGGCCAGGCTGGTTGCCATGTTGCCGGCACCGATAAAACCGATCAGTTGCTGTGCCATAACTGCGTTGTCCTGTAGTTGTCGCGCAAGCGACACGCCGAAACTAGCGGGCCGGGCGGGGACCGAACAGGGCCGTACCCAGGCGAACCAGGGTAGCGCCTTCTTCAATGGCCACCCCGAAATCCGCACTCATGCCCATGGAGAGCGTGTCGAGGGCCGGCATTGTATTGCGCAATTGTGACAGTGTCATGGCGAGCTGTCGGAAAGCCGCCCGGTTGTGGTCATCACTGTCCGCCCGGGGAATCGCCATCAGGCCGCGCAGCGTAAGGTTCGGCAGGTCCACAATAGCCTTCGCGAGCTCGGCCACGCCCTCCAGGGGCACCCCGCTTTTGCTGGCTTCGTCGTCCACATTGACCTGTATACACACCTGCAGAGGGGGCAGCGTCTGCGGGCGCTGCTCGCTCAAACGGCGCGCCACCTTGAGCCGGTCCACGGAGTGCACCCAGTCAAACCGGGCGGCGATGTCACGCGTTTTGTTGGACTGTATCGGGCCGATGAAGTGCCATACCAACCCTCGCTCCGCCAGGGCATCCATCTTGTCGAGTGCCTCCTGGAGGTAGTTTTCACCGAAATGATGCTGCCCCTGATCCGCCAACGCCGCCACTTCATCGGCACTGCGGGTCTTGCTGACCGCCAGCAGGGTGACCGTTTCCGGGTCACGACTGGCCTGATGGCAGGCGGCAGCAATGGACTGGCGGAGGGTATTCAGGGGGCTGGCTGTCTCGGACATGGGCGGTTTTACCTGCTGATCTGTCGGTGTGGCTGCGCGGCGCCGCTTTCCCGCCGAAAGCGAATTCCCGGTGCAGTTCCTTGAACGCCTGAAAAGGTCAGGTTACTTTAGGGCGATTAGGACGATTTTCTGATGCCGTCGGTGCGCCGACGGTCGGTGAATAATAACGGAACCGGGCTCTCCATGCCCTTTTCCATAACGCACAATAACGCCAGAAGACACCATGGATATTACCGAGCTGCTCGCTTTCAGCGCCAAGAACGGCGCGTCTGACCTCCACCTGTCCGCAGGTCTGCCCCCCATGATCCGTGTTGACGGCGACGTACGTCGCATCAACCTTCCCGCCATGGAGCACAAGGAAGTCCACGCGCTGATCTACGACATCATGAATGACAAGCAGCGTAAGGACTTCGAGGAATTCTTCGAAACCGATTTTTCCTTCGAAGTCCCCGGTGTAGCCCGTTTCCGGGTCAACGCCTTTAACCACAACCGGGGGGCCGGTGCGGTATTCCGGACCATTCCGTCCAAGGTACTGACCATGGAAGACCTGGGAATGGGCAAGGTCTTCCAGAAGGTCTCCGAGTTCCCCCGTGGCATTGTGCTGGTCACCGGCCCCACCGGCTCCGGCAAGTCCACCACGCTGGCGGCCATGCTCGACTACATCAACAACACCCGTTACGAGCACATCCTCACCATCGAGGACCCCATCGAATTCGTACACGAATCCAAGAAATGCCTGGTGAACCAGCGGGAAGTGCACCGTGACACCCTGGGCTTCGCCGAAGCCCTGCGCTCGGCCGGCCTTTTCTTCGGCGGGG